>RCUM01001116.1_pt1 | contig 11584 bp, 14 predicted proteins | sample 2166141 | NCBI WGS metagenome assembly RCUM01 (sample SAMN09932756, study PRJNA488358) | compost metagenome | isolation source: compost soil in crotonic acid-enriched | place: Germany: Experimental Botanical Garden
CGGCGATGTTACCGGCGCCAACGCGGCCGGCCAGGCTCAGCATCAGGGCCTGGAACGAGCTCAGCTGGCCTGCCTGGCCATGCAGTGACTCCTTGAACACGGCGAACATGTGGCCGAAGTGGCGGAACTGAACGAACCGCGAACGGATGGTGAAGTAACCGCCGAGACCGACGATCAGCACGATGAGGAGTTTCCCCGAAAGGAAATCGTTGAGTGCTTCGAGCATTGGAAAATGACCTCGATTCTTATTCTTCGTGTGGAAAGACAGCGGGCGGCAGGCGCACCGCTATTCGTTGGGGCGCATGGTTGGCCATGACAAGAGTGGTTACAATTTCGCGGGTTGCTCTGACTTGATGCGACTTGATGCTAGAATGGCGTCATTCGCGTCACCTGGATTCCGCACCATGAGCGATCATTTCGCTACCAACCTGAAACTGGCCTGCAGCCACTACCGCTCTATCTCCGAAGTTTGCCGGCAGCTGTCGATCAACCGCGCACAGTTCAACAAGTACCTGAGCGGGCAGAGCCGTCCGACGGCGTTCAACCTCAAACGCATCGGCGACTTCTTCGGCGTCGAGGATTACGAGCTGAATCTGCCCCCCGAGCAGTTCGCCCGCTTGATCGGCGCGCGCATGTCTGCCGTGGCCGATCAGCCCAGCGACCCGATCAGCGAGCTGTTCCGCCCGTTGCACGCGCACGCGGGCAATCTGTCGCGCTATTGCGGCTATTACTTCGAATACTCCAACTGCATGTCGGTACCGGGCACGATCCTGCTGTCGTTGGTGCACCTGCGCGAAGAACGCGGCAGCTTCCTGTTCGAACGCCAGGAGCGGCAAGAGCGCTCCAGCGCCACCGACCTGCATGCCGAAGTGCGCTGCCGTTACCTGGGCGCGGCATTCCAGTTACAGGACCGGTTGTTCCTGATCGACTACGAGTCGCTGACCTTCAACGAGATGAGCCAGACCGTGCTCATCCCCAGCTTCAAGAGCCGCATCACTCGCCTCAACGGCCTCAAGACCGGCGTCTCCAGCGGTGACCGGCGCAACCCCGCGTGTACCCGGGTGGTGTGGGAGTACCTGGGCGAGGAGATCAACCGCATCAATGCCTATCGCCAGGTCAAACTGTATCGCCCCGACGATCCGCGTATCGACGACGACGTGCGCGAGCGCTTGAGCGTAGGGCCGCTCAGGAACAGCCTGTTCGAGATCGAATGAGCCTGACGGCGTAATTGCCCCGGTGGTTGGACTTCCCCGCGCGGAAACCGCAAAATGAGCCCTTTCCTTCAACAACCTCTCCGGATCTGCTGACTCTATGCGTATGCGCCTAATGCTGTTGGGTGGTGGCAATGCCCTCGGGCAAGCGCTGATTCGTCTCGGGGCTGAGGAGGACATCGCATTCCTGGCGCCGCGCCCACCGGAGAACGGTTGGGACCCGGCCAGCCTCACTCAGTTGCTCGACGATCACCGCCCCAACGCCCTGGTCAACCTGGCCTATTACTTCGACTGGTTCCAGGCCGAAGCGGTCAGCGACCAGCGCCTGGCCCAGCAGGAGCGGGCGGTGGAGCGGCTGGCGGAGTTGTGCCAGCACCACCAGATCACCTTGGTGCAGCCTTCCAGCTACCGGGTGTTCGACGGCTCGCGGGTCACCGCCTACAGCGAGAAGGACGAGCCGGTGCCCCTGGGGCAACGCGGCCAGGCGCTGTGGCGCATCGAGCAGAGCGTGCGGGCGGCGTGTCCGCAGCATGTGCTGCTGCGCTTTGGCTGGGTGCTGGACGAAAGCATCGATGGCGCGCTCGGGCGCTTCCTGACCCGTGCCGAGCAACCCCAGGAGCTGCTGCTGGCGGACGACCGTCGTGGTAATCCCACGCCGGTCGACGATGCCGCCCGGGTGATCCTCTCGGTGCTCAAGCAGCTCGACTGCAGTGCGCCGCTGTGGGGCACCTACCATTACGCCGGCAACGAAGCGACCACGCCGCTGGCGCTGGGCCAGGCCATCCTCAGCGAGGCCGGGCAGTATCGCCAGTTGGCGGTGCAGGCGCCAACGCCGCAGGCTCATGCCGCGCGCCCCGACGCCAGCGAAGAACCACAGCACGCCGTGCTGGCCTGCAAGAAGATCCTTCACACCTTTGGCATCAAGCCGCGCGCCTGGCGTGCGGGCTTGCCGCCCCTTCTGGACCGTTTCTATCGCCATGGCTGATGCCCCCATCCTGATCACCGGCGGCGCCGGCTTCATTGGCTCCCACCTGTGCGACGCGTTGCTGGATAAAGGCTACGCAGTGCGGATCCTCGACGACTTGTCCACCGGCAAGCGCGAGAACCTGCCCGCAGGCCATCCGCAACTCGAACTGATCGAGGGCGATGCGGCCGACGGCGAACTGCTCAAGCGTGTCACTGCAGGCTGCCAGGCCGTGGTGCATCTGGCCGCGGTGGCGTCGGTGCAGGCCTCGGTCGAAGACCCGGTGCGCACTCACCAGAGCAACTTCATCAGCACCCTCAATGTCTGCGAGGCCATGCGCGTGCACGGTGTGCGCCGTGTGCTGTTCGCCTCCAGCGCGGCGGTGTATGGCAACAACGGGGAAGGCGAGTCGATCGCCGAAGACACTCCCAAGGCGCCGCTGACACCCTATGCGGTGGACAAGCTGGCCAGCGAGCAGTACCTGGATTTCTACCGGCGCCAGCACGGCCTGGAGCCGGTGGTGTTCCGCTTCTTCAACATCTTCGGGCCGCGCCAGGATCCTTCCTCGCCATACTCCGGGGTGATCAGCATCTTCTCCGAGCGCGCCATGCAAGGGCTACCGATCACGGTGTTCGGCGATGGCGAGCAGACCCGTGACTTCCTCTACGTCGGCGATCTGGTGCAGGTCATGATCCAGGCGCTGGAACAGCCGCAGGTCGAAGAGGGCGCGGTGAACATCGGCCTGAACCAGGCGACCTCGGTGAATCAGTTGCTGGCGGCGCTGGAGAAGGTGGTCGGCAGTTTGCCGGCGATCACCTACGTCGCGGCGCGCTCGGGCGATATCCGTCATTCGCGGGCGGACAACCAGCGCTTGCTGGCGCGCTTCGATTTCCCCGAACCCACGTCGATGACCGACGGCCTGGCGCTGTTGCTGGGCAAGGCCTGATCCCAGGGGGCGTGCTACGCCCCTGGATTCACCTGTGCCGCAGCACGCTGCGCTGACAATCCTCCGGCCCCAGCACCCGTCCATCGAGCGCCCGCACCTGCAGGGTCTCGAGTGCCTGCCCCTTGGCCCTGTCGCGCAGTTGCGAGCGTGTTTCGCCTTCCTCGAACAGATACCGTTCGCCCCATTGGCGCAAGCCAATCACGATCGGAAACACCGAGCGGCCTTTGTCGGTCAGCACGTATTCCTTGTAGGCACTGCCGTCCGAGGCTGGCTGTAGCGCCAGCAATCCGCTTTCCAGCAACAACTTGAGCCGTGAGGCGAGGATGTTCTTCGCCAGCCCCAGGTTCTTCTGGAACTCGCTGAAGCGGCGCAGCCCATCGAAGGCATCACGCAGAATCATCAGCGCCCAGCGATCACCGAGCACTTCAAGGGCGCGCGCGACCGGGCATTGGGCATTGGTTTCATCAAGCATCGGTGAGGTCTCTTTGCGGGTTCTGGTTGCAGATTAAAACCACATTTGCTAGATAGCCAGTATGTGGTTTTAATTTGAAACCAGATCAGAGGGATACTGGATGTCATTGCTATCGATCGAGCGCCCCACGCCGTACCGTCTGACGCGAGCGCTGACGCTGTTGCTGGCGCTCACTTGCGCCATGGCCGTTGCCACGGTGTACGTTGCCCAACCGCTGCTGGAGTCGATGGCCGCCGATCTGGGGGTAGCGCAATCGCGCATCGGCTGGGTGGTGGGTGCGACCCAGGCCGGTTATGCCGTGGGGCTGTTGCTGATCGTGCCGCTGGGTGACCGGGTCGAGCGCAAGCGCCTTATTCTCGGGCAATTGCTGCTGTCGGCCGTGGCCCTGGTGGCCGTAGGGCTGGCGTGGAACTGGGCGGCGCTGTTGGCGGCCCTGGCCTTGGTGGGTTTGATGGCGGTCATGGTGCAGCTGATGGTCGCCCATGCCGCCACACTGGCAACTCCCGTCGAGCAGGGGCAAGCGGTGGGTACGCTGACCAGTGGCGTGGTGCTGGGCATTCTGCTGGCGCGGCTGGTCTCCGGAGGCGTCGCCGATCTGCTCGGTTGGCGCGCAGTCTATTTTTGCGCGGCGGCGTTGCTGGCGCTGATGGCTATCCTGCTTTGGCGCAGCCTGCCGGCGTCTGCGCCGTCCGATAGCCAGGCGCGGACTGGTTCGGTGTTCGCCCTCTATCGGCAGGATCGCCTGATGCGCCAGCGCGGGCTATACGGCCTGTTGATCTTTGCCGCGTTCAGCGTGCTGTGGAGCGCCATGGTGCTGCCGCTGAGTGACATGGGGCTCAGCCATGGCGAAATCGGTCTGTTTGGCCTGGCTGGGGTAGCAGGCGCACTGGGCGCTTCGCGCGCTGGCCGCGTGGCCGATCAGGGGCGCGGCGAGCGCACCACGGGGTGGGCACTGGCCTTGCTGACCGTGTCGTGGCTGCCGACGGCCTTCGTCGGGCAATCACTGCTGCTGTTCGTGCTGGGCGTGGTGCTGCTGGATTTTGCCGTGCAGGCGGTGCATGTCACCAACCAGAGCCTGTTGCTGGCTGGACGCAGTGCGATGGCCAGTCGGCTGATTGGCGGCTACATGTGCTGCTATTCGATTGGCAGCGGCGTGGGAGCGGTGCTGGCGACCTGGGTGTATGCCCGCTGGGGCTGGGCGGCGGTGTGCGCGCTGGGCGCCGGGATCAGCATGACAGCCCTGGGCTACTGGCTGTGGACGCAGGCAGACCGGGCGGCCGACGCCGCCCGGTCCGGGAAGGATCAGAACTTGTAGCCAAGGCCGACCATGTACACCCACGGGTCGACTTCCACGTCGACTTTGGTCTTGCTGTAGCCCAGTGCGGTCGGGCCGTCGACGCTGGCCTTGGTGTCGATGTCGACGTACCAGACCGAGGCGTTGACCAGCAGGTTGTCGGTGATCATGTAGTCCATGCCCAGCTGGCCGGCGAAGCCAACCGAGTCCTGCAGTTTCAGGTTGCTGAAGCCCTGCTGCTTGCGGGTGCCGCTGAGGTCTTCATCGAAGAACAGGGTGTAGTTGATGCCGACGCCGGCATACGGCTGGAACTTGGAAGTCGGCTCCATCGGGTAGTACTGCAGCGACAGGGTCGGTGGCAGTTGCTTGATGTCGGCCAGCTTGCCGTCCAGGCCGCCGCCCAGGCCTTTGACGCCGACGGTGTGCTTGAACGGGGTGGCTGCCAGCAGCTCCAGGCCGATGTGGTCGGTGAGCATGTAGGCGAAGGTCAGGCCCAGTTGGGTGTCGCTGTCCAGGGTCGCCTTGGTGCCCGATACCTTGTTGCCATCGAATTTCAGGTCGCCACTGCTTTCGTTCGGCGCAGTGGTGATGGCGCCGGCCCGGACGATGACATCGCCCGCCTGGTGGGCGTGGGCAACAGGGGCGGCGAGCGCCAGGGCCGCGAGGGCGGCACCGAGCAAGGACTTGTTCATGGAAGCTCCCAAAGGACGTGAGTAATCGAGTAGTCCAATGGTACGGATGCAGCTAAACGGAAAGTTTGACCCAGCTCAAGGAAGTGTGTGCAGCCCCTGCGCAACAGTGCTTACTTGAGCTCATAAGCGTATATCTTCTCGGCTTGCATCTGGTATCCGGCGTCGGCCAGTTCGCTGCTGGAGGCGCTGACCTGCAGCTTTCCCTCGATCCAGTACGGCTGGTAGAGGTCTTCGACACGCACCCCCATCTCGCTGAAGATATGCACGATCTGATTCGAAGGCGGCGGCGGCACATGGATGCAGGCGCCGTAGTAGGGCACCAGGAGAAACTCGGTGGTACGGCCTTGTTCGCTGACTTCCAGCGGCACGATGTAGCCCGGCAGCTTGATCAGTTGGCCGTTCAGGTCGTTCACCACCGGTGCCGCGCTGGCCGGCTGACGTGCAGCCGGGGCCGACTCGGCGGATAGCGCGTCGCTCAGCTTGGACAGGTCGTGCAGCGGGGTGAGGTCTGGCGCAATGATCGGCGCACCTTCGGGAATCAGCGCGGGCCAGTCCAGCTCGCGCGGTTCTGCTGCCCACGCAGGCAGTGTCAGGGTCATCAGCAGCGCAAACAGGAAGCGTAGGTGCAAAGGCATCGTTAGTTCTCAGAGATGAATCGACAGGCCATCGGCCAACGACTGCCGATACGCCCGCCAGGCCGGCACGCTGCCCATCAGCAGCGCGGCAGCGAGGATGACGGCCAGCAGCGTCCATTCATGCGCGCTCGGCACGGCCAGAGGCAGGAACAAACCGTAGTTGGCCTGCACATAGCCCTGGGCCAGGGCGATGCCGGCGTAGAGCAAGCCGAGCCCGGCGCCGATACCCGCCAGCGCCAGCGCGAGGGCTTCGAGCACCAGCAGCCCGGCAATGTGCCAGGGCCGCGCGCCGACCGAACGCAGGATCGCCATCTCCCGGCGGCGTTCGTTGAGGCTGGTGAGGATCGCCGTCAGCATGCCGATCAACCCGGTCAGCACCACGAACAGCGAGACCACGAACAGCGCCTGTTCGGCGGTGCCCATCAGGCTCCACAGCTCCTGTAGCGCCACGCCGGGGAGGATCGCCAGCAACGGTTCGCTGCGGTACTGGTTGATTTCGCGCTGCAGACTGAACGTGGCGATCTTGCTGTTCAGGCCCAGCATGAATGCGGTGATGGCCGCCGGTTGCAGGTCCATGCCGCGTGCCTGCTCGGCGCTGATGCGCCCGGCGCCTCTGGCGGGTACGCCGTTGTGCCAGTCGATGTGAATTGCCTCCATGCCGCCCAGGCCGATGTGTAGTGTGCGGTCGACCGGCGTGCCGGTACGCTTGAGCACACCGACCACGGTGAACGGCTTGTCATCGTGCTTGACCAGGCTGATCGCCGCCACGCCGTGGGCCAGCACCAGTTTGTCGCCGAGCGAATAGTGCAGTGCTTCGGCGACTTCGGCGCCGAGCACCACTTCGAACGGATCGTCGGCGAACGCGCGGCCCTGGCTCAGTTCCAGGTGTTGCCTGCGGCCGTACTGGTAGTGGCTGAAATAGTCGCCGGTGGTGCCCATCACCCGGAAGCCGCGATGCGAATCGCCCAGCGAGATCGGTATCGCCCATTTCACCCGCGGGTCTTTTGCGTAGTGCTGGTAGCTGTCCCAGCGGATGTTGTTGGTGGCGTTGCCAATGCGAAACACCGAGTACAGCAGCAAGTTGACCGAGCCGGAACGGGCGCCGACGATCAGGTCGGTGCCGCTGATGGTGCTGGCAAAACTGGCGCGGGCTTCGGTACGAACCCGCTCCACGGCCAGCAGCAGGCAGACCGACAAGGCGATCGCGAAGGCGGTGAGCAAGGCCGTGAAACGGCGGTTGGCCAGGCTGGCCAGGGCAAGGCGAAGCAGGTACATCAGGCCTCCCGGGGCAGGCTGGCGCGGTTGAGTTCGGCCAGCGACAGATGGCGGTCGAACAGCGCGGCGAGGCTTTGGTCATGGCTGACGAACAGCAGGCTGGCGCCCGCGCCCCGGCACTCGTCGAACAGCAGGCGGATAAATGCTTCGCGGCTGTCGGCATCCAGCGCCGAGGTGGGTTCGTCGGCGATCACCAGTTCGGGTTGGCCGATCAACGCCCGGGCTGCGGCCACACGTTGTTGCTGGCCGATCGACAGGCTGTCGGCGCGGCGCAGGAGCAGGTCCGGGGCGTTCAGCCCCAGCTGAGCGAGCAGCGCGCTGGCGGCCTGGTCGACACTGCCGTGGCGCTGTGTGGCACGGGCGGCGCGGCTGGGCGAAAAGCGGCAGGGCAGCTCGACGTTTTCCCGCACCGACAGGAACGGCAGCAGGTTGAACTGCTGGAAGATGTAGCCGGTGTGGTCGACCCGGAAACGGTCGCGAGCGCCCTGGCCCATGCCGGCCAGATCGTGGCCGAGCAGGCGGATACGGCCTTGGCCTGGTAGCTGCACGCCGCCCAGCAGGCCCAGCAGGGTGGTCTTGCCACTGCCGCTTGGGCCTTTGAGGAATACGGCTTCACCCGTTTCCAGGCGGAATCTCGGGATATCCAGCAGCGGCGGCTGACCAGGCCAGGCGAACACCAGGTCGTGCAGCTCGATCAGCGGCTGGCGCATTCAGAACCCGACCACAGTTTTGCCGGGCGTGGTTTCCAGCCCTTTCTGACCGTTCGGGCCGATGAGCTGCACGTTGATCTTCTGGGTCGCCGGGAACGCCTTGAACAGGGGCGCCAGGTCGATCTGGGTGAGCTGTTGCGGTGCAGTGCAGGTCAGTTGGTAGTGGGCGCCGATGTCGCTGTGGGCGTGTTCGTGTTCAGTGTCGTTGGCTTTCGGTGTATCACCGAACAGGGGGCTTTCCAGTTCCTGGGCGTCTTCCTTGCAGCCTGCCGCAGAAGCCAGGCCGAACAGCTTGAGCGGTTGTTCGAGCTGCTGGCGCACGGCAGCGACCTTGGCCTTGTCGGCCTCGCTGGCGGCGGCATGTTCGAACCCGACCAGGTTCATGGCCGGGCTGTCGAGTTCCAGCTCCAGGGTGTTGCCATCGAGTACGGCATTCAGTGTGGCCACGCCATGCTCGTGGGCGCCCAAGGTGCCGTGGGCATGATCGTGATCAGCGTCGTCGTGGGCGTGGGCAACGGCCAAGGGCAGCAGGGCGAAAGGCAGGGCGAGCAGCAGGCGACGCATGGACGACTCCAGGAGCGGGCTGGGAATGATTTGGTAATGTTATAACAACTTTTCTTATTCCCGCCAGTCTGTCTGGCGCAGGTTTCATGATCGTGGGAGCATGATCGCATTGACCTGATTCAAGGAATGCAGCGTGAGAATTCGCGGACAGATTGGTGAGTGGCCGGTGGATCTGACGATCGAGCTGGAGCCTGAAGAGTGGGCGCAATTGGGACGCCGGATCGAGCCTTCGGACAGTGCGCCTGCCGCGGTTGCGGTAGCGGCGCCACGCCAGGATGACGGGCAGTGGGAGGCAGCGCGTGAGCTGTTGCGCGTGGCAGGGCAGATCAACGGGCCGGAGTTGCTGGATCGCTTGGAAGGGCTGAGCGGAAGTACCGCAGCGGGTAAGCGGCTGTTGGTGCGCTTGCGTCACAGCAGTGAGGTGAAGGTGGAAAGCGGGGTGGATGCCCCGGTGTATCACTGGATCGGGTGATGGCCATCAAGGGGCTGCCAGGCAGCCCCTTGAACCCTCAATACAGGGCAGCGAACAGCTTGCGGCGATAGACGCTCACCAGCGGATGGTCATTGCCCAGCAGTTCGAACACCTGCAGCAGCGCCTTGTGTGGCAGCCCGTTCTCATAGCCGCGGTTGCGCTGGAACAGCTTGAGCAGGCTGTCCAGTGCGGGCTCGTACTGCTGACGCGCCAGCTGCTGGATGCACAGTTGGTAAATCGCCTCGTCATCCTGCGGATTCTGCGCCAGGCGGCTCTTCAGGTCTGCGACTTCCGGCAGGCTGGCCGCCTGGCGCAGGAAAGTCAGCTGGGCCTTGGCACCGGCCAGGGCAGCCTTGTGTTCGTCGGTCTTGACCGCGCCCAGTACCACTTCGGCCTCACCCAGCTCGCCACGCTCAGCCAGGCAGCGGGCATACAGGATCAGCGCCTCGGCGTTGCTGTTGTCTTCGCCCAGCAACTGCTTGAGGGTGGCTTCGGCGTCGCTGAAACGGCTCTCGGCAAACAACGCCTTGGCTTGTTCCAGGGGCGTTGCGGTCGGGGCAGCGGGCATCTGCACATGCGGTTCGAGCAGGGCGCGGATCGCCGACTCGGGTTGGGCGCCGGCAAAGCCATCGACCGGTTGGCCGTCCTTGAACAGCACCACGGTCGGCAGGCTGCGAATGCCGAACTGCGCCACCACCTGCTGTTCCACGTCGCAGTTGATCTTGGCCAGCAGCAACTCGCCCTGATAGCCCTCGGCGATTTTCGCCAGCAGTGGCATCAGCGCCTTGCACGGTGCGCACCACTCGGCCCAGAAGTCCACCAGCACCGGCTTGTGGAAGGAGTTCTCGATCACCAGCTGCTGGAAGTTGGCATCGGTGGCGTCGAAAATGTAAGGCGTTTCTTGGGTCATCGCGACTCTCGCAAATCCGTGAATGGCACCACTATAAAGGCTCGCGACTGGCGTGGTACAGGCTCACCCTGCGGAATTCGTGAGGCTCGGCCAGGTCGGGCAGGGTCAGGGCGTCGAGCACACCGAGCTGGCGGTATTGCGGGTGGCTGAAGTCGCGCACCCGCGAGTCTGCCACCAGTGCCTGGCGACCCCGGCTGAGGAAGGCATCGAGCAGGGGCAGGTTGGCGCGGTCGTACAGCACATCGGCCACCAGGATCAGGTCGAAGCGGTCGTCTTCGGCGAAGAAGTCGTGGCTATAGCCGAGTTCCACGCCGTTGAGCGCGGCATTCGCGCGGCAGGCGTCGAGGGCCAGTGGGTCCAGGTCGCAGGCCACCACTTCCAGGGCGCCGGCGCGGGCTGCGGCGATCCCGGCGATGCCGGAGCCCGCGCCGAAGTCCAGCACCCGCTTGCCGGCGACCCACTCGGGGCGCTCGGCCAGGTAGCGGGCCATGGCCAGGCCGCTGGCCCAGCAGAAGCTCCAGTAGGGCGGATCTTCGAGAATGCGTCGGGTTTCTTCGCTGCTGAACGCGCGGTCCATGTTCTGGTCGTCGATCAACCAGAGTTTCAACGCGCAGTCGGGCAAGTCGCTGGCGACCAGGCGCGCTTCACCGATCAAGCCACTGAGGGCCTGTTGCAGGTGCAACGGCGCCATCTACGGCGCCTTCTCGAAACGCAGCGGGCCGGTGACCTGGGTCTGGGCCTGGGTGATACGTACCGGCGGCAGGTGCAGGATCAGCTGGCCGGAGCGGCTGGCGCGGCCGCGCAGTTCGACGCGGGCACCCGCCGGGAATGCCTCGGGGTTGAACCGCAGGTGATAGGGCAGGGCCTGGCCGGTGCCGGTCAGGTTGCTGCTGGCCAGCAGCCGTTGTGGGCGATCGCGTTCGTCGATGACCAGCAAGGCCAGTTCCACGTCGGCACCGGGCGGAATCTCCAGCAAGGTACCGCTGAGTTCACGCTGGTAGGCGGGCAATGGGCCGAGCACTTCAGCCTTCTTGGCAGTTTTGCCGGGCGGGGACGCCTGGGCTGGCTCGGACTTGGGGCTGTCGCTACTGCAGGCGGCCAGCAGGGCGGCGCAGCACAGCACGACGAGCGCTCGAAGGTGCATGGGGTAATCCTTCATGGGCAGAATTCAATGGATGGTAACCCCTTTGGCTTGTCTTGCCAGTGGGATGCGCTACCATGGCCCTCCCTTTTTTTGTTGCCTGCCACCATGCACTGTCCCTTTTGCGGTGCCAACGACACCAAGGTCATCGACTCGCGCCTCGTCGCCGAGGGCGAACAAGTGCGCCGTCGCCGTGAGTGCGTCGCCTGCGGCGAGCGCTTCACCACCTTCGAAACCGCCGAACTGGTGCTGCCCCGGCTGATCAAGCAGGACGGCACGCGCCAGCCCTTCGACGAAG
>RCUM01001119.1_pt1 | contig 11570 bp, 8 predicted proteins | sample 2166141 | NCBI WGS metagenome assembly RCUM01 (sample SAMN09932756, study PRJNA488358) | compost metagenome | isolation source: compost soil in crotonic acid-enriched | place: Germany: Experimental Botanical Garden
TTGAGAGTTGAGCGTTACTATAGGCAACGTCAGGCTGCCGCTGAACCCTTTTTTTCGACATGCTTTAACCTATTGATTTTAAACATGCTGAACGGGCGAGGCTAAAAAAGCCTTTTTGGGGGAATTGCGGTGTTACTCTTCAATAATCAGCCGATTAGCGCTAATCTTCAACGGTGCACTGCCGTACAGGCAGCTTAGAAAGTGACCAAATGCATAACAAAACAAATGCTGATGTGCACTGCCGTACAGGCAGCTTAGAAACCGTGGCATCACTGGATCGGTTTGCTTTCCACGTGCACTGCCGTACAGGCAGCTTAGAAAATTATGCCCGCAGATACAGCGTGGAGCAGCGAGTGCACTGCCGTACAGGCAGCTTAGAAAAATACATGCCATGGATTATTTGCATCGTTGCGGTGCACTGCCGTACAGGCAGCTTAGAAACTTCAGCTTGGCGCTGATGAAACGAGTGAGGAGTGCACTGCCGTACAGGCAGCTTAGAAAATATATGGCAAAGATCCGCGCCCGCAGCATCCGTGCACTGCCGTACAGGCAGCTTAGAAAAGCCACACAAAGGGCCAGTCATCGCCATCGAGGTGCACTGCCGTACAGGCAGCTTAGAAATGACAGAGCGAGATAATGCACTGTGGGTTGAAGTGCACTGCCGTACAGGCAGCTTAGAAATGGCTGCGGGCATTTAATCCCACAATCGCCAAGTGCACTGCCGTACAGGCAGCTTAGAAAATATGAGCGTCCCACTATTGGGGGAAGTTTGGGTGCACTGCCGTACAGGCAGCTTAGAAATGGTCAGTTTCCCGTTGCCAGTCTCCCGCCTGGTGCACTGCCGTACAGGCAGCTTAGAAAGCAAGCAGGGGCAGAACTTCAATGCCAGATACGTGCACTGCCGTACAGGCAGCTTAGAAAAATAGATTATTGAGAGCCGGTTTCACTTTCCAGTGCACTGCCGTACAGGCAGCTTAGAAAGATATGACGGGACCGAAAAAACATTACAAAACGTGCACTGCCGTACAGGCAGCTTAGAAATCTTCGGTGGTTGATTTATCTCTCGTCGGATCGTGCAATGCCGTACAGGCAGTTTAGAAATACACCGATTAATCAATGCTGACCATCCCAAAGTGCACTGCCGTACAGGCAGTCCGTGACCTCGATGTAAAATCATAGTTATTCATGTTTATGATATTTAAAGATAATTTATTTAACCATATCAATATAATTGCTACCAGCATAAATATTTACCCGGTTTCCCCTATAACAACGGATTTACCAGCTAAAACATGATAGAAGAATATATTATCTGAATGGCTGATGATTATTTGACTATTTATTTTAATTGTAATTATTTCATATTAACTGAGAAATATAACAATGAACAATGCCCTGTCTCCCTCCGAATTAAAAACAATACTGCATTCTAAAAGGGCAAATCTGTATTACCTGCAATATTGTCGGGTTCTGGTGAATGGCGGGCGCGTGGAGTATGTCACGGATGAGGGTAAGCAATCTCTGTACTGGAATATCCCCATTGCCAATACCACGGTCATTATGTTGGGAACCGGCACCTCTGTGACCCAGGCCGCCATGCGGGAGTTTGCCCGGGCAGGCGTGCTGGTCGGTTTTTGCGGCGGAGGGGGAACCCCGCTGTTTGCCGCTAATGAAGCCGAGGTAGCCGTTTCATGGCTCACACCGCAAAGCGAATATCGCCCTACGGAATATCTGCAAAACTGGGTCAGCTTTTGGTTTGATGATGACAAAAGATTGGAAGCAGCCAAGCTGTTTCAACAGGTGCGTATTGAGCAAATCAAGCGGCATTGGCTGGGGAGCCGAATGCCGCGTGAGGCGGGGTTTGCTTTGAATGAGGAACGTTTGTTGGCACTGACTGAACGTTATCAAACGAGCCTCAGTAATAGCGAAACGCATAATGAGTTAATGCTGCAGGAAGCGGTGATGACTAAAGCGTTGTATAAATTGGCGGCAGAAGCCGTCAGTTACGGTGATTTTACTCGTGCCAAACGCGGCGGAGGCAATGATTCCGCTAACCATTTTCTCGATCACGGCAATTACTTGGCTTATGGCCTGGCCGCGACGGCAACCTGGGTAACCGGATTACCCCACGGCCTTGCTGTGTTGCATGGTAAAACGCGCCGTGGTGGGCTGGTATTCGACGTGGCTGATTTAATTAAAGATGCACTGGTCCTGCCGCAGGCGTTTATTGCCGCAATGGCAGGGGAGGATGAACAGGAATTTCGGCAGCGCTGTATTGGTGGTTTTCAGCGAGCCGAAGCGCTGGATCTGATGATCGATACCCTGCAAAAAACTGCCGCTCATTTAGGCCGGGCCGTATCATGAATATTTTACTGATTTCGCAATGTAATAAGTTTGCGCTCGTCCAGACGCGCAAAATCCTCGACCAGTTTGCCGAACGGAAAGGCGATCGCAGTTGGCAAACGGCCATCACGCTGGAAGGGGTGAAAACATTGCGACAAGCGCTGCGTAAAACAGCGCGGCGTAATACGGCGGTAGCTTGCCATTGGATCCGTGGGGCAAATCAGACTGAATTGTTGTGGGTGGTGGGGAACCCGAGGCGCTTCAATGCTCAGGGCACGGTACCGACCAACAGTACTGAACGGGATGTGCTAAGAAGCAAGGATGAAAATGCCTGGTACAGTGCCGAGTCAATTTCCTTGATGGCGGGGATCGCCGGGTTGTTCCACGATTTTGGCAAGGCAAATGCGTTGTTTCAGGCTGGGCTGACAGGACATAGTGAGAAACGTTTCCAGCCGTATCGTCACGAATGGGTTTCACTGCGTTTATTTCAGGCGTTCGTAGACCAACAACCCGATGAGCAGTGGCTTGCCGCGTTGGCTTCGGTCGCACCGCAAGATGAACCGGCGATGCTAAAGCGGCTGTATCGGGATGGGCAGGGGAAATCCGACAGCCCATTCAGCACCTTGCCACCGCTGGCGAAGGTGATTGGCTGGTTGATCGTAGCTCACCATCGCCTCCCTGTTTATCCCGGTTCCGGCAGTTCTGAACGTTATCGTGATGTTCCCGATTTTTCGTGCAGCGATAGCTGGCTGGAAAATCAGTTTAATGCGAGCTGGAACTCAACCAATCAAGACTATGATGATTGGACAACCGATGCGTTTACCCAGGTATGGCATTTTCCACAGGGCACGCCTTTGCAAAGCCCGTTGTGGTGCGCTAAAGCGCAGAAACTGGCCAAGCGCGCACAGCAGCTTGGCACGCTGTCTCAGTTCGGGCATTTAGATCAGCAGTTTGCGGTGCATCTGGCGCGTTTGATGCTTATGTTGGCGGATCACGTGTATTCGTCAGGGCCGGCCGTAGAGGCTTGGCAGGCCCCAACCTACGCCGCCTGGGCTAATACCGATCGTATGACCGGCAAGCGCAAACAAAAGCTGGATGAGCATAATATTGGCGTGGGGCAGAATGCGCTGCTGTTGGGGCGTTTATTGCCGCACTTGCGCTCCACATTACCGGCTATAACCCGGCATAAAGACTTTAAACGCCGTTCAGTGCAGGAACGATTTCGTTGGCAGGACAAAGCCTATGATGTTGCCGCTTCCCTTCGGCAGCGTTCACAGCAGCAGGGTTTTTTCGGCGTGAATATGGCTTCGACCGGCTGTGGGAAGACCTTTGCTAACGCGCGCATTATGTATGCACTGGCGGATGAGCAGATTGGCTGCCGTTTCAGTATTGCCTTAGGGCTACGCACCCTGACGCTGCAAACGGGGGATGCCTTGCGCGATCGGCTGCATTTACAGGATGACGATCTTGCGGTGCTGATAGGCTCCACTGCGGTTCAGCAACTGCATAAAGCTTCGGCTGCGGATATTGGCAGTGCATCGGCGGAAGCATTGTTTGGCGAACATCAATATGTGCGTTATGACGGTTCGCTGGATGATGGCCGCTTGAGTCACTGGCTCGCGCAAGATACTCGTTTGCATAAACTGATTAGTGCGCCGGTGCTGGTCAGCACTATCGATTACCTGATCCCGGCAACAGAGGGCGTGCGTGGCGGTCGGCAAATTGCGCCGATGTTGCGTTTATTGACTTCCGATCTGGTGTTGGATGAGCCGGATGATTTTGATATCGCCGACCTGCCCGCGTTGTGTCGTCTGGTGAATTGGGCGGGCCTGCTGGGGTCACGCGTTCTTCTCTCTTCTGCCACCTTGCCGCCGGCACTGGTGCAGGCATTGTTCAATGCTTACTGTACCGGTAGGCGGGAATATCAACGTTCCTGCGCGGAGCCAGGTGCCCCATTGAAGGTTTGCTGTGCCTGGTTCGATGAATATGGTGCCGTCAGCGAAGACATCGATAAACCTGCCGCGTTTCTGGAAACGCATTCCCGGTTTGTTACACAACGTATCGGCAAGCTGGAGCAGCTCACGCCATTGCGTCATGCGGAGTTAATCCCGGTAGTGGCCGCTGGGCGACAAAAAGAAGCGGTATTGGACGCCTTCTCAACCACGTTGCATCACTCAATTATCAGCTTGTCTCAGTACCACCAACAGCGGCATGGTAGCGGTAAAACCGTTTCTGTCGGGTTGATTCGTATGGCGAACATCAACCCGCTGGTAGCGGTGGCGCAGCGTTTGATGCACCTCAGCCCACCGGCTGATTGCCGTATTCATTACTGTGTCTATCACAGCCAGCACCCGCTGGCGATGCGCTCTCATATTGAACGGCGGTTGGACACTTTGTTGACGCGGCATCAACCGGAGGCACTGTGGGACGTGGATGAAATAAAGCAGGCGCTGGCTCGCTACCCTGAATCCCATCATGTGTTTGTCGTTGTTGCGTCGCCGGTGGCGGAAGTGGGACGTGACTGGGATTTGGATTGGGCTATCGCCGAGCCCAGCTCAATGCGATCGCTTATCCAACTTGCCGGACGTATACAGCGGCACCGGCAGCAACCACCAAAAACGCCCAACCTGCTTATTTTGAATAAAAACGTTAAAGCACTGCGTGAACGGGACGTTGAAAGCCCGGTGTATTGCCGCCCAGGTTTTGAATCCCACAATTTCCGGCTCACCAGTCACGATTTGCAGGACTTGCTGTTGCCTCAACAGTATCAGCGTGTCAGCGCGATTCCACGGATCCGCGAGCGCTCACAGGGTACCGACCACGGCCCTTTATTCGATAATCTGGTCGATCTGGAACATCGTCGGTTGTGGGCAGCGCTGTTAGGTCCGCAAAAAAATAGCGAGAGCGCGGCCCTGTGGTGGCGCTATCCACTCAGTTGGAATGGTGAAATGCAGCGACGTTATCCGTTCCGCCTGTCAGCACCGGAAGAACAATATTATTTGCATCTGGAAGAAGACGAAGAGGCTTTGGTATTTGTAAACAGGGATACCGGTGCCGGCGGCAGCAAGGAGAGCGGTGATTTTGACTATGTCGCATTAACTCTGGCTGAGGGTAACAGTCTCTGGATGGATATCGATTACCAGCAGCTTTACCGAACGTTGGCAGAGACATTGAGTATGGAGTTTAAGGAGGTCAGCGAGAAGTTTGGGGAGATTAACCTGCGTAAGCCTTCGGAGGATGAGACGGACGTATGGAGTTTCCATCCTTCGCTTGGTGTGTACCGCACTGTTTAGGCAGATAAACTGAATATAAGGAGCTCATATGTCCCAAAATGGACTGGCTGCTTTTATCGTGTCTTATGTCGATGGACGACGGCAACCCAAGCTGGAAGCCTTTGATAAGGACGCGCAAAAGAAGCTGGCAACAGCGGCGGAGGCCGATCTTGCCTTGCTGCAACAGCAGTTGGCACAGGAACGGCGCGATCTGGAGCAGCACTATCAGGTTCGCACTTGGTTAACCGGCGCCGCAGCTCGCGCCGGGCAAATCAGTCTGGTTACCCATGCCGCGAAATACACCCATAGCGATGCCAAGGGCAGCAGTGTTTACAGTGAAGGCCACGATGAGGAGTATTACCTTTCAACGGCCACGCTGGTAAAGCCGGCGATTGATGCGGTGGGCAATGCCGCTGCGCTGGACGTTGCCAAACTACTGCAAACGGAACACAACGGCGACTCCCTGCTGGCTAGCCTGCAACGGAAAGATCATGCGGCTCTGGCCGAGCTGGCTGAAGATCCGCAACAACTTGAACTGTGGATTAACGGGTTCAGCCAGGCGTTGATAGACAAGCAGCCCAGCTCACATAAGTTAGCCAAGCAGATCTACTTCCCGGTCGGGGATGACTACCACCTGCTTAGCCCATTATTTTCCTCTTCTCTTGCGCAAGCGATGCATGATCGTCTGTTGCATGCCCGGTTTAGCGATGAGACAAAAGAAGCAAATCAGGCCCGAAGGGCTGAGCAGTGGTCGCCACGAACGTTGAGCTATTTTCCGCAGACGGCGGTGCTGAATATGGGCGGCACCAAACCACAGAATATCTCTTACCTCAACAGTGTACGCGGCGGACGAGTTTGGTTGCTGTCATGTATGCCGCCGGAATGGCAATCCCTTGAAAAGCCGCCTTACGGTTGCAGTTCCGTTTTTGATCGACGGGGGCCGTTCAACCATTTGGTGCGCGGCACTGTAGCTCAACTCAAGCGTTTTTTGCACAACGTTCAAGAGCGGAGCAATACCGTTGAGATCCGTCGCCAGCGGCAGGCCTATATCGATGAAATTATCGATAAGTTATTTAACGTTGCTGCAGATATTCAACGTGATGAATGGCGTGGGTGGACTGCAGATGAAAACTGTGAACTGAAGGCTGCTCAACAGCTGTGGCTAGATCCTTATCGGGTGAAAGATGACGCCCTGTTCCGCACCGAACGTGAAAATGGCCAATGGCAGGTGGACATTGCCGATGATTTTGCTGTTTGGCTGAATAATCAATTACGTGACGAACAGCTGAATATGGGGATGGTGGAGCGTCGTGAATGGCGTACGGCACCGTTATTTCGCCAGCGGTTAAGGGAGCTGGAATACGGGCTGGTGGAGGATTTGACATGAGCCATCTGATCGTATTACGCCATCTTCAGGTCGAGAACGCCAATGCAATCGCCGGTTTGACCTACGGTTTTCCCGCCATCAGCCATTTCCTCGGTTATGTCCATGCCCTGTCGCGTAAATTGCAAACCAGCCATGGGTTAACGTTGGGCGGCTGTGGAGTGATATGCCACCGTCGGCAGGTTCATGTTCATACCTCCGGGCGTGATTATCAATTTGCGTTGACTCGCAACCCGTTAACCAAAGAAGCCCGCACCGCCGCCTTCAATGAAGAGGGGCGCATGCATATGACGGTATCGCTGGTGATCGAATGCTCCGGTGAAATCGCCAACGGCGATATTGGCCTCGATCAATTGCAAAAACATCTGCACACCTTATGTCAGACGCAAAAGTTGGCGGGCGGTAGCATTACCCGGTTGCGTGGCGTTAGCGTCCGGGGATATCCGCAGCAGCCTGATGAGGTGCGGCGCTTAATGTGCCGATTGTTGCCGGGTTTTGTCTTGTTGGATCGCTCAGTCTTATTGCAACAGCATTTTATCGCATTGAAACAAATCCAGCCGCACGCGGAGATGATCGACGCCTGGCTGGATTTCGCCGCGTTAAAGATGCAGGCCGAGCCTATCGATCAGGAAAAAACGCCTGAGGAAGGTGATAAAGCGCGGTGGGAATATGTCGGTAAACCGCAGCCTGGTTATTTAGTGCCGCTGATGACCGGCTATCAGCGTATCTCTGAGCTCTATCCTGCAGGTGAAGTGCAGAATGCCCGCGATAGTCAAACGCCGTTTTGTTTCGCTGAGGCGGTATACGGCGTGGGTGAATGGCGCGGGCTGCACCGCATTCAGGATCTTTCGCCATTGTTTTGGCGTTATCAGAATACGGAACAGGGTTATTACTGTCGTGCCATGCCGGAAACCATGGCGCAGGGCGACGAATCCACAAACACTGTCTATCTGGATGACTTTTAAAGGACTTTTACGATGGCTAAAACAACGATTAAAACTGCTTCGGTCTTGGCTTTTGAACGCAAACTGGCAAATTCAGACGCTATCATGTTGGCAGGCAAATGGGGAACTGATGAGTGGCAACCTATTGCTATCAAAGAGAAGGCGGTGCGCGGCACGATTTCTAACCGCCTTAAAAATGCCATTGCCAGCGATCCCGCCAAGTTGGATGCCGAGATCCAGAAAGCCAACTTGCAAACTGTGGATGTTGCCGCCTTGCCGCAAGATGCGGATACATTGAAGGTAGTGTTCACGCTGCGAGTTCTGGGGAATTTGGCCACGCCTTCGGTGTGTAATGATCAAGAGTATCAGAACGCGCTACAAGCGGTAATTACGGGCTATATCGATGAACATGGTTTTGGCGCTCTGGCGGCACGTTATGCCGAAAACCTGGCGAACGGACGTTTTCTGTGGCGTAACCGCGTAGGGGCTGAAACGGTTTCCGTTCGTGTCACCGGCAGTAAAACATGGGAGTTCAACGCTCATGACTACAGCCTGCGCGAATTTAGCCAACCTGATGGGGCGTTGGGCGAATTGGCGGGGGAGATTGAGCGTGGCCTGACGGGGGAGAACTTCGCCTTGTTCAAGGTGGAAGCATTTGTGCGTTTGGGCCATGGTCAGGAGATTTTCCCTTCTCAGGAGTTGGTGTTGGACAGCAACAGCAAGAAAAGCAAGCTGCTGTATCAGGTGGATAAGGTTGCTGCGATGCATTCGCAGAAGGTCGGTAATGCATTGCGCACCATAGATACCTGGCATCCAGAGGCCGAGACGTTGGGAGCCATTGCGGTAGAGCCTTATGGCTCAGTGACCAGCCGTGGTATTGCCTGCCGGCAGCCAAAAGACAAGTTGGATTTCTATACCTTGCTTGATCGCTGGGTCATTAAAGAAGAGAAACCGCCGGTTGAGCAGCAGCATTACGTGATGGCGGTGTTGATCCGCGGTGGCGTGTTTGGTGAGAAAGGCGAATAAGGGGATCACATGGATCATTATCAGGATATCCGCGTATTACCCGATCCTGAGTTCAGCGAACCCACGTTGATGGCGGCACTCTTCGCCAAATTGCACCGGGCGTTGGCAGCCCATGGCAAGGGGGATATCGGTGTGAGCTTCCCAGACATGCAGCGTACGCCGGGTAAGGTTTTGCGATTGCACGGCGAACATCAGGCACTAATGGCGCTTACAGAATACGGCTGGTTGAAAGGGCTGCGGGATTATACCGAGACGGGCACTATTCAGACAGTACCGGCAGCGGTTCAGTACCGAACGGTCAGCCGGGTTCAGGTGAAGAGCAGTGTTGAACGCTTACGTCGTCGGGCTGTAACGAAAGGTTGGTTGACCGAAGAACAGGCGCGAGAGAGGATCCCGATAGCGAGTGAACAACGGACTTCTCTGCCCTTTATGTCGCTGAAAAGTCTCTCTACGGGGCAAAGTTTTCGTTTGTTCCTGAAGCAAGGGGCGTTGCAGGAAAAACCCACCAAAGGAACGTTCAGCTTCTACGGTTTAAGCCCATCCGCTACGGTACCCTGGTTCTAACCCTTTTTTTTCGACCAGAGATAACTGATTGATTTTGTTATCTCTGGCCGATGTCTAAAAAATTAGGGTGAAATTGGTAAATACGGATGATGTTCTTTAATAATCAGTTTGTTACTGAGTTATTTGTTCAGTTCACTGCCGTATAGGCAGCTTAGAAACTGGTCTATGGCCTCGACCTCGAAGATCTGGCCGTTCACTGCCGTATAGGCAGCTTAGAAAGATTGGTAGCCGGTGTTGCTGGCCGCCGAGTAGTTCACTGCCGTATAGGCAGCTTAGAAATATTCCAAAGAAAGTGGCGAAGGGCTGGATGTGTTCACTGCCGTATAGGCAGCTTAGAAAAGATTGCCACGGCCATCATTCGGATGCGTGAGGTTCACTGCCGTATAGGCAGCTTAGAAATGGGAATTATTGTCGATATCGACGGCATTCTAGTTCACTGCCGTATAGGCAGCTTAGAAAAGGTCATTCTGAATCAGTGCAAGTTGGTTGGTGTTCACTGCCGTATAGGCAGCTTAGAAATATCTACATTTCACTTTTTGAGCCAAAGAAAAGTTCACTGCCGTATAGGCAGCTTAGAAATTCAGGGATTTGCCCAAAGTGATAAACCCAAAGTTCACTGCCGTATAGGCAGCTTAGAAAAACAACGATGTTTGCCAGCGCACAAACAGCGAGTTCACTGCCGTATAGGCAGCTTAGAAACATACCAAACGACCTGCTGGCTGATGTCGCGCGTTCACTGCCGTATAGGCAGCTTAGAAAATATCGAAATCAAAGCTCATGCCTGAAATACGGTACACTGCCGCACAGGCAGTTTTAATAGGTTTAAGGAACGTAAATGGATGCAGATCTGGAACATATCCGCCATTTCCTCGGCAAGCAGCATGTGCTGACGCTGTGCGCCGGCAACGGCCTGGACATGTGGTGCGCCAACTGTTTTTACGTGTTTGACGCCGAGCAGATGGCGTTGTGGCTGATGACCGAAACCCACACTCGCCACGGCGAGTTGATGCTGCAAAATGCCAGTGTGGCAGGCACTATTGCGCCAAAGCCAAAGACCATCGCGCTGATCCGCGGTGTGCAGTACCGCGCCGAGGCGGTGATGCTGAGTGGCGATGAAGAGGCGCTGGCGCGCGCCCGTTACTGCAAGCGGTTCCCGGTTGCCAAAATGATGAAAGCGCCGGTGTGGCAGCTGAATTTGCAGGAAGTGAAGATGACCGACAACACCCTGGGATTTGGTAAGAAACTGCATTGGACGCGGGCCTGAACGCAACACACTATACTTTTTCAGAGTCATCAATCGGCATGGGGAAGCGCATGGCACGGGTATTAATCGTAGGGGCCACCGGGCTGGTGGGCAGCGAGCTGTTGCAACAGTTGCAAGACGATCCGCAGGTGACGGCGATTGTGGCGCCGACGCGCCAACCGCTGCCTGCGAACGAAAAAACAGATAACCCGGTAGGTGAGGATCTGTTCGCGTTGCTGAGTGGCCTGCAGCAACCCGTCGATATTATTTTCTGTTGCCTGGGCACTACTCGTAAAGCGGCCGGCAGCGATGCCAATTTCCGCTATGTCGACTATCAGTTAGTCGTCGAAAGCGCGCTGACCGGGCGGCGGTTGGGGGCGCAGCATTGTCTGGTCGTCAGCGCCGTGGGGGCTAACCCGCGTTCGTCATTCCTCTATAACCGTACCAAAGGCGAAATGGAGCAGGCGCTGCGTGAGCAGAACTGGCCACGCCTGACGCTGGTGCGTCCATCGATGCTGTTGGGCAATCGCCCATCGCCGCGCTTGATGGAGCGGCTCACCGCACCGCTATTCAAACTGTTACCGGGCAAGTGGCGCTCGGTTGCCGCCAAAGACGTGGCGCAAACCCTGCTGGAACAGGCTTTCAGTCCCGGCAGCGGCGTTAGGGTGCTGGAGTCCGACCAACTGCATCGCTATGGCAATGTACACTGAGATTATCGAAAGCCAGTTCCATTCCCGTTGGCAGTTCGTTGTCCATCAGCCATAAATCGAGATGATGGCTGATATGCGTCAGCA
>RCUM01001131.1_pt1 | contig 11475 bp, 9 predicted proteins | sample 2166141 | NCBI WGS metagenome assembly RCUM01 (sample SAMN09932756, study PRJNA488358) | compost metagenome | isolation source: compost soil in crotonic acid-enriched | place: Germany: Experimental Botanical Garden
GGAGTGTGGTAATTCATAGAGGTGGTTTCACTCGGATTTTTATGTTAGTAATTTAATCATTGTTACGTCATGGTTATAATAACATTAAATCTGTTAATGAGACTTTTCTCTCGATTGATAAGGTAATTCCCATGTTATCCACTGCAATCTAATGGTTTATTAATGAGGGTATAAAATTATTGAAAAATAAAGCATTGTGAGGATTACGTTCTACAATTACTCTAAACAAAATCTGCAGTTACCCGCGAAGTCGGTTTGATTTGATAAGGAGTGATGTGTCATGCAGCAAAATCTCATGTTTCAGCCTGCCTGCGAACATTCTGAGGCATGCCTATGCCACAGCCCGGCATTTGTACGCATTAATACGGTATTAACCCGACAGGCGGCGAAAGCGCCGCCGATAACGACAGCCACGGTCGCAGCAGCAATACCCGCAGGGCAATCTACGCATTCCAATGCAACAGCTAGCGCAACGCAGCTGAAAGCGTTTATCAACGTACGGATTTTTGACGGGGTTTCTGACCAACTGCGCGAGGGGATGCAGGTTATCGTTGAAGGCAACAAAATCAAATCGATTGAACCTGCTGATACGCCTCTGCCAGCAGAAGCAACGATTATAGACGGCAACGGTGGCGTGCTGATGCCCGGCCTGATTGATGCGCACTGGCATGCCATCATGGCTCGCCCTTCCATGATGACGGCGATGACGGCCGATTTTAACTATATCCAGGCGCTGGCGATTGCCGAAGCACAGGCAACGCTGCTGCGTGGGTTCACCACGGTCCGCGATATGGGCGGGCCGGTGTTTGGTCTGAAACGTGCGATTGATGAGCAGATTACGGTTGGCCCGCGCATTTACCCGTCCGGAGCATTTATTTCCCAGACCGGCGGCCACGGTGATTTTCGCATGCTCAGCGAGGTCCCACGCGCACCTGCGGATTCTCTGAGCTATATCGAACGGGTAGGGATAACTGCCATTGCCGATGGCGCCGACCAGGTGTTGTTGCGCGCCAGAGAACAGCTGATGAGGGGGGCATCCCAAATCAAATTTATGGCCGGTGGCGGTGTCGCCTCGCTCTATGACGGCATCGACGTAACGGAAGGCTCCGTGCCCGAAATCCAGGCGGCGGTGACCGCTGCGGAAAATTGGGGTACCTACGTGACCGTTCACGCCTATACGGCCCGCGCTGTCACCATGGCAATCAAAGGCGGCGTGAAATGTATCGAACACGGCCAGTTGGTGGATGAACAGACCGTGGAGCTCATGGCGCAAGAAAACCTATGGTGGTGCCTGCAACCTTTCCTGGACGATGAAGATGCCGTACCGATGGCGAATCCAGCTTCACGCGCCAAGCAACTGGTGATGTCCGCCGGAACCGATAACGCCTACCAACTGGCGAAAAAGCACCACATCAAGACCGCCTGGGGTACCGACACACTGTTCGACGCCCGGCTTGCCACACGTCAAGGCGCCCAGCTTGCCAAGCTGATCCGCTGGTATACGCCTCTCGAAATTCTTAAAATGGCTACCAGCGTTAATGCCGAACTTTGCGCGCTCTCCGGCCCACGTAACCCTTATCCCGAGAAGCTCGGGGTGATAGAAGCAGGCGCTCTGGCCGATATGATCATTGTCGACGGCGATCCGCTAACGGATATTCAACTGCTGGCCCAGCCTGAGGAAGCATTTCAGATGATCATGAAAAATGGGCAAATTTATAAAAATACGCTGGAAAACAGCGCGATTTAGTACAGCGCCGCAATGCGGTTTTGGGAGATAAAATGGCAAGCGCACACTCTTTTCGTCAGCGTAGGGGGCCTGTGTTTTTTCGTTCTGGCCATACGCGCTATGGAGCGTTGGCCTTATTGCTGGTCAGCACCTTTAGCCTCATCGGGTGTCGTGACTTTGGTGCGCCAGCATTTTCCTTGCTCGGCTCTTATTTCCCTGCCTGGCTAGCCTGTGCCGGGATTGGCCTAGTGGTGGCGATAGGGGCGCGCGTTCTGCTGATTTTTGCGGGAATTGACGAAGTTCTGCCGTGGCGGTTATTCGTCTATACCTGCCTGGCGCTCGCCGTAGCCTTTATATCATCGCTTTTATTCTAAGTGCGCTAAAAATGAACACCTTAAAACAACAGGGCAATAAACGTCGGATAGCGATCGTCATCGGGGTGGTTATCGTTATTGCTGCCGCTATATCAGGGTGGCTGACGCTGCGTCAAAACTCGTTAAATCCCACGTCGCAGGATACGGTCATCGGCGCCAGCGTGGTGAACGTCAGCAGCTCCGTACCTGGGCGTATTCAGTCCATTAATGTGACAGAAAACGGCAAGGTCCAACGGGGTGAGGTGATGTTCGCCCTCGATCCCACGATTTACCGTTTGCGGGTCGAGCAGGCGCGGGCGGAACTGCAGATGGCGCAAGCTGCCTGGGACACGCAGCATCGCACGATGATCGCAGAACAATCTAACGCGGCGATCACCGATGAGCAGGTTAACCGGGCGCGGGCCAACCTCAAGCTGGCAACTCAGACGCTGGCACGCATTCAGCCGCTGCTGGGCAAGGGCTATGTCACCGCCCAGCAGGTGGATGATGCCCAGACCGCCAAACACGATGCGGAAATCAGCCTGAAACAGGCGCTGAAGCAAACCGTCGCTTCGCAGGCATTAATCAGCAGCGCTGCGGAGTCTGAGGCTCTGCTCAGCGCACGCCGCGCCGCATTGGCCATTGCCGAACAAGAGCTGGAAAATACCCAGATACGAGCGCCGCACAATGGCCTGGTGGTGGGGCTGAATGTTTCGGCGGGGGAGTTTGTGATGCCGGATCAGGCGGTATTTACGCTGATTAATAGCGACCACTGGCACGCTTCGGCATACTTTCGCGAAACGGAGCTGGCGCACATCAAACCGGGGGACTGCGCCACGGTATATGTCATGGCCGATCGCCAGCGTGCGATTCAGGGCAGAGTGGAGGGCATTGGCTGGGGGATCAGCTCCGAGGAGCAGTTTAACATTCCACGTAATCTGCCCTATGTCCCGAAATCGCTGAACTGGGTGCGGGTCGAACAGCGTTTCCCGGTGCGGATCAACCTTAAAGATCCGCCGGCGGAGTTGATGCGAATTGGTGCCAGCGCGGTAGCAATAGTACGAGACGACCATGGTTGCTGACCGCCCCTGGGGCAGAATGTTGCGCCAGGTGAAGCGCGATTTGGCCTATTTCCCTGGCCGATTGGCGATGGCCTGGCGGGTCGGTGCGCTTTGTGCGCTGATGACGCTGGTGGCCATGCTGTACGGTATCCCCGAATCAGCGATTAGCTGCTATCTGATTTTGTTCGTGATGAAACCAGACGCCGCCGAAAGTATGGCGATGGCCATTGCGGTGACCCTGCTAGTTTCCATAGTGGTGGGGCTGATCTTGCTGATCATGCCTTATACCCTGGAATCTGCACCTTTACGCATGGCGGTGCTGGTGCTTAGCTCGTTTGCCTTTCTCTGGCTAGGCTCGGCGAGCAAGCTCGGGCCGGTGGGCAGCATTATTGCGCTGGTGATCGCTTTTATCATGTCGCTGCTTGGCGATGCGCCGAATGGAGAGTTAGCGGTACGCGCGGTGCTGTATGCCTGGCTGATGGCCGCATCACCGATGCTGCTACTGGTAGCCTTTAATCTTTTCATCGGGCGGCCACCCTGGAAACTGCTACGCGCAAGTCTGGCAGAGCGCTTAGAGGTTGCCAGTGAGGCATTACGCCACCCGGATGCCCCCAGCCTGCATAAAGTAGAGGAGCTGCTGCGGGAAGGGCAGAGCGAACATCAACAGCGGGCTATGCTCGTGCGCATTTTCCGTCTGCGGCCCGCCGCAGAGGCCGCCTGGTTAACCGCCGCCGTCAACAGCAGCTATCGGTTACTGTTGGCCATTTCAGCCCTCAATAAAACCGTACCGGCGTTAACTCGCCCTGAACTGGCAGACTGGTGCAGTTCTGCAGCCGAGGCTATTACCGCAGGCCGGGTGATTGAACCCCCTGCGTTTAATCAGAGTGGGAAAAATGACGAAGTTACCCGCGCGTTGGTGCAACTTGCAACGCCAGATAACGCGGTAGACACCAGTGCGCCAAAAGCCTCATTTTTAGCCGCAGACGCCTTTACCAATCCCGTCCATCAGCAATTTGCCATAAAGACCACGGCTGCCAGCGTTATCTGTTATCTCGTCTATACCGCATTGGACTGGCAAGATATTCATACTGCCATGATCACCTGTTATGTCGCCGCGCTAGGCACGGCGGGGGAGACGGTACACAAGCTTACGTTACGCATTGTTGGCTGCCTGATAGGCGCATTGATGGGCGTGCTTTCGCTGATTTTTATTGTGCCGTCGCTGAGCGATATCGGCCAGTTAATGGCGCTAGTGTTCGGCGCGCTGCTGCTCAGTGCCTGGGTATCGAGCGGCAATGAGCGAATTGCTTATGCGGGCATACAAATCGGACTGGCATTTTTACTGACCGTGTTACATGGCTTTGGGCCGAGTACGGATTTGGGCGTCGCGCTCGACAGGGTGCTGGGGATCCTGCTGGGGAATCTGGTGGTGTATTTGATATTCACTTACGTGTGGCCCGTCGCCATTGCTGATTTTGTCCGCACTCGCATCCGCAGCCTGGTCGCAGAGTTAAGCAATCTGGCCGCATTGGCGCCAACAGAACGCCCGGCAGCGATAAGACAGGCGGCAGAGGTTGAAGAAGAACTGACTACGGCACGGGAGGCGCTAAGGCTGGTTCCTTTTGAGCCAAGATCGCTACGCCCCTCTCCCGAAGAATACCGGCGTCTGCAAGCGATCCTTGGCGAAATGGAAAACCTCTGTCCGGCGCTGTTTTTGCCCTTTGAAAAATCCTCCTCCGATGTGGAACGGCTTAGGCGACTTTCCTCGAGCGGTGGAGTGATTAATCCCTCAGTGCCGACAGGCAGCAATAACGGTTTGCCACCCGCCGTTGAACTTGAGATCCAACAAAGCATCAGGCGACTTGAGGAACTTCTTGGATGAAGCCGCGCACTCAGACTTTCAAAATACGAACTTTCAGCACGGCAGTGGGGCTGTGTCTGTTAGCAGGCTGTGCCACGGACCAACTGGCGTTGGCCCCGGCTAGCCCTTCCTCTCCCTGGACACCTGACGGCATCAGCAGTCATGAATTTGCTGTTCCGGCCAACCCGGCGGTAGCGGAACTCCCTGCACCGCCTGCGATCAATCAGCAGCAGGTCTACCAGTTACCCGAACTTATCGACATCGCCCAGATGCAAAATCCGGATACCCGCATCGCCTGGCAGCAGGCGCGGCAGGCTGCGCTGGGTGTCGGCATGGCTGAAGCGACATTTTTGCCAATGATTTCAGCCAGCGTGATCGGCGGCTATCAAAGAACGCACACGCCGTTGCCCTATGACATTGACGGCCAACACGATGTGGATACCTCCGGCAGCGCGGTAGTACCGGCACTGGCGTTACAGTGGTTAATCTTCGATTTTGGCCAGCGTAGCGCTTTGCAACAGGCGGCCAAGCACACATCCTATGCCGCCAACGTCGCCTTTAACGGCATGCATCAAAAGATTATTTATGATGTTACGCGCAGCTATTACCAATACGGTGCGGCCCAGTCACGCCGCAAAATAGCGCAGGAGACGCTGCGCAATAGCCAGAAAATCCTCGATGCTGCCTTGGCGCGTAACAAAAATGGTGTCGCAACAACGGTAGAAGTCGCGCAGGCTCGCCAGCAGGTCGCGCAGTCGGAACTGAATCGTGTTGTGACGCAGGGAACGGAACGAGACGCATGGCAGGCCTTACTGGCAGCCATGGGTATTTCTGCCTCATCGCAAATCAAAGTAGGCTATGCCGAGGATAAACCTTTGCCGCAGACGGCCAGTGCGCCAACCCAGCAGATGATTAAGCTGGCGCTCTCCCAGCGGCCAGACGTATTGGCAACTTATGCTGCTGCCCAGGCCGCAACCGCAGGCATCAAGGCGGCAGAGGCGGACTTTCTGCCTAAGGTCTATCTTGCCAGCGCGGTCGCGGGGGGGGATGGGCGCTTTGATATGCAGGGATTGCCGCCCATTGGTCAACAAACGTCTTCCTCAAGCATTCTCTTGGGCGTTACCGTACCGCTTTACGATGGTGGCATACGAGCCGCACGCGTGAAAGAGGCCGAATCACGTGCCGCCGTGGCAAATGAGACCTTCCAAAAGACGCAGGAGGCTGCGGTTCGTGAAATTATCGTGGCGGCAGATACGTTGCAATCCGCGCTAGAAGCCAACCAGGCAGCATTGAACCTGGTAAAAACCGCGTTCATTACCTACGACGCCGCGCTGGAGTCTTATCGCAACGGCGTGGGGACCATCACCGTAGCCAACGAGGCTGCCAATGGTCTGCTCTATGCGCAACAAATGAGTACCGATGCCCACGCTGCGGCACTGATCGCGGCGGCTAATTTAGCCTTTGTGATGGGCAAAATGACTCACGTTGACCCAGAGTAATTCAGGAGCGGGAAACCTACCGCTATCAGCATAAGGAAGAAAAGCATGACATCTCCATTCTCGGCACTGATCATCGGTGCGTCACGCGGAATAGGTTTAGGCATTGTCAGGCAGCTATCCATGCAGGGCTGGCAGGTAGTTGCAACCTGTCGCGGCGCGGTGCCTGCCGATAGCCCGGCTGACACGCAATGGCTGAAGTTAGATATCAATCAACAGGATGAAAGGATTGCCCTGAAAGAACGGCTGTTGTCACAACAATTCGATCTTATCTTTATCAACGCAGGTGTTTACGGGCCTGCCCATCAGGACGTTGCCCAGGCGAATGATGATGAGATCGTTGAACTGTTTATGACCAATACCTTTTCCCCGGTTCGCTGTGCGGCAGCGTTAATACCGCTGGTGAAACCGCAAACCGGCGTGATGGCGTTGATGACCTCGGAGTTGGGCAGTTTAAACGAGAACGATGCGGCGACCTATCCGCTGTATGCCGCCAGCAAGGCTGCTCTGAATATGTTAACGCGCGGATTGCGTGATACCACCGCACAGCGGGAGGTGACTTTGCTGTCGGTGCATCCGGGCTGGGTACAAACGGATATGGGCGGAGCTAATGCCACGCTGACTGTCGAACAAAGCTGCTCTGGCATTGTGAGCCAGGTTCTGGCCTGGCGCGGAAAAGGAGGGCATCACTTTATTGACTATGCTGGCAAGGTATTACGCTGGTAAAGCGCGTTTTTGTAGGGGCGCATTTAACTCCGGTTCCAATCTTCCCCTCCTCGGCCTGTACAGGGATTAAGGGAGGGGAAATTGGTAACGCTATCCTTACTTACTGTAACTCAGGTCAGTAGTCCTTGTTCGCCTCAATCAAGTCATTAGATTGCCTCCGGGAAACCTCGGCCTTTAGGCCGGGGAGGAAAGGAGGCGGTTTTCAAGCTAACTTCTTTTTGTCTTTTCACTATAACTCCTGTAATTTTGTACATATGAAACGCGCCTACAAATATCGGTTTTATCCAACACAGGATCAGATTGAGTTTTTAGCTCAAACCTTCGGCTGTGTGCGTTTTGTCTACAATTCAGTTCTTCGCTGGCGAACTTATACTCTTCACTTTGGATGTAACACATCGCAAAGTTGATGTCGTCTGCCCTCAGTACAATGAAACCCATGGTGTACGATGTAACGGACATTCAGCATCCGATGCCCAACGTTACATCTGCAAGCACTGTTCAAAGACCTTGCAGCTCAACTTTAGCTGCTCCGAGGCCAAACCGGACACACACAACGCCATTGTTAAGATGGCGATGAACGGTTCAGGTGGGCGCGATACCGCATGAGTTCTCGGCATCAGCCTCAATACGGTTCTGCGCCACCTAGAATAATTTCGCCAAAACAGGTTGCTGAGAATACCGCCCCCAAAGCGGAAGTCGTTATCTGCTGTGAAGCCGATGAACATTGGCTTTACGTGCGGTATAAAGGCAATCCCCGCTGGTCGTTCGACACTTATGACCGTATCCACAAACGTGCTCTGGTCCACGCTTTCGGCCCGAGAAATACCCTCGACCCTGCAACGAGTGCTTGCCCTATTTAGCAAATTTAATGTGGCCGGTTTATAAGGTACTAGCGCAACAAGCCATGTGGTAAGCAAGAAATATACCCAACGTATATAACGGCATAATCTTAATCTTCGCACACATATCAAACGACTGGCCCGCAGAACAATTTGCTTTTCGAAGTCAGAGGAAATGCACGATAAGACCATCGGTTGGTATCTTCGTCTTCATCACTATCAATAAATCATGCGCCACGACCAGAATGCCAGCAAGTGGGACGCACGTCGGCCGCCGGATAGCCATTGCAACCATTATGAGATGATGAACACCTTCATGATGTACTGAAATGCTACTGTGTATCTCCACGTAACTGGCTGACAACCCCATGGACAAACTGGCGGTCTTCTGTTAATCGCGCACAGTGGATACACGTTTAATCTGCTGCTTTTTTTAGCAACGTCATGACTGAGCGGACGCCAGTATTCGCGCTTATTGGTTAATTTAATGCATTAATGGTTTTTTATGTCGAATAACTATGTTTTTTTAGATTTAAAATCTGAATACCTATTTTTTGTTATTTTTGAAATTATTATCTTTTTTTGTGGTTTTTTGAAGAATTTAAATCTTAATTTATGAGTTTAACGGCTTGGTGCATCTAAAAGAGTGCTGAAATGGTGAGAATTTTTTTAATCCATATTGTTCTATGAATCACTTTCAATCTGACTAAGAATATTCTCCTGTGTGGGTATGGGCCTGATATGTCTTGATGAGGGACTCTACATTATAGATTGCCGGCTAGGCTGTTTTTGAAAAGGGAGAGTTAAAAAAAGGATGCTGCTAATGTTATTGCGTAATTTTTACTATTTGTGTTTGTTGTCGGTTATTTCCCCTTCAACTGCGGCTCCACTGCCGCAATGGGCCCAGGCGCCTAAAGTCAACGAATTAGCGAGCTTAACGCTGCAGGAAAGTTTTTCTTACGCATTTGGACGTAGTCCCAGTATTTCGCAGCAGGCAGCGCAGATGGGGATTGGCGATGCACAGATCCGCGAAGCGCAAAGTGCTTGGTATCCACAAGTTGGACTTAACGCGAATACCGGCAGTTCTACTCAAAATGATATCGGTAATAGCCTGAATAATTCAGCATCTTATGGGCTCTCATTGACTCAACTGGTTTATGACTTTGGCAAAACAACCAATAATATCAAGCAGCAAGAGGCTACCAGTGAAAGCTATCGTTATAAACTGATGGCCACCATAACTGAAGTGGCCGAGCAGACAGCATCGGCTTATGTGCAGGTTAAGCGTTATGAAGAACTGACCAGGGTGGCTCAGGAAAATATCTTGTCGCTTACCAGCGTGCGAGATATGGCGAAATTGCGTGCCAGTGCCGGGTTAAGCACCAGTTCTGATGTCTTACAGGCGGAAACTCGTATCGCCAGCATGCGGTCGACGCTGCAGGATTACCAGGCTCAACTGCAAACGGCGAAGTCACAATTGGCCGTACTTACCGGTGTTCAGGCCGTGAGTTACCAGAGTCTGCCAACGTCATTGACACAACAACCGGTACCACTCGACAACATCGATTATTCGCAAATCCCCACTGTATTGATGGCGGAATCTCAGTCGCAGGCGGCCTCTTTTGGCGTGGATAAGGCGAAGTCCCAATATTGGCCCACCGTTAGTTTGCAGGGTAACCGCACCCGTTATGAAAATGACAACAGTAATTATTGGAATGACCAATTACAGCTGAATATGCAGGCACCGCTGTATCAGGGCGGGGCGGTCTCTTCCCGCATCGCACAGGCGGAAGGGGTGAGAAAAATATCTACCTCTACCATCGAACAAGCCAAGTTGGATGTGCTGCAGAAAGCCTCTGTGGCTTTTGCAAATTGGAATGGTGCTCGCGGGCGTGAAGACGCTAGCGCGCAACAGTATCTGAGTGCACGGAATACACGTGACGTTTACAAAAATGAATACAAGCTCAGCACGCGCAGTCTGAATGATTTACTGAGTGTAGAACAAGATGTTTTCCAGGCCGAGTATTCAAAAATTGCTGCAAATTTCGATGGTTGGGCTGCAGCCATCAATTATGCCTCAGCGGTAAATAATATTATGCCACTAGCCGGGGTTGCGCTTAGTGAGCCAAATGGTCTACCTGAATTGAAGTAGTAATTACCATTACCAGAAGTCAAGAATATATAAGAGGCAGTAATGGAAAAATACCTGTCGTCTTTCAAATAGCAGCGCTATTACCTGCCTCTCTATCCCTGTCACTTACTAAAATAAGTGACAGGGAATGGGGGGCTGTGTACGTGATTGCAACTTGAAATATATAAGGTATGGCAGACTGCCTATTACAAAAATATCGTTCAATGGAGCTTAAACGTGAATAATTTAGTTGATGTCATTTCCCGCAAAACAGCGGTAAAAACGGCGTTTGCCAGTGAAAGCAAACTGTTGACAGTCTCCCTGCAAGAACCGAGTGTGATCTTGGTTCATGCTGCTGCACATGATGTTGCTCGCTATGAGCGAGTCGGGAACGACCTGCTGATTTATATGGAAGACGGTAGCGTGGTCCGCTGCAACGGTTACTTCGTTGAGGACAGTGGCAAAAATCATGGCGAACTGGTCTTTCAGGACGATGCCAGCCAGGCATTGACCCACGTCGAATTTACCGATACCGGGGCCACACTTGGCGTACAAACGGTAAGCCTCCATCCAATTGAATCCGCACTGGTCAATCTTGAACCCCTGATGATCGGATCCTCCAGTGACATTCCCTGGGGTCTGCTTGCGGCCGGTGTTCTTGGCGGCGGGGTTCTGGGTGCCATAATTGGGCATAGCGGTAAAGGTGATGGCGAAACTCGCATCATCGATAACACTAAAGATGTCGAAATTGCCAACCCAACGTTTCTGGTGATTGATAATCAGGGGGATAGCCAGGGGGTATTGAGCGCGAATGCGGTAACCGACGATACCCAACCCACCTTCAGCGGAACCGGGCTGGCAGGCAGCAGCATTCAAATCAAAGATGCCAATGGCCTGGTTATCGCCAGTGCGCAGGTGAGTCAAGACGGCACATGGGCGGTACAACTCCCGGCTCAGGTTGATGGTTCGCATACCTATTCGGTGGTGCAGATTAGCGGTGACAAAGTCACCTCTGCCGGTGATATCACATTGAACATTACCAGCGCCAACGCGACGCTGAGCGTGGGGTCTATCGCCGGTGATAACGTGCTCAACAGTGCAGAGCAAGGCGCTGCGGTATCGATATCAGGTACCTCCACTTTGCTGACCGCGGGTACAGCCATCACCGTCACCTTGAATGGTAAAGATTATCCGACCACGGTGGGTGAAAACGGTGCCTGGAAAATCTCAGTTGCTGCAACAAACGCTTCTGCGTTGGCCGAGGGGGTGCATACCATCACGG
>RCUM01001134.1_pt1 | contig 11453 bp, 12 predicted proteins | sample 2166141 | NCBI WGS metagenome assembly RCUM01 (sample SAMN09932756, study PRJNA488358) | compost metagenome | isolation source: compost soil in crotonic acid-enriched | place: Germany: Experimental Botanical Garden
GCAGTTGCCCGGGTGGCGAAATCGGTAGACGCAGCGGATTCAAAATCCGCCGTTGCAAGACGTGTCGGTTCGAGTCCGACCCCGGGCACCATATTACAGTTTCATGCCGTATCACGGCAGACCAGAAACCCGCACAGCGTAAGGCTTGGCGGGTTTTTTGTTATGTCTTGTCGTATCATATAGTCTCATAACATACCCCTGAAACAGGGGGCCTTTATGGGGGCTCAACTTTTCCCCTGCTGAATTTAGGCCCCCATTCGTGGCCAACCGTTGTCCTGCAAGGCCCCCAGCCGATGCTGAGAGGCCCCCACTGTCGCAACTTAGGCCCCCATCATTGGATATGGAGGCCCCCAGATGCCTTTGGATAACATCACGGTCAAACAGGCTATATGGAGCGGTAAGCCGAACGGCGACAAGCTCGCAGATGAAAAGGGCCTGTTCCTACTGGTCAACAAGTCCGGCAAGTATTGGAAACTCAAGTATCGCCATGCGGGCAAAGAGAAGAAGCTCGCCCTGGGCGTTTATCCCGAGGTGACGCTGAAAGAGGCGAGGACCAAACGGGATGAAGCCCGCCGGGTGATCGCTGAAGGAATAGACCCCGGCCTCGTGCGCAAGCAAAGCAAGGTCGCCAGTCGGCTTGCCAGCGAAAACAGCTTCGAGGCACTGGCGCGGGAGTGGCACCAAAGCCAGCTCGCCCGCTGGAGCCCAGGCCATGCCACCCGGGTGATCGAGTCCTTGGAGGTGGATGCCTTCTCCGATCTAGGGCTGGTCCCTGTCGCCGAACTGACGGCCCCCATGATGCTGGATGCCCTGCGCAAGGTGGAGAAACGTGGGGCGACCGAAACGGCGGGACGGGTACTGCAGCGGATCAGCGCCATCATGCGCTATGCCATCCAGACCGGACGGGCCAGCTACAACCCGGCCCAAGACCTGAAAGGGGCGCTCACCGCCACCAAGCAGGAACACCGCCCGGCATTGCCCCGGACAGAGCTGCCGGAGTTCTACCGCCGTCTGGCTGTTGAGCCATTGAACCCGGCGACCCGCCTTGCCTTCCATCTGCTGATGCTGACCATGACTCGCCCAGGTGAGGTGCGCTTTGCCCGTTGGGATGAGTTCGATATCGAGCGGGCCGAGTGGCGGATCCCTGCCGAACGGATGAAGATGCGATCAGAGCATATCGTCCCCCTTTCCCGCCAAGCGCTGGCCGTGCTCGATGAGCTGCGCCAAGTGACCGGCCATTGTGAACTGCTGTTCCCGAGCGAGCGTAAGCTGACCGACCCCATGAGCGAGAACACCCTGAGCTATGCCATGGGACGAATGGGTTACAAGGGGGTTGCTACGCCCCATGGGTTCCGGGCGCTGGCCTCCACCACCCTGAACGAGGAAGGGTTTGATCCGGACGTAATCGAGCGCCAACTTGCCCACGCCGAACGCAATAAGGTACGAGCCGCCTACCACCGCGCCGAATACCTGGACGACCGCCGCAAGCTGCTGCAATGGCTGGCTGACTTCTACGAATCCCAACAGGGCGGCAACGTGCGCCCGGTGAACTTTAACCGAGCCGTATAACGCCTTTGCCGGGCCTAGATCGGCCAATCGAAGAGCGGGGAACCTTGCCCGCCTGACCCGGCGACCATTTCAAGGTTGCGTGAGAAGGTAAACGCAATGGGACAACCACCACATGGACAGCCCGATATCGGTCTGCCCCCTCTGCTTCCTCTTGAATACTGCCGACCAGAACGGGCGGCGGAATTACTTCGGTGCCAAGTTGAAGACCTATTTCACTGGGCTGCTATTGGCGCAATCCGTTTCTATGTGAAGGCCCAGAAGGCGAATTATGACGGATGGTTGCCAACGCTGATTACCCCCAGTCAGGATTTTGATGCTGCGACCCTGAGATTTGGTGCGTCATATACGTTTTCCCCGGATGACTCCGAGCAGACAAATAGCACAACCACCTTTCAAGGGTTTGATGGGTATGCTGATAGTGCCACCTTGTCAGGGTTCTGGGCGTTGAACCGGTGGCATTTCGAAAAGTGGGAGGAGGACGGGTCACTCAGTGATGGCATCGAGGATGAGTACACCCTTCATGCGTATTACAGCAATGAGGAACCACCCGTAACGGCAATGGGTGTGTCGTTCCCAGGTGTTAGCGATCACCTGTGGCTGATGCGTGATGACTTGGTAAAGCTTCATCAGCATATCAACTCAGGAGCGCCTTTCGATATCACCCCAGAGAACGAGGCAGAGCGAGCAGCAGACCCAGGGGGCAAGCAGATCAAAGCCCGGAAAGTAATGAACAGCCACTTGGAAACCATAGCGCTGCTTTCGAGGCTCATATCCGATTCAGACAAACTGTCGGCAAAGAGGCAATTTGACATTATCAGCGCCGGGCTGGCCTCTCGTGGATGGGAGCAGTTACCTGTGGATGAGCGACAATTCAGGACTTGGCTGAGTAATGGCCGCGTTGATCTTGATGATACGTAATGGAAATTTCCAAATAACCAGCTGGCAATTTCAACCGTGTGAATGACCCGAATGAGTAGAGTGGCGGGAGTTTCATAACGTACCGGGAGGTACCTAGCAATGACTCTGCCACTCAACAAGCAATCCCTTCCTACTGCTGGCTTTATTCGCCAGTCCGTTCTGCTGCCCCATCTGGCCTTCTCTGCTACCACGCTGTGGCGGAAGGTCAAACAGGGCTCTTTCCCCAAACCTGTGAAGCTGTCAGAACGGGTTACCGCTTGGCGGGCCGAAGAGGTTCATGCCTGGATCAATTCCCCTAACGTTGCAGCGTGAGGGGGCGGCATGACAGAAAAACAAAAGGCCGCACCGCAGAACGGCACGACCCCAATTACCCACACCGATGTTAGCACCCAGCCGACCAGAGACGCTACCAAGCTGGAGCTGGTGGCCCGCCACCTGATAGAGAACGGCCCCGAAGGGATCAGCGCCCTGTCTGCCCTGGCCGGGTTGCATGACCTGAACCCGCGCAACTCCATCAGCGATCTGCGCAGTAGCCACGGGATCATCATCCTGGATGCGTTTTTCGAGCATCGGCACAGCGAGGGTGGAACAGTTTGGCTCAAGCGCTACTGGCTGGCCGACCGTGACGAAGCCCGCAAGGTGGCCGAACTGGTCAACATGAAGCGTAAGCAGCGGGGCGCTGAGCCATTGAGCCGGGAGCAAATTGCCCGTTACCTGGTCGCCTTCCCAACCAAGTCAGACCACCAGCCCGCCGCATAGGGGTAAGCCATGACCATGAATACCCATGGGCTAGCTGCCCGGGGCGAAGCCTTGCCCAAATTCACGCGAGCTGGCTTGCCTGATGCCGTGCGACACGGTACGCTCTTAAACGTTGGGGCTACTAACCCCAACGGTACTACTTCCGAGAGCGGTCACCCGCAGCCGACAATTAGCGGTTTTTTTGTGCCTGCCATTTGGGCTACTACCCCAGGTAAGCGCACAAACAAACTTCACATTCACGCCGATCACGGCGGGAGTGTACCCGCTTTTGCGGTATGGTCGAGAGGTCCCAATAAACCCGTAAGGGTGAATAAGGCCCGCCTTCTCTCGGAGGTAGTTGACGCCATGCCGCATCCAATTTGCAGCATGGCCGACTCACTAAACCGAGAGAGAGTACAGGCCATGATCTACACCTTCCTGATCCCGCATTCCCGTACCTGCCGTTTGGCAGAGCTGCGCCGTATCCGCACCATCTCCGCCGTGGCTGACAGCGAGGCCCAAGCCCGCATTGCCCTGGCTGGCCTGCCCCTGGTGTTTCTGTCTCGCACTCCGATCGGGAGGGCCAAGGCATGAAGAAACTCACCCAACAACCCACCCAACAGGGCGGAGCCGCCGAGCTGATCAGCACCTACACGCTGGTGGATGACCTGACCCGGGCAGAGATGGAGAGTCTTGCCCACCAAGCCGAAGACAAGATCACCACGATAGCCGCCGGGCTGCGGGGGCTTGGCGTGGCCATGGCCCTTTCATCCACTTTGGATGATTGCCCAGTGGATGACATGAGCAGGGTGTGGGGTCTGGTGGTTGAACTGGGCTCGCAGCTCGAGCGCCTGAACACAGCCAGATCCAACCTTGGGCACCACCTGAACAATCGGGAGATTGGTCGATGACGATGACACAGACACACGAGCCCGATTCCGCCGCAGAGGGCGGCAAGACCTTCTTTGCATGGGCCAACGGCAGCGAGCCGCCCATCGTCATTGGCCCGGTCAACCCGCGCACTGGCAAACGTTCACGGGCGGGCAGCTTGAGCGCCTTCACCAGCCGCAAGGCGCGAGACCATTTCATTGGGTTGACCTGCGGGGGCGCGGTGGCCATCACCGCCAAGCAGGCCCGCGAGCGTAAAGCCGGGTTGGATGAACGGGCTTTCAATGAGCTGGTGGCTGTGCTGATCGGGGGTGACCTATGACTGCTGCGATCAAGGGGGTGACTGGCCCTCGCTTTGTATCTGACGTAGTGGCCGCCGCTGCGGGCCACTGGCCTGAACTGCTGGCTGCTGTGGGAATAGATACCCCTACCCGTGGCAAGCATGGCCCCTGCCCTGCCTGTGGTGGCAGTGATCGGTTCCGACTCGATGACAAGGCCGGGCGCGGTACCTGGATTTGTGGCCAGTGCGGCGCCGGGGATGGGCTGGATCTGGTGTGCCGGGTGACGCACAAGGATGCCAAGGAAGCCGCTGAGCTGGTGGCCCAAGCACTGGGGCTATCACCTGGAGGGCTTGACCCTGCGGAACGTGAACGCATCCACCAGCAGCAACAGGCCAAGGCCGAGCAGGAACGCAAGCGAGCCGAGCAACAGCGCCGGAAGGCGGCCCGTCGTGCCACCAGCATCATGGCCGACTGCGAGCAGGGCCAAGCCACCTATCTGGAACAGAAAGCGCTATTGGGCCTTGCGGTACCGCTGACCCGGCACATCATTGCCGTGGGCGAGCTGGCCTTTCAACCCGGGGCCTTGGTGGTGCCGTTGTGGGATGAGGCCGGGGAGCTGGTGAACGTTCAACTTATCCGCGATGACGGAACTAAGCGCTATCTGGCTGGTGGTCAGAAAGCAGGAGCCTTTCACCGCATCGAGGGCGGGGAGCTGGTGGCCGTGGTGGAAGGCTACGCTACCGGGCTGTCTGTGTACCTTGCTACCGGGGCAACGGTCTATTGCGCCATGGATGCCGGTAACCTGCTGGCCGTGGCCACCATTGCCCGCCGCCAGCACCCAGAGACCCAGATCCTGTTCTGTGGCGACAACGACGAGACCACCGAGGGCAACCCCGGCAAGACCAAGGCCGAGCAAGCCGCCGCCGCTGTGGGTGGGCTGGTGGCCCTGCCGCCGGTTGCCGGCGACTGGAACGACTACCACCAAGCCCATGGGCTGACCGAGACACGAGAGGCCATCATGAGCGCCAGCACCACACCGACCACCAGCCATCCGCAAGACGCCAGCCAGAAGGACGGGGCGAACGTGATCCCCCTTCATCCTGAGCCGGTGGCCGCCACCTGTACCGATGAGCAGGGCTTACCGGAGGGGTTCGAGATCAGGGGTGATCGGCTCTGCGCGTTGGTGATGGTGGGACGGGGTGAGGATACCCGCCATGAGTGGGCCCCCATATCCAGTCCGATCCGGGTGCTGGCTGAAACGTCCGATGAACATGGGCGAGGCTATGGCCGGTTGCTGGAGTGGCGGGACAGCGCCGGGCGGGTGCGCCAGTGGGCCATGCCTGTCCGTTCCCTGGTACCGCGCAATGGTGATGAGGTGTTTGTCGCCCTGCTGGATGCGGGCTTGCCGTTCATCGAGTTGGGACACAAGCGCAAGCTCAATGCCTACCTGATGGCCTGCAAGCCCGAGCGGCGGATCACCTGTGTGGAGCGCACTGGCTGGCATGGCCGCGCCTATGTGCTGCCTCAGGGCACCATCGGGCCGGATGCCGAGGGGGTGATCCTGCAAACGGCGGGCTACACCGCCAGCGACTTCACCGAACGGGGCACCCTGGCCGAATGGCAACAGGGGGTTGCAGGGCTGGCCGTGGGCAACTCCCGCCTCTGTTTTGCGCTATCCCTGGCCTTTGCCGCGCCCCTGCTCTCCTTGGTAGGCATGGAGGGAGGTGGGTTCCACCTCAAGGGCGAGAGCACAGACGGCAAGACCACCATCATGAAGGCCGCAGCCAGTGTCTATGGCAACCCGGATCGCTACAGCCAGACATGGCGGGCGACAGGAAACGCCATCGAGGGGATCGCCAGTCGGCGCAATGATGCCTTGCTCTGCCTGGATGAGCTGGGGGAGCTGGACGGGCGCGAGGCGGGACAGGTGGCGTACATGCTGGCGAACGGTCAGGGCAAGGGCCGCAGCAAGCAAGACGGCGAACTGAGGGAGCGCAAGGCGTGGCGGTTGCTGTTCCTCTCCACCGGCGAGCTGAGCCTTGAGGATCATGCCGCCAGTGCCGGACAGCGCACCCAGGCGGGGATGGAGGTTCGCACCATCCAGATCCCGAGCGACACCGGACACCACGGCGCCTTTGAATGGCTTCACGGCAAGGAGGGCGGGCGCATCTTTGCCGACACCCTGAAAGCCAACGCCGACCACCAGCACGGCACCGCCTTTCGCGCCTTTGTGGAGAGGCTAGCCGCTGACATGGAGCCGCACCGCGAGCACCTGACGGGCGAGATCAAGCGCCTTGCCGGTGAGCTGACCCCGAAGGGTGCGGGCAATCAGGTAGGCCGAGCCATCAACCGGTTCGCGCTGGTGGCTGCTGCCGGTGAGCTGGCTACCCGGCTGGGGGTAACAGGCTGGCCCGAGGGTGAGGCGATCAGGGCGGTGAGGGTCTGCCTCAAGGCATGGCTGGCGGAACGGGGCCACCTTGGCAACAAGGAGGACGCCGCCACCCTGGAGCAGGTGCGCGGGTTCGTCACTGCCCACCAGTACACCCGCTTTGCCGACTGGTTTGATGCCAGCCACCGCCCGGCCAACATGGTTGGCTATCGCAAGGTGGAGGCGGATGGCGTGAGCTTCATTGTGCTGCCCCCAGGCTGGGCCGAGATCACCAAGGGGCGTGACCCCAAGCGAGCGGCTCATCTGTGCCTGGAGGCGGGTTACCTGCTGACCTCCAAAGACAAGAAGCGATTGCAGCGCAAGGCGAGACTGCCCGGCATGGGTGGCACGGTGTGGGTGTACCTGCTGACCGAGCGAGTATTGGCCGATGAGGCAGAGGGCCAAGAGGACGAATAACGCCAGCCAGAAGGAACCAAGGGGCTGCCGAGTGTAGCCCTTTGGTTTCCTGCCTCATGCGTGTGCGCGTAAAGAACAAAGACAAAGTGGTGGGTACAGTGGGAACACAACTAAATAACATGGCTGTAAGCCTTATGTATCAAGGGTTATCGCTGTTCCCATCAATAGCATTATTCAGTGGGTACAAGGTGGGAACAGTGGGCACAACTGATGCTTTGTCCCCACCTGTACCCACCACGTTTTTCAGTAATGGGAACAGCACAAACCCAGTCGTGGCACGGGTTAGCGGGGCGTTGTTCCCGTGTTCCCACTGTTCCCGCCAATTTTTCATATATAGAGTGCGAACAGCCGCTCAACATCACACTTTTACGGCAACAGGGGGTTGCATTGAGATTGAGCAACGAACAACGGGAGCAGGTGATTGAACTGCGCCGCCGCCATTCACTGAGCGAGGTGGCTTCTCTGGCTGGCCTGTCCTTGGGAACGGTGAAGGCCATCGTCAGCCGGTCGGGCCGCTTCACCGACAACCCGAGGCACCGGGCTATGTTTAGCCTGCCGCCCTTGCAGAGCAGCGGCGAGACCCTGCCAGCAGTTCAAGAGCTGCCACCCCAGCAGGTGGTAACCGGAGATCGGGAGGTGGATGCCCTGCTGTGGCTGCGCCAAGTGATAAAGACCGGAGACCCTACCCGCATCGAGCAGACCAGGAAGGCAGCCGGACGGATCACCACTCCACCTGATGAGCTGGAGAAGCGTTATGGCAACTGGCTGGTGGCAAGAGGGGGCAATGTCATGGCGGGCCTTGGTAGTATCGGGTTTGCCGATCTCGATGGGCTGGCCGAGAAGTCTATTACCCGGCGAGCCAGAGAGGCAGAGGCCATCGGGCGGTTCGGGGATGTGCTGTGGAACGACACCCAGGCCGAGGCGTTTTGTCTGGAGGCACTGCGCGGGCTGGAGTTGGTCAAGTGCGAATATCCCCCCGTGCTGGTGGCCGAGCGGTTCAAGGCGCTGCCTGAGCTGATGCCGCACACCCTGAGCGACTGCCTTCACGAGCTGGCCTACTGGGATGATCTCTACCGTCTGCGCCGGGCCTGCGATACCAGCGGCTATTACGAGAACAGCATGGAGACATGGGGCAGAGAGGCATTTGTGTTTTGCTTGTTGGCTGAGCTGAGGCCACGCAGCCGGGAGGAAGCACGGGCAACCCTTCGCTACCTGATGGGCAGCGAGCGCAAAGGCTGGTCAGAGGCAGACCGGATCTTTGATAACCTGATTGGGTGAGCCATCGCCCACGACGCAACGAAACTGGGCACTGCTGCCCGGTTCTGTCCCGCCGACTGTCCCGCCCAAACCCGCTGATAACGTGGCTTGGGGTAGTGGTGGTGTCCCGCCCCAGTCAGCCCCCATCAAGTACCCTGTGCCGTTCACAACAACCCCAAACCAGAGTCATTTGTAACCCAAATGTGGGGTTGTTTCATGATGTTGGTGGTGTGGCTGAACCCGCTACACTGTAGCAGTTTTGGTACACCCTCAGGCCAGTCCTGGACCTTCCCCAGAACAGGGAAGGCGCGGCAATTCATTGAGCCGAGCAGGTTTCTCTGGATGGCGCGTTTTGAGGCTGTAGGGGTTGTGAGGAATGTGCTCGGCGTCATCGACCAGTCATTTGATAAAAGCTATAGTGTGGCATTCATGATGCGCCATCATATGGCATGACACTAACAACCACCTGTGTTGAGTCAGTGGAATCCATGCCAACAATCATCGACAAAAGAACAGCTCTACAAGGGCTCTGAATATGAATCAAGAATTCCTCCGTCCGCGTCTCACAGGCTCGCGTTTTGATGCGCACACGCTACCGCTCGACATTCTCAAGGACTTTGCCGCCCTAGAAGAAATGCTGATCGAGGTGGCTAAGCGCCAGTATCTTACCGAGAACCCTGAGCGTCAGCGCACACCGAGGGGATTCACCAGTGGACTAGAACTGCATTTGTCGTCTGTAGAAGAAGGCAGTGCCATTCCGGTAATTACTCTGGTATTTGCTGCCATGTTCCCACCAAATGATGCTGAATATTTAGAGCGAGCCAGGGATCAGATCGTTGAAACTATCGCCTCTGTAGAGCACGGTGGGCAGCCAACACTACCGCCAGAACTGCTACGTTATTTCGACCGCTTTGGCCGCGGGCTTCAAAACGGTGAGGCTATAGAATTCTCCTACAATGGCCAGACTACGGCGCTAACCCCAGAAACACGTGAGCGATTACTGCGAGCCTCGCAAGCGGAAGTCTGGACTGAAGAAGCCACCTTCAAAGGCCGTGTTCCAGAAGTTGATCAGGCTGACCTCACTTTCGAGCTGGAGTTGCGTGACGGCACCAAGCTCAAAGCCCCCTTGCTTGAAGCTCACCGCAAGACGGTACTTGAAGCATCCGTGGGTTATCAAAACAAAATCATGGTAGCCATCAAGGGTGTAATCCAGCGTGATCGAGCCGGACGACCTAAGAGTTTTGAATCAGTCGAGCACGTCACGCAATTGGATCCGCTGGATATCGGGACTCGTTTGAATGTACTTGCGCAGCTTCAAGATGGCTGGCTGGATGGTAAAGGGTTGGCACTGAATCAAGACGCACTTAATGATTTGGCTCGGGCATTTGATGAGCGTTTTAGCCCTGACCTAGGTTTGCCATATTTGTACCCAACACCGGAAGGTGGTGTACAAGCGGAGTGGGAACTAGGTCAGTGGGAAGTTTCGTTGGAAATAACCTTGCCGAGCATGGCTGCCGAGTATCAAGCTGTAAACCTTACAACCAGTGAAAGCCACGAGCTGGAGCTGTCGTTAGCTGCTGACGATGTCGCAAGTTGGACAGAACTGAATATTGCTCTCACTCAACTGCAAGAGGGCAATGTATGACGCCAGAAACCTTGTTGCTACGTCAAGTCCACCCCAGTTTCGTTCAAAATGGTCGCATCACCTCCCAAGTATTTAGGCCCACGCCGAAGGATGAGCTATTGCTATCAGTGGATAATGGTGATGATGTGCCCCCTCGTGAGTCTTGGCGACGTTTCACCGACGATTTGGGCTGTAAATCCATCGGCGTACTGGCTGTATCTCATTCGCAGTGTTCTGAGCAAGCTCTACCTGTCATCGAAGATGGCACCCCTTATCCCGAACATTGCTCTATTAATTTCACCGACTTTGAAAAAAGAGAAATTGAGAAGAAAGCCAAACTACTGCGCTCACAAGCTGAGAATCGCGGCTGGCTGTTTAAAGCCGATGTGGCGTAAAGGTTCCCCCAGAGAGGCATTCACCCGTCACTGATTAGGTAAGGTTTGCCTGAAACAGGGAAGGGGCTGGTGGCTATCCGACCCGCGAGACCTTCCCCAAAACAGGGAACCTTTCCCCAGAACGGGCAATGCCCAGCCTCCGATCTTCCCCCTGGAGCAAATACCGGGATCCCGGTATCGGCCTGCCAAGTGTAATGGTTGCCCTGACAGTGTCCGAGGAACCATGACAAAGTTGTTATGGTTTTGGTGACAAAACCCGCGCCTAATCCGGCCAACCTACCCGCTACCCCACGCCAGACATGGACGCAAACTCCGCGCCTAATTCGGGGAGCAGCGCACACAAGGACGTAACGCCCCGTTACCCCCTGCCATCGCGTGGCTAGGCATGGTTATCCATACAGGTGTTATGATGCCGCCGTGACAACCGCAAGAGATCAACGATGAGAATCGAGCATGTGATCACAGCCGGGTGGGCCAGAGCCAGCCTGAACGAGGCGCCCCACTTAGGTAACGGTAAAGGTGGCGCGGGTAGTGATAGCCTTGGCGCGTTTGCGTTGCTGGGTAAGTACAGCCCGACCGGTCTTGCCTTGCTGTTGGCCCGCTACAACAAAGACACAGGGCAGAGACAGCAGGCGCTTGGTGAGGTGATGGCCGTTGGCCGAACGCTGGCCCCCAAGTACCTTGCCAAGCTGACCCGTAGGGCTGACGGGTCAGCCATCACCAGTGTGGCCACGCTGGCGCTCGATGCTTACTGCCGCACCGCAGACACTCCCGGCGCTGCCTGCTGTTGCAAGGGGCGAGGGGTCACGTTGGCTCGGGACACGAAGAGCGAGCGCCTATGCGAACGGTGCCGAGGGACTGGGCTTCGCCCCATCACGGGGGCAAGGGTGAGGCGAGCCCTGACCCTATGCCTGGGTGAAGTCACGCGCAACGATTGG
>RCUM01001135.1_pt1 | contig 11428 bp, 10 predicted proteins | sample 2166141 | NCBI WGS metagenome assembly RCUM01 (sample SAMN09932756, study PRJNA488358) | compost metagenome | isolation source: compost soil in crotonic acid-enriched | place: Germany: Experimental Botanical Garden
GCAAAACCGGATAAATCCCACCCAGCAGGGTTTCACGGCTGGCGCCGGTGACCGACGGCAGGTTGCCGGCCTGCCCGGACAGGGTGCGAAACGCCAGCCAGGCAAAGGCCAGCGCTTCCATATCGTCACCACTGACGCCGAAATCATCGGTCAGACAGACTTCGATACCCGGCAACAGCGCGGACATCCGCGCCATCAGCAACGGGTTGCGCGCCCCGCCGCCACACACCAGCAAACGCTCGCACCCTCCCGCCAATTGTACCTGCTCGCAAATGCTGGTCGCCGTCAGTTCCGCCAAGGTGGTTTGCACATCAACGGGGCTGACTGCCGGCAAGCCCGAGAGCTGGCGCTCCAGCCAGGCGGCGTTGAAATACTCGCGGCCGGTGCTTTTCGGCGCAGGCAGCGCAAAGTAAGGATCGGCCAACATCTGTTGCAACAGCGGCAGGCAGACGCGCCCCTCCATCGCCCATGCGCCGTCTTTGTCGTAAGGCTGCGAACGATGGCGCCAGACCCAGGCATCCATCAGCATATTGCCCGGCCCGGTATCGAAACCGCGCACCGGCGCGCCTGGCAGCAGCAGCGAAAGGTTGGCGATGCCGCCAATATTGAGCACCATACGGCGCTCTACCTGATGCGCCAGCAGCGCCTGATGAAATGCCGGTACCAGCGGAGCACCCTGGCCGCCGTAGGCCATATCGCGGCGGCGGAAATCGCCGACGGTGGTGATATTGGTCAATGCGGCAATGCGGTTGTTATCGCCAAGTTGCATCGAGAAGCGCGCATCGCCTTCAGGCTCATGCCACACCGTCTGGCCATGACAACCAATAGCGGTGATGTCATGCGCCGACATGCCGGTTTGTTTCAGCAAACCAAGCACCGCCTCGCCAAACAGCACCCCAAGCTGCGCATCCAGCCGGCCCACCGCAGAAAGCGTGGTCTGCTGGCCCTGGCACATACCGAGAATGTCTTGCTTCAGCTGGATCGGCATCGGGTGACTGTAACTGGCCTGCTGCGCGACCATTCGTCCGTCGATTGCGGCGAGCACCACATCGACGCCATCCAGACTGGTGCCAGACATAACACCTATATAGCGGCCTGACTTCATAGCAACATCCTTTAACCCGCACGGGGAAGCAAACTTTCAACCGATAAATAAACCAGAATTAGACCATTAACGCCATGAATTATGATGTCTTTTTTCACCTCTGTGAGCGATGTGCCTGTTTTTAGCGATCGGCCAGGGTGACCAAGGTGGCTAAACCTCGGCTCAATCCGCAACGGAATTCGTTCCGGCCCTGTCATAAAGCTAAACCACCGTTTATTATTGGTTGAACAGAGTAAAGTTAAGCTGCGTGCAGTGACGGGAATGGTGATGTACGTGTGTTTACGCCATACTTTGTCTATTATTTTCACTGAATCTGGCCTGGCAAGATTTCCCAGGTTATGGACTACTACAACAGGAGTTTTATATGATCAAGCGTCTTCTCGTCGTTGCCGTCGCCGCAGTTACGCTGGCAGGATGCGCCAATGAATCTATGTCCGGCGACGTCTATTCGTCCTCGCAGGCTAAACAGGTTCAGACCGTGACTTACGGTACGCTGGTTTCTGTCCGTCCAGTCAAGATCCAGGGGAGCGACAGTTCGAATACCATTGGCGCTATCGGCGGTGCGGTCCTTGGCGGCCTGCTGGGTAACACCGTAGGTGGCGGCACCGGCCGTACCCTGGCAACCGCTGCGGGCGCAGTGGCAGGCGGCGTAGCCGGCAACAGCGTCGGTGAGCTGGCAGGACGCACTTCGGGTTATGAGTTGGAAATCAAAACCGACCAGAAAGAGAACATCGTGGTGGTTCAGAAGGCTGGCGCAACCAAGTTCAGCGCAGGTCAACGTGTACGTATGGCGCGCACTGGCGACACCATTACCGTCTCCCCGTTGTAAGCGGAAGCTGGAAGGTAAAACCGGAGGCCAAGGCCTCCGGTTCCATTTCCGATGCTGTAAAATATAATCAAATAAAGAAAACGTTATTATTGTTTATTTTGCAATTCAGTGATGTTTTGTTCCAGCTTGTCAATCAAACCTACCAACAACTGCACTTCATCCGTGCTAATACCACTCAAAATTTCACCGCGCGTAGAGCTGATGACGCTGTCCACTTCCCTGATGATGGGATCGGCCGCTTCAGTCAACTTGATTCGCTTTGCCCGCCGATCGTTAGCGCAAGTATGGCGAGTAATAAGCCCCTTCTCTTCCAGTTGGTCCAGCGTTCGAACCAGCGAAGGTTGTTCAATGCCGATTGCCTTGGCCAGTTGGATCTGCGACTGCTCCGGCGGTAGACGATTGATATTGTGCAGGGTGACCCAGTGTGTTTGCGTGAGCGCCAGCGGCTTGAGCCGATGATCGATAAGCGCGCGCCAAACACGAACTAATCGTGCTAAATCTGAACCTAATGATGACTCCACTTCCCCCTCCTTATAATTAGCATGCTAATATAACCTTCCAAAGCTTAGACCATTCTGAGTAACTCACATTAAAAACACAAATGTATATAATGTATATTGTAGAAATAAGCATCACTTTGGTCAGTTATTGTTTATCCTTTACGCAAATATTTAACATATTCACTCGTAGGGATTGTTAATGTGAATAGTTCATGGCTTCACGCCACCTCCCCTCTGCCCGATTTGGTGCTCGGCGCCTCACTCTATTTTCCACCCATATTTAACGCTTTTTTGCTCGGGTCAGTTTTATGGCTACTGGCACACCGCCTGTTGCGAGACTGGATTTATTCCGGCGAAATTTGGCATCCCATGTTGATGGATTTGTCTATTTTCGTCATCGCCGTCAGTGGCTCCTTATGGATTTTAGCGAGTTGGTAACTCATGACGCATAAAACGTTAAAATATTTTTCTACGGTAATCGTTTGTGCCATTGCCCTGTGCGCCGGTTGGTGGTCGTGGAATTATTATATGCAATCCCCGTGGACCCGTGATGGAAAAGTGCGCGCCGAGCTCGTCAATATCACACCAGAAGTTTCTGGGAGATTAGAGAAAATAACCGTACATGACAATCAGTTCATACCTGCGGGAAGTCTGATTTTTACTCTCGACCCGGTGCCATACCAGATTGCGCTGGACAATGCTGAGGCCGCGCTGGCAAAAGCGCAGTCCGATCTGGCCAGGGCCGATCATGAGGCAGCGCGCCGCCGCGGCCTGCCGAAAAACGTTATTTCTGCTGAAGATATGGACGAATCAAATTTAGCCGCACAAGCAATGAAAGCCGCGTATAAAGCCGCTGACGCTAATCTGAAACAGGCTAAATGGAATTTAAGTAAAACTAAAATGTACGCGCCTGCGGATGGCTATATCACTAATTTGCAAGCCCGGGTTGGAAACTATGCCAGCGCCGGTACCCCTCTGGTGGCGCTGGTCGACGCGCACTCATTTTATGTGCTCGGATATTTTGAAGAAACCAAACTGAAGCATATAAACGAAGGCAACAAAGCGGACATCGTTTTATATAATGGCAACATTCCTCTGCAGGGCCAAGTGGAGAGCATCGGTCGTGCCATTAACGATCAAAGCGTCGACAACAGCAGTGATTTATTAATGGATGTGAAGCCCAACGTTCCCTGGGTACGGCTGGCGCAGCGTGTGCCGGTGCGGATAAAACTGCTGAACGTGCCCGCCGATCTGCCTTTAGTGGCCGGCACTACTTGCACCATCGCCATTCATCAGTAAGGCTAACCAGTGAACCTGCCTTTTTTGGAATGGAGCCGTACCCCCTGGGGTAAGGCCAACGGTGGCCAGTGGCGGTATGCGCTGCGCAACTCGCTGGCCATGTGTCTGTCATTGTGGGTGGCGTTCGTCCTCAATCTCGACGAACCTTATTGGGCGTTGACCTCCGCGGCAGTGGTCAGTTTCCCCACCGTCGGCGGCGTCATCAGCAAAAGCATCGGGCGCATTATCGGCAGCCTGCTCGGTGCCGCCGCTTCTGTGGCCATTGCCGGCCATTGCCTGAACGACCCTTGGCTGTTTACCTTGTTTATCGCCGCCTGGATCGGTCTGTGCACGTACATTTCCAACCATTACCAGAACAACGTCTCCTATGCCTTCGCGCTGGCGGGCTATACCGCCGCCATCATCGCCTTCGGCACGGTCAACGTCACCGATACTCAGCAGATCTTTGATATCGCTCAAGCGCGCGTCTGCGAGGTCATCACCGGTATTCTGTGCGGCGGCGTAATGATGATGATCCTGCCCAGCACCTCTGACGGTGAAACCTTGCTGACCTCGTTAAGACGTATGCACCTGCGGCTGTTGGAACATGCCGCCATGCTGTGGCAACCGGAAATCACCGCTCAAATGCGCACGTCGCATGAGGGGGTTATCGGCCAGATCCTGACCATGAACCTGCTGCGTATTCAGGCGTTCTGGAGCCACTACCGACTGCGGCGGCAAAATAACGTGCTCAACTATATGCTGCACCAGCAGTTGCGCCTTACCAGCGTGATCTCCAGCCTGCGCCGCATGTTGCTGAACTGGCCGGATCGCCCGGCCAATCTGGCAGCCGTTCTGGATCAATTGCTGACTGAGCTGCGCGATCCCGCAACCGACAAATACCGGCTGGCGCGTATCCTGCAGCAGATAGCGCCTCAGGATCCGACAGATTATCGCCACCGCGCCTTCTGGTTGCGACTGCGCCATTTCTGTTGGCTGTACCTGTGCTGCATTCGCTGGTTGCAAAGATTGGAAAGCGCCACGCCGGTCAGCGATATCCACCCCCCCCACGTGAATTCTCTGGCGCGCCATACCGACAGTTACGAGGCGGCCTATAACGGCCTGCGCACCTTTTTGTGCATTATCATCGGCTGCGCTTACTGGATTAACACCCAGTGGGATGCAGGCAGCTCGGCTCTGACGTTAACCGCCATCAGTTGTGTGCTCTATTCTTCCACCCCTTCGCCGATCAATAGCATCACCACCTTGTTGAAAGCGGTATTGCTGCTTTCGGTCGCCTGCTTTGTGGTGAAATTCGGCCTGATGATCCAAATTGACGATTTTTGGGTGTTCTGCACCTTCCTGTTCCCCATTCTGGTCACCCTGCAGATGATCAAACTGCAAAATCCTCCCTACGCCGCGCTATGGGGGCAACTGATCGTATTTATGGGTTCTTTTCTCACCGTCACCAACCCGCCAAGTTACGATTATCAGTCGTTTATCAATAACAACATCGGCAAGGTCGTCGGGGTATTGTTTGCCGGTTTGGCATTCCAGATCCTGCGGCCCAGTTCTGACAAACGTAAAAGCCGGCGTATTATTCGCGCTCTTCGGCGCGACTTTAGCGATCAACTGAGCAAAAAACCGCAGCAGAGCGAGAGTCAGTTCGAATCGCTGATTTATCACCGCGTCAGTCAGTTGAATCAAAGTCAGGATCAGGAGGCGCGCAGCTGGTTATTGCGCTGGGGCGTGGTACTGCTCAACTGCAGCCATATCGTTTGGCAATTGCGTGACTGGCAAACCCGCTCCGATCCGCTCTCGGCGGTGCGTGACGTCTGCATTCACTGTCTACGGGACATTATGACCGAGAAAGGCGTACAGCACCGTTCTCTGGACGCCACGCTGCTGGAGCTGCTGCGCATGAGCAATGCGTTGGCGCACCACCCGGAACAGGCGGCGCGCGATCTTGCCGGATTGATTTGGCGGCTTTACTGTTCGTTGCAACAGCTGCAGCAAGCAATCAACCCGCCTGACAACGCGGCGGCAACATCGGCCGCCCGTTAAACCCGGTTATCCCTTAATCACACCGCAGGCGAAACGCTCGCCCCCGCCACCCAAGGGTTTCGGATGGTCGGAATGGTTGTCGCCACCGGCATGTACCATGAGCGCTTTGCCGGTTATTTCGCTGATTTTTTTCAGCCGCGGTGCCAGCACCGGATCGCTGGCCATGCCGTCTGCCGTGACATAAATGGCCGGCAGATCGCCCAAGTGGCCGTCTGCGTAAGGGCCAAGGTGCTTGCCGGTTTTTTGCGGATCAAAATGCCCACCCGCCGCCAGCGCCGCTACCGCCTTACCCTCTTTCATTCCCGGCTCGCAACTGCCGTTCTCATGCACGTGAAAGCCGTGCACTCCGGCCGGCAACGCTTTTAACTGAGGGGTAAACAGCAGGCCGTAAGGCGTTTCGCTGATCGTGACTTTGCCAATCTCCTGGCCAATTCCCTGTCCGGTCACCAGATTCATGTCAACATCCACCGTTGCCGCCTGCGCGACTCCACAGGCCATCAGGCCGAAGGCCGCATACCAATAAGATTTCATCAATCACTCTCCATGAAATATCCGTGAACCCTGAGTATAGGGTAACTGGTGATGTCATCGCTCAGAATGGAGACAAATCTGGCAATAAGATTCGCATTATTAATAATTCACACCAATAATAATTTTACCGCCCGTGGTCATCCGACCAGTTGTCGTTCGGTTCGTTCTGTTCACCTACACCCGCTGCCAGTGCTATTTGATGATTAAACAAGCCAATGCAGCAAATTCATAGGAACTGATATGGGCATATTTAATTACCAAGATCTCGATGATGCGCAATCAAAAACGTTATTTTCTGATGCGTTGGCGATTTCCACTTACGCATATCACAATATCGATAATGGCTTTGACGATGGTTATCACCACAGCGGCTTTGGATTGGGCTTGCCGTTTACGCTGGTTACCGCGCTGATTGGCAGCACTCAATCGCAGGGCGGGCTGCCCGGCATTCCCTGGAATCCCGATTCGGAACAAGCAGCGTTGGAAGCGGTTAATAACGCCGGCTGGACGCTAATCAGCGCTAACCAATTAGGCTACCAGGGCAAAACGGATGCCCACGGCACCTATTACGGCGAGAGCCTGGGTTACACCACCGCACAGGCGGAGGTACTGGGAAAATATGACAGCGCAGGTAACCTCATCTCGATTGGCATTGCCTTTCGCGGTACCAGCGGGCCACGCGAGTCATTAATTACCGACAGTATCGGCGATCTGATCAACGACCTGCTGGCAGGCTTCGGGCCCGAAGGCTATGCCGACAATTACAGCCTGAAAGCTTTCGGCACGTTACTGGGCGATGTGGCTAAATTCGCCCAGGCGCATGGCCTGACCGGCGATGATGTCACCGTCAGCGGCCACAGCCTGGGCGGGCTGGCGGTGAACAGCATGGCAGCGCTCAGCGACGGTAACTGGGCGGGTTTCTACGCGCAATCCCACTACGTGGCGTTCGCTTCGCCAACGCAATATGAAACAGGCGGCAAAGTCATTAATATTGGTTACGAAAACGATCCGGTATTTCGCGCGCTGGATGGCACCACACTAACGCCGGCATCCTTAGGCGTCCATGATGCGCCGCAGGGATCCGCCACCAATAATATCGTTAATTTTAACGATCATTACGCCTCTGCCGCCTGGAATACCCTGCCTTTCTCCATTCTGAATATCCCGACCTGGTTATCCCATTTGCCGTTCTTTTATCAAGATGGGCTAATGCGGGTGCTGAATTCAGAGTTTTACTCCCTGACCAATAAAGACTCGACGGTGATTGTGTCCAACCTCTCTGATGTCACCCGCGGTGATACCTGGGTGGAGGATTTGAACCGCAACGCCGAGCAACACAGCGGCCCGACCTTTATTATTGGCAGTGACGGCAATGACTTAATCAGTGGCGGCACCGGCAACGATTATCTCGAGGGGCGCACCGGCAATGACATTTTCCGCGACGACGGCGGGTTTAACATTATTTCCGGCGGCGAGGGAAATAACACGCTGGACTTGCAACAGGCATTGAAGAAAAACGAAGTGGCTTACGATGGCAATACGCTTTATCTGCGTGACGCCACAGGCGGAATTACTCTGGCAAGCGATATCAGCACCTTGCGCACTAAAGAAGCCTCGTTATTGCTCTTCACCAAAGAAGTGGACCATCAGGTAACCGATGCCGGGTTGAAATCAGGCTCCAGCCTCGAAGCCTACGCCGCGTCATCCAATGGCAGTGACGGCGCCGATACCCTGCACGCCAAAGCCAGCGACAGTTGGTTGTTTGGCAAAGGTGGCGATGACCAGTTATTTGGTCACAGCAACGGGAATCTGACGTTTGTCGGCGGTAACGGCAACGATACTCTGCAGAGCGTCGGCAGTAACAATACCTTCCTGTTCAGTGGGGATTTCGGCAGCGATAAGGTGTACGACTTTGGCGCCGCCGACAAGCTGGTCTTTCTGGGGACTCAGGGTGCCAGCGGCGATTTCCACGACTATGTTTCGCAACAGTCTGACGGGTTGACGTTGGCCTTCGGCGAAAATAAAGTGACGCTGATCGGCGTAACCTTCGAAAACCTCAACGATAGTCAGGTCGTGTTGGCTTAAAATAAAAAACCGGGCTATCCACAGGCCCGGCTTTTCTGATGGCGAGGTTGGCTAATGCTTAAGGCACGTCGTAACCCAGCGCCGCCTTGCGGATGCGGAACCACTGTTGGCGGTTCAGCGTCAGTTCCTGTGCTTTCAGCGCCGAACGCACGCGCTCAATCTTGCCGGAGCCGATAATCGGCAGCGGCGCAGACGGCAGACGCATTACCCAGGCGTACACCACCTGCTCAATAGTCTCGGCGCCGATTTCCTGCGCCACCGTCTGCAATTCATCGCGCAGCGGCTGGAACTCTGCGTCGCTGAACAAGCGCCCACCGCCCAGACAAGACCAGGCCATCGGCTTGATGCGCAATTGCTGACACTGATCCAGGGTGCCATCCAGAATGGCCGGTTGATGGATAGGTGAAATCTCAACCTGATTGGTGACCAGCGAGAACGGCAGGCGCGATTGCAGCAACGTAAACTGCGCCGGCGTGAAGTTGGAAACGCCAAAATGGCGCACCTTGCCGCTTTTGTGCAGGGCGACAAAGGCCTCCGCTACTTCATCGGCCTCCATCAGCGGATCCGGGCGATGAATCAGCAGCAGATCCAGATAATCGGTATGCAGAAGCTCCAGTGAGCGTTCGGCGCTGTGCACAATATGATCACGTTCGGTGTTGTAATGACCGATGGGATTGCCGGGCTTGGCAGTAGTGGCGATCCCGCATTTAGACACCAGTTCCATCGACTGACGCAGCGAAGGTTTGAGACGCATTGCCTCGCCGAACGCCTGTTCGCAGGCATAGCCGCCATAAATGTCCGCGTGGTCGGCGGTGGTGATACCCAGTTCGATATGCTGTTCGATAAACGTCAGCAGTTGCTGCGGCGTCATGCCCCACTCCATCAAACGCCAGTATCCGCAAATCATGCGGGAAAATTCAGGCCCCTGCGGCGCGAGTTGAATACGGTTTACCATCGTTAAAGCCTCATGACATTGTTTAATGCCAGCATACACAAGCGGATAAGAGCGTGGGAAGCGGAAAGCTGCGTTAACGTGCGGCAGATCAGGAAAGGTTCAGAACAGCGACGGCTGTTCCGGTTGCGGCTCATCAGGCAGTTTATTGGCCCGTTGCAAGCGCAGGAAGCGTTGGTGACACAGGCGCAGCACATCGCGTTTTTGCGCGTCGCTCATTTGCATCCAGCCAAAGCGCTCCTCGCGACTGCGCAGGCAGCCACGGCAGAAACCGCGCTCATCGGCCTGGCAAATGCCGCGACACGGGCTGGGGATGTCGAAAAACTCAAGCTGCTGCGGCACACGTCCTCCTGCATTCTCTTGCTAATTGAAGACGCCATTAGCGCCGCTGGCAAGTGACTTTTCAGTATGGCGACGAAAATAGTCGCGTAAATAGCGCAACGCCTGCCGATTTTTCTCGGGCATCGTCCTTTCCAGCGTCAGCGCATGCAGCCGCAGCGGCGCGGGCCGCCATTCCGGCATCAGTGGGATAAGCTCCCCGCGCTGCAATTCGTCCTCGATTTCATTCAGCGGCTGAACCGAGATCCCGAGGCCGCTGCGAGTAAAGGCACGCATGACGGTCATGCTGTCGCTGACGATCTGCCCTTCCGCCAAGCGCAATTTAAGTTGCTGCCCACTCAAGTGGTGCAAATCCAGATATGCACCGCTGTAAATACCAGAAATCCAGCGGTGTTGCATCAAATCCTGCGGCGTCTCCGGCACCCCGTGCTGGCTGAGATAACGCGGCGCGGCGCAAAGCACCATCGGCCACTCGGCAAGCGGATGGGCGATCATATTCGCATCCGCCAACTGGCGGTTGACCCGCAGAGCGATATCGATTCGCTGTTCAATCATGTCGACGATCCGATCGTCCGCCAGTACGCGCAGCGTCAGTTTAGGGTGCGCCTGCAGCAGCGGCGCCATCGCCTCCGCCAGCGGGCGACCGCCAATACCGACCGTGGTGGCGATACGCAGTTCACCCACCAGGGTGTCGCGCAGTTCTGCCAGCCGCTGTTCCGCCTGCTGCGCCTGAAACAACATCGCTTCGCAGCCGGGATAGAATGCCGCGCCCGCTTCGGTGAGCGCCAATCGCCGCGTGGAGCGGTGCAATAACGGCACGCCGAGCGTTTTTTCCAGCGAACGCATATGCTGGCTGACCGCCGATGGCGTCATGCCCAGCCGTCGGGCGGCGCCGGCCAGCGACCCTTCCGCCACCACGGTGGCGAATACCGCCATTCGATTCAGTTTATCCACGATTATGAAGTTTTACTTAATCAAGAAAGCATGAATATGGCACTAATCAGGTCTATTGTTAAGTACTAGAGTATATCCAACGTCTCAGGTCAAACCGGCCTGAACTCGCAGACTGACCCTATTTCTGACAGGAGCAAACAAATGAAAGTAGCCATTATTGGAGCAACCGGTTTTGTTGGCCGCCGCGTGGTGGACGAAGCGCTGGCGCGCGGCTTGCAAGTGACGGCGATTGCACGCCAGCCCAAAGATCTGCCGGACAACGCCAACCTGACCGTAGCGCTGGGTGACATCGCCGACACCGAATGGCTGGTGAAGCAGCTGGCGGGCCAGGACGCGGTGATCAGCGCCTATAACCCAGGCTGGGCGGAAGACAACCTGTACGAAAAAACCACCACCGGCGCGCAGAAAATCCTGAACGCAGTGGAAAAGGCCGGCGTTAAACGCCTTTTGGTGGTCGGCGGTGCCGGCAGCCTGGAGGTCGCGCCGGGCGTTGAACTGGTGGACACCCCGCAGTTCCCGGAAAATATCCGTCCGGGCGCGCAGGCAGTGCGCGATTTACGCAACAAGCTGCGTAACGGCTCGCCACTGGACTGGACCTATCTTTCCCCTGCGGCGTTGCTGGAGCCCGGCAAACGCACCGGCAAGTTCCGCCTCGGCACCACCCAGTTACTGATGAATGGCCAGGCACCGGCCGGTATCTCGGTAGAAGATTTGTCGGTAGCCATTATCGATGAGATCGAAAAACCGCAGTTTATTAAAGCGCAGTTTACCGCCGCTTACTAAACACCCCG
>RCUM01001138.1_pt1 | contig 11389 bp, 7 predicted proteins | sample 2166141 | NCBI WGS metagenome assembly RCUM01 (sample SAMN09932756, study PRJNA488358) | compost metagenome | isolation source: compost soil in crotonic acid-enriched | place: Germany: Experimental Botanical Garden
TCCGGAAAAACCTTTAGTCTGACACTACATTATCTAACATTATTGCTGTCCAATGAAAACAGCTATAAGGAGATATTGGCGGTAACGTTTACCAACAAGGCCACCGCAGAAATGAAGGAGCGCATACTCTCTGTGCTCCACGGTCTAGCTATTGGCGAACTCAGTCCCAAAATCGAAGATTTCAGAAAATTATTGCTGCAGCAACAACCCTATTGGACAAGCTATTTGATCCAGGAGAAATCCTACCGTGTCTACCGTCGGATCTTACACGATTATAGTCATTTTACCATCAGTACAATTGATGGTTTTTCTCAAAAAGTTATCCGTGCTTTCACATACGAACTCAACCTCGATGCGGCCTACAAGATAGAAATGAATGTCAATAAAGTCAAAAATGAATTGACAGTCATGCTCAATCAGTTGTTGGATGAACGCCCCGATCTCCTCGATTGGATCATCGCCTATGCGGAGAAAAAAATAGCCAAAAATGAAAACTGGAACTATCGACAACAATTGATGGGCCTAGCCAACCTTATTTTCTCAGAAAATTTCCAGGAATTTGACAGCTATATTAATTCAGCTAACCCAAGAGAAGTTTTCAACCTCCTGAATCAAGAAATCGAACAAAAAATAAATGCCTTTACCGAAGCACTTTCGCTGGCAATCGAAACTTTCAGTGATACGTTCAAAAGATTCAACATCAGTGAAAATGAGCTCAAGGGAAAATCACGCAATAAGATTATCTCAGCTAGCAAGATCAGTAAAAAGACAGACAAGTTAAGTTCTTCCGAAATTGCCAAAATATTGGACAAATATGTACAATTGATAGGTAATGAGGACGCATTTACAGATAGCGACAAAAATATACGCTACGACCTCCAATCAGCGCTTGCTCCCATCTTACAGTCTTTTCAGGCACTACAGGAGAATCTAGCAGCTTACATTGCTTATCAGGCGGTACAAAACAACCTCTATTACCTACGTTTGCTCAAAGAAATGAGCGACTTACTGACCCAATGGCGTAAGGAAAACGGCGCTCAATTAATCTCCGATTCACAGATCCTGTTAAATAAACTTGGGATCGATGAGAACAACGATCCGACATTCATCTGGGAAAAGATCGGCAATCGCTTCAATTATTTTTTATTCGACGAATTTCAGGACACCTCGCGTATCCAATGGAAAAACTACAGCCCCCTATTGATCAATGCACTTGCAGATGCTAATGGTGCACTAAGTGAGCATCTCATTGTTGGAGATGTCAAACAGAGTATATACCGTTGGCGGAACGGAGATTGGCGCATATTGCTCCAACAGGTCGAACAGCAAATTGGTCATGCGTTCCACTTGGATGAGAGTACCAAAACCAGCTTTATAGAAAATGGTAGTCTTGACACCAATTTTAGAAGTCTCCCAAATATCATCCAGCTAAACAACTATCTTTTTAACAGTATCCCTCAACATCTGCAGCGTGTTCTCAATGAAAAAGTAGACGAAAACTTAGACGAAGAGGGGAAACATTGGTGGGCAGCCTCAGGCAATGATAATATGCTGGTTAAAGCTTATGAAAATAGTCAACAGGAAATCCCTGCACACAAAAAAGGGAATCTCGACAAGTTGGGGTCCATCGAGATTTCGTATATCTCTGTGTCTGACGGTCGCTACAGGAGAAATCAGGTCATCGAGGAGTCTCTTCATCTTTTATGTAAGAAGATAGGTGAATGGTTTCATACTAGCCGATATCAAGCCAAACAAATAGGGATCCTTGTACGTAGTAATGCACAAGCGAAATTAGTTATCCAGAAATTGATGGATTTCAAAAAAGAGGAGAATCTTAGCTTTGAGGTCATCTCCGGAGATGCGCTATCCTTGGCCAGCAACGACGCTGTACTCCTCCTGATTGAAACATTAAAAGCGCTCGTATACAATTCGGACAAACATAGTATACATAAAGCAAAAATGGTCTATCTCTATCAGACCATCCAGAAAAATACGGTCAATCAAACCGCCTGGCTAACCTTCGCTTCAAACGACATCCGTGTGCTGAAAGATTTTCTTCCCCACGCATTGATCGACTCCTGGGAAATTTGGCAAAAACAGCCTTTGGTTCATTTAATAGAAAAACTCATCGAAATCTATGGCTTCACGACGGAGCAGAACATTCACCTTCCCTACCTATTGGCATTCAAGGATATGATTTCGGCTTTCTCGACCAATGGTGAGCGTGGAATTATTCAGTTTCTAGAATTCTGGGAAGAAGATGGTAATCGCGCAGTACTCCCCTCAAACGGTGATATAAACGCAATTGAGGTAACAACAATCCATAAATCAAAAGGACTGGCTTATGATGTTGTTATGCTCCCTTTCTGCTCCTGGGATCTGGACGGGATGATCAATGGAGACTTCTGGATCGACACTTACGATACGCCATTTGCCCAGTTAGGAAAAATTCCCATAAAATATACCACGACAGTTGGAAAGTCTGTGTTCTTCAAACAATATTTTGAGGAAATGCTATTCAATTATATGGATGCACTAAATACGTTCTATGTAGCTACAACACGTGCCGTTGAACACCTCTATATTACTGCTCCATCATTTAAAGAATCTGTAGACAAAAAGACCGGCGAAATTACAGGATATGACATCAAAGATGAATATATCAGCGATATCCTCTATCAAGTATTGGATTCCTCTATTGCTCCATTTACATTAGAAGATGCCCATATAAAGGTTGATCAGATCATCGAACGAGTCGACCGTAAAAGTCAAGAAAACAATATCATTGCACTCAGCCATTACCCTATTTCCAAAGAATTGGAGATGGCCCTGGAGAAATCCAGCACACGCACGATCAACGATATCATGATGCTGGAAAAAGCCGCGCAATATGGGATATTGGCGCATGAAATCATGTCCCAGATCGCTAAAGAAAAAGATATTTCCAGATTAGTCCGTCAACTGATTCAGGAAGGTATACTCTCAAAAGAGGATGAGCCCTACCTGATGCAAGAAATCAATCGGATCTGGAATCATCCCATCATCAATCAGTGGCTTACCGGAAAATATAAAATCTGGAATGAAGCCAGTATCATTACCGCTAAAGGAGAAACCATCCGCCCTGATAAAGTCTTCACATCTGAGGAAGAGACAATTGTCCTCGACTTTAAATTTACACAAACGGATTACATCGGACATAAATATCAGGTTGACAACTATAAGAAAAACTTGGAGAACCTAGGCTACAACAATGTCAAAGCCTACCTCTACTATGCTAAATCAAATCAATTAATTGAAGTAAAATAAACGATCACGATGCAAACAGCCTTTTTAAAATTAGTAGCAGCGGATATTCAGCAACGTTTTGGAAACGATTTGAGTGAGATTGCCATCGTGTTTAACAATAAACGTCCGATTACATATCTCAAAAAACATCTTGCCGATGTCTATGGACAGGCAATCTGGTCTCCACAGTTTTTTACTATACAGGAATTCTTCAAATTATCGACCAATGATGCCGAGGCTAGCCCCTTGGGACAGTTCTTTCAGCTGTTTAAAATCCATAACCAACTTTTGGCCACAGAGGGTAAAGAACCGGAAACATTAGAAGAATTTTATCCTATCGCAGAGATTATATTGAGTGACTTTGGACAACTGGATTATGATCTGGTTCCTATCGATCAGATCTATATGGAGCTTTATGATAACACCAAAATTGATCTTGCTTTTCAACACCTTACGCAAGAACAGCAAGGGTTTATCCGTCAGTTTTGGCAATCCTTTTCCATTGCTGGTCATAGCGGTGTACAAGAGCGGTTTCTACAATTATGGAAAAGACTGCCAATATTATACACAAGGTTTAAAGAAACGCTTAAAGCTGCCGGTCAGACTAATTATCCGACGATTTATCGTGATCTAGTCGAGAGCAAAGCTACCCTTCAGGACTTTACATCATCCTTTAAGCAGATTCTTTTCGTTGGATTCAATGCCCTGAATAGAGCCGAAGCTAAATTATTCCGTCAATGGCAAGAAGAAGGAAAGGCACTATTTTACTTCGATGCAGATGCCTATTATCTGGACGACAATATGCAAGAAGCGGGTCTGTTCATTCGTCGGAATATCTTTCAGACCGGACTTGTCAACGCGCTCGGCAGCAGCCCCAATATTATTGGCAACAGAACCTCAACGGTAAACTTATATGCAAGCACAGGAAAAATAAGTCAGACAAAACTACTCTATGACATTCTTGAAAAACAAAATAACAAAGAGCAAACCTCAGCCATTTTATTAGCCGATGAGAACCTATTGGTTCCTTTATTGCAAAGTCTACCTGATGTTAATCCCAACATTACTACCGGCTATCCCTTAACCCAATCCCCTATTTATGGTATATTGGATTTATGGATGGAAGTACATTTAGAAATTTCGCAGTTAAAGAGGAACAAGATCTCTTATCAGACCATTGAGACATTCATTAATCATCCCTTGACACAGGTTTCTTTGGAAGACAAGCTGCAAATTCAGAAAGAAATCGCCGATAAGCAATTATTTGAAATTGCACTGGAAGAACTCCATTTCAAAAGCGCACTACCTCAATTTTTCGTTCCGATTGTACACGCGGCGCAATTGATCCCTTCGCTCATCACAATTGTTGACGATCTGCTGCATAGTATTTCCGCACATGAGCGCATCCGTCAGATTGACAACAACCTGTTGATAGAAACCAAAAAGACACTCAACCAGTTACTCTTGGGATTTGAGACAGTGGCACCTTTAAGTATCAGCTTCCAGATTGGCCTGATCAAGAAAGCCATATCGCCGATAAATTCTGCCATAGAAGGAAATCCACTGGAGGGCATCCAGATTATGGGACTTCTGGAAAGCCGTTGTTTAAATTTTGACAATGTATATATTTTAGGTGCAAATGAGGGTATCCTACCCAAAACATCCAATTCCCCAACCTTTATCCCCAACAGCCTGCGAAGAGCCTATGGATTGCCAATATTGGAAAATCAAGATGCTTTATCAGCCTATTTGTTTTATAGACACTTTCAATATAGTGAGGGGATCCATATTTTTTACAATGGACTTGTAGACGAAAGTTCAACAGGAGAGGAAAGTAGGTTTATCAAACAGCTTGAGTTCGAGAGCAAGTTTAATTTTGAACGCAAAATTCAACAACAAACGATCCAGTTCGCCGACAAAACAACAGAGATTATCATCGAAAAACAAGGCGAAGTATGGGAAAAGATGTATCAGGACTTTATTGTCGACCAAAAGAGAATATCAGCAACGGCGCTCACAACCTATCTACAATCGCCATTACAATTTTTCCTCAAACATATCGCGAATATCAAAGAACCACCTTCCATTTCACAGGAATTTGAGATGAACAAGTTGGGGACTGTTATCCACAATGTCATGGAGAAAATATTCCTACCCTTCAAAGATCAGAAAGACTTCATACCAACGAATATCCTGCAGCAGCAATTCAATCAGATCGAATCTTTTGTTGTGCGGGAAATAGGCTTTCAATATCAGGTTGAATTAAATTCCACAAGCGATTTAAATAGTCTACAGCGCATCATGCTAAAGATCGCCTCTGAATATATCAAAATGTATCTTGAATATGATATCGCCAATTATAAAGCTTTCCGTATTATAGAACTTGAAAACGACACAGATTACACACTTCCATTCCCTATTTCTATAAATGGTAAAGAGGAACAGGTTACTTTATACGGTATCATCGATCGTGTCGACGAAGTCGTCACACATGATGATCGTATCATCAGCCGGATTGTCGATTACAAGACAGGAGGTGATTCAGTTATATTTAGAGAGATCGATCAAGTGTTTGCACCAAACACCGAAAATAAAGCACTAATACAAACACTTTTCTATGCCTATGTATTTGAGCAAAAGACAGGTCGGAAGCAACTGGAGCCACATCTATATGTCGCCCGAAAAATGCGTGAGGAAGGAACTTTGTTTAATAGCAAAGAAGGGGTATTGACCGCCGACTTTCTCGCCTTTCAAAAAGAGAACTTTGTCGGATTCCTAAGCAATATACTCAGTGAGATTTTTAATCCTGAAATTCCATTTAGACATAATCCAGATGCGACCATCTACTCCAGTGATCCTTATACGCTGTTCTACAGAGAAGCAAGCAAATGGGCAGAAAATGAAGAATCGGTTTAGGAAAGATCTTTATTCTGTAGATCAAACAAGCATAAGCGATAAAAATAAAGGGGATATCAATTGATATCCCCTTTATTTTTATCGCTTATTTCTCTTAATGGCATTATTTGCGCGACGCTTGGCTGTATTTATTTTGTAATGAAACCAATGATCCTTAAAAATCTTCCGCATCGTATTATCAAAATGTCTTGTTATAAAAAGATTTCGTGCCCCCTGTAATTTCTCACTGATCGAATTAGCCAATGCTCTTACCGAAATCGAATATCCTTCAGTCTCATATTGTATATAGTGCCACCATCCTGCGGGCATGTACAGTGTCTCTCCGGGATGGATCACAGCTTCATATCCCTCCAGATATTCTATTCCCGGAAATTCCTCCACATTGCTATACTTCGGATTGGCGATACTATGAAAGTTGTACGGTAACTTATACATCAGATCCGATTGATCATTCGGAAAAAGCCAGATCCGCTTAAGTCCCTGAAATTGTGAAATGAACACATGGGACATATCAATATCAAAGTGATTGCGGGTGCTAGACCCCTCTCCTCCGAAAAACATAAATGGTAGCCACTGTAACACTTTTCCACCGGTCACATCATTATAAATAACATCCTGCTTTAATTCAGGACGTATCTTGAGTAGATTGAACAGAAATAATCGCAACTCGGTAGGTTCTTTGGTAATCAGATCCAAATATTCCGCAAATGTCATTTGCCCCACAGGAGCACTGGCAGCACGGTCCATTGAATCTTCTTCTTTTCCATAGACATCAATCTTAATATCCCCCGCAATTTCCTTAAAGTAATCATAACTCCATTTCTTCAATGCAGGACTATCAGCACTAATAAAATCTGTTATGACCACCGGAAATCCTGGTTTCAGATAGTTTTTTAAAAAGTCTTCTGATCGAATGCCCGAAATTTTATCAACTTGCTTTAACTTCACGACTGACTAATTTTGCTTAATTACAAACATAAAAAAAATATCTCTACCAAATTTTAAAAATAACGTCTACACCTTATTTTAATTGGAACAAATAACCCCATTACAATTTAATAGAAATATAATTAAAATCTCAATGACATATGTCACTTTTATTACATTTCATCCTACAACAATCCAGTTCCATCATATAGAACCTTATTTTAACAAACCAAATGAATCACCTGTTATAACAACTCAATTATCTACAAACTGTATGCCTTGATCAAGTTCCTAGCAGGTTTCTTTATCAATCGCATGAAAACTAAGCGACTATTTTTATTGTGATTGTGCTAGACAGGCAAACTCAATGCTATCATAACACATTGAATCCCACGAAATAACCAAATCAAACAAAAAAAGGGTTTAAAAAAACCCTTTATATCATCAACCTAAGATAGGTTATTATTTATTCACTTTTTTAATGTATTCTTCTACAGCCATCGTCATACTAGGTGCTTTTGGTGTAGGAGCAGGAATATCCAATATCAATCCATGTTCTAAGAGAGCCTGTTGCGTTGAAGCTCCAAACGCTGCGATACGGGTATTGTTTTGTTTAAAGTCCGGGAAGTTGTCATATAACGATTGAACACTAGAAGGACTAAAGAATACAATTACATCATAAAATACATCTTTAAGATCGCTCAGGTCACTTACCACAGTTCTAAAAAGAACTGCTGGGGTAAACTTATAGCCATTTTGTTGTAACCAATTGCTTGTTTCTTCATTAGCAACATCCGAACAAGGGAACAGGAAGTTTTCAGCTTTATGTTTTTTCAAAACTTCTTCCAGATCTTTAGCCGTTTGTTTACCAAAGAAAATTTTGCGTTTCCTATATTGAATATATTTTTGAAGATAGAGAGCGATCGTCTCGGAAATACAGAAATACTTCATTTCCGCCGACACTTCAAACCGCATCTCTTCGCAGATCCTAAAATAATGATCTACAGCATTTCTACTTGTAAATATTACCGCAGTGTGATCTGCTAAATTAACTTTATCCCTACGCACATCTTTGGCAGGAACTCCTTCTACGTGTATAAAACCTCGAAAGTCTAATTTTAACCCGTATTTCTTTGCTAAATCATAATAAGGGGACTTATCGTTTTCAGGTTTTGGTAAAGTCACCAGTACACTTTTTACCTTCTTTGCTCTTTCTACGTCTGAAGTTTGCATATTAACCAGTTTTAGCTCAATAATCTTAACAGTATTAATATTGGTGCTATTTCTAGGCAACAAAGGTACAAAATTAAATAGGAAATTGAAAATTTATACATCGACATAATATGCGCTGCTGTCTTGAGAAATCTATATAAGAATAACAGGATTGCTCCAACAATAGCCAAATGTAAAACGACGCCAACAGCGCTTAATGGGACAAGACTCAATATTAATAACACAGGAAGCATCAAAAAGAGTGTGTTAAAATAAATCAGATATAACACCGTCACATATTCTTTTACCAGCTTCCTAATTTCAAAGACAAAGGATAAAAATCGGATAAAGCCAATTTTTAAGGCAAATAACCCACCGACCATACCTACTGTTTTAATATAATTGGGAAAAGTAATAAAATCAAAGCGGTTCAATTCATATGCATAAAATAAACTGACAAATAGCGCCATTGCTCCCGAAAACAATACAAACAGAAAAATGAAGGGCCAAGAGGTTAGGATAGTATCTTCCTTACTAACCGACAACAGCACCCGGTCATCAAAATAACCCTGAAAGACCAACTTTATATCTGAAGGAAAAAATATGCGAATTAACCCAACCCCAAATATCAGGAAGAGCACAGTAAATAAAATCCAGTTCTCCCGGTGCGGCTTAGGACTTCCATATTGTCGAGCCAAAGCATTATTGTGCTGCTCACCTTTAAAATATTGTTTCACATCATAGTCATACATATTGTGAACAACCAACCCCTCCGCTTCTACAGTTACAATCCGATATTGTTTCTGCAGTACTGGATTTAAGGATGCCAAAACCTCCTGGTTAGGCGACAGAATAGAATCGCTTAAAATATGTGTACTATCGGATAGGGATAGGCTATCTTGGACAATATGTCGCAATGCCCGTCGCTGTGCACTCACCTGTACAGCCGAAAACACAAAGAGAATTACAAAGACAATAAAATATTTAAAGATGTTAACTTTCATTGAAATAAACTGTTCCTTAACGGTGATGAAGAAATCATAGACCTTTTAAATTCGAAACTTTTTTATGGTCGTAAAGTTAGGATAAAAAGTTATATTGCATTCAAAAAATCTTTATAGAACATGCCAAAAGAAATTATACGCTGCCAATGGTGCGGATCTGATGAACAGTATGTCAGCTATCACGATAAAGAATGGGGACGACAGGTCAAGGACGATAAAACCTTATTTGAATTTTTAGTGCTAGAGTCGGCTCAGGCTGGTTTGAGCTGGATTACGATCCTCCGCCGAAGATCAGCTTATCAGGAAGCCTTCGCCAATTTTGATGTCAGCAAAGTCGCGATTTATACAGCAGATCACGTCGAAGCACTCCTGAAAGATTCCGGTATTATTAAACATCGAAATAAGATCGAATCGACCATTACAAATGCACGACTGTTCAAAAACGTCCAACTGGAATATGGCAGCTTTTACAATTACCTGTATACATTTTTACCAGAACAACAACCGTTGATCAACCATTGGCCGAGTTTGCAACATGTTCCAGCAACGACTGAGATTTCTGATAAAATAGCAAAAGACATGAAGAAAAGAGGTTTCAAGTTTTTTGGTTCAACGATTTGTTATGCTTACATGCAAGCAGTGGGTATGGTCAATGATCATATTGAAACTTGTACTTTTAAATATTAAGCTATATTGCTATAGGATCAAGGAACAAAGATAAAAAAGACGACCTCACTGAAGGATCTTTCTATCCTTAAACTATTCAAAAAAATACGCTATATGAAACAGATCGACTTAAGACAAAACCGATTAATGTTAAAAGAACAAACGGGGTCCCTAATTGCCAGATTATTCATCTATCTACTCACAATATTTACAATCGTCCTACCTTTAAGTGGCCTCATTGCCAATATACTCAATGGCGGAGTAACTATTGTGAGTATTGCTATCTATGCAGTATTTGGACTAATAGCGTTCTATATGCTTCGTGTTTCGCTATGGAATACTTATGGCTCCGAAATAATTCATTTTCAAGAAAATAAATTAAATTACACCGCGGACTACCATTGGTTTAAGGGCGGTTCAAAAGAATTTGATTTTGACAAGATAAACTTTTCGATAGAAAGAACGGGGTATAATGAAGATAATAAAGGGATCTTAATCATTAAATTTGATGAGAAAGAAAAATTTGAAACTGTCTCCAAATTACCGTTATCTGATCTGGAAGATTTGATCATACATTTGAAAGAATTATACAACAAGCAAATGCTTTAATAACGCACAATTTCACAAGTAAAATATCATTATCTCTGGTAGCATCAGACCACGACGTTTTTATAAATATCAGGTAAGTTGCGGCATAGACCATTAAAATCCATCCCATACCCCACAACAAACTCCTTACTAATCTCAAAACCAACATAGGTCAGCTCTTCAAAATGATATTGCAGTGCTTCAGGCTTAACCAGAAGTGCACATGCGATGACGCTGGCTGGATTTAACCGTTTCACGGCATCCAATGTATGTTTCAGCGAATGTCCGGAGTCTACAATATCTTCCACGATAATCACATCACGCCCCTCTAAATCAATACCTAAACCCAAAAGCTCATTCAATTCAGATTGACCAGTACCGATATAAGAGGCCAATTTAATAAAAGACATCTCACAGGGAACTTCAATTTGTTTAAGCAGATCTGCCATAAACATAAAACAACCATTCAACACGCCTATAAAAACAGGTTGCTTATGTTCATATCGTAGACTAATGTCTATCCCCATCAAACGTACCCTTTTCTGAATCTGTTCTTCTTCAAAAAGGGGCTCAAAAAGCAATCCGTCAATTTCTATTTTTTTCATTCCATTATATTATTTTTATCGGTATCATTTCCTTTTTCCAGACAGATTTTCCAAAATATTGAGCACGCTAAATTTTTTAACCCACCCCCGATGATAACAAATCAACAGTTTTTTCAATATGAAAACTACTAATTTATAAACCTAGTTTACCAGGCTACTTTTGTACTTTTTTAGGGTCCTTAGTTG
>RCUM01001140.1_pt1 | contig 11382 bp, 8 predicted proteins | sample 2166141 | NCBI WGS metagenome assembly RCUM01 (sample SAMN09932756, study PRJNA488358) | compost metagenome | isolation source: compost soil in crotonic acid-enriched | place: Germany: Experimental Botanical Garden
GCTCGAGCAGTTTGCCGATGCCCTGGAACAAACCGACCTATGCCGCCAAGAGCGGGCGCAATTCAGCGCTTTGCTCGATGCCCTGCGCATTGAAGTTGGGCTCTGCCAGGAGGTGCTGGCATGACCTATTTCGCATGGGCCAACGGCAGCGAGCCGACCACCTTCATTGGCCCCACTCACCCCCGTACCGGGAAACGTTCACAGCAGGGCAGCCTCAGCGCTTTCCTGTGGCGAAGCGATCGGGACCGTTTCATTGCACAGACCAAGGGCGCCGCGGTGGCCGTTACCGCCAAGGAGGCTCGAGAACTAAAAGCCGGATTGGATGATCGGGCGTTCAAGGAACTGGTTGCCGTTCTGCTGGGAGGGACACGCCATGAGTAATCGACTGATCAACACCCTGAATGGCCGGATGTGGCGCGAGTTGTCACGCAATCCACTGCGCCCCGCGGTACTGCGGGAACTCTTCAAGCGGGTGACCAAGGCCCAGAAACAACCAGGCGAGCGCAATGCAACAGGGGGTTGCCATGACTGAGATAAATAAGCTGGTGGAGCAGTTAGCCCAGGCCTACTTGGCCGCCCGGGGCAATGTGTTTACTCACCTGGGGATCCAGCTTCCCCTTGCTGCTGAGTCACTGACGATGGCCATTCATAACAACATCGTGGCCGCTCACCTCGAAAACGCCGGGGCGCAGCAGGGGCAGGCCGATGCCTTGCTCATGCTGCGGCACATGGTGGTGAACGGGACTTTGACCCCGCTGGGCGCCTTGGTGGTGGATCAGATGTATTGCGCCTTCTGCGCCGATGTTCACAAGATGCTCGAAGAGGGAAAGGATCCCGTGGTTGAGCTGGCGAGTGAGAGCAAGCGGAGGGCGATGCAATGACAGCGATACACCAAGGGGCAGCAGGCCCCGGTCATCAAAGCAGCCCGCCATCCCGGGCCGGCGCCTTCCTCAAGTTCGCGGACCTGGACGATCTGCTGGTGGTCGTGATCCACACCGGCGAGCAAGCAAGTCGGGATGCCGGCATCAGGGCTACCCTGCAGCGCGCACACAACGAGGCGGTGGCCACAGACAACCCGATTGACCCAGAGGTGGAGCCAGAGCAGACGCTGTATGTGGGGCCCGCCCAGTTGGATGACGGCGCCAGGCTCTACAAGATGGCCGATCGGGATGCCACCAAGAGGGTCATCGTTCACCAGTTCGGCAACCTGGCGCCCGAGAAAGCCAAGCGGCTGATCGTGGCTCTGCGCAAGCAAGCCCCCAAGGCCGAGCTCTACCGCGGCAACCCTGGCCATAATGCCGAGCCCTGGCAGTTGGTGGATGTGGTGGCCTTCGAGCAGACACTGGCGGCAGACACCCAATTAGACGAGGCGCCCTGGCCAGACAATGTGGCTCCGCTCCATCTGGTGAAAAGCAGCCCAGAGGAAGGGCCAGAGCTACCGGCAGGGTTCGAGGTGCGGGGCTCGCGCCTGTGCGCCCTGATGACAGTGGGCCGGGGTGAGGATGCCCGGCAAGAGTGGGTACCCATTGCCAGCCCAGTTCATGTGTTGGCAGAGACCGCTGACGAGCAGGGCCGAGGCTATGGCCGCTTGTTGGAGTGGCGGGACAGCGCCGGGCGGGTGCGCCAGTGGGCCATGCCGGTGCGTTCCCTGGTCCCGCGCAACGGTGAGGAGGTGTTTGCCGCGCTGCTGGATGCGGGGCTGCCCTTTATCGAGCTGAGCCATAAACGCAGGCTGGCGGCCTACCTGATGAGCTGCCAGCCCAAGCGCCGTATCACCTGTGTCGAGCGCACAGGGTGGCATGGCCATGCCTATGTGCTGCCCGGTGGGTCCATTGGGCCGGATGCCGAGGGGGTCATTCTGCAGACCGCTGGCTACACCGCCAGCGACTTTACCGAGCGCGGTACCCTGGCCGGCTGGCAACAAGGGGTGGCAGGGTTGGCTGTGGGCAACTCCCGCCTCTGCTTTGCACTGTCACTCGCCTTTGCGGCTCCCCTGCTTTCTCTGGTAGGCATGGAGGGCGGTGGCTTCCACCTCAAGGGCGAGAGTACCGACGGCAAAACCACGGTGATGAAGGCGGCCGCCAGTGTCTATGGTCACCCGGAGCGCTATGCCCAAACCTGGCGGGCCACCGGTAATGCCATCGAGGGGATCGCCAGTCGGCGCAATGATGCCTTGCTCTGTCTGGATGAACTGGGCGAGCTGGACGGCCGGGAAGCAGGCCAAACTGCCTATATGCTGGCCAACGGCCAAGGCAAGGGCCGCAGTAAGCAGGATGGGGAGCTGAGAGAGCGTAGGGCCTGGCGGTTGCTGTTCCTCTCCACCGGTGAGCTAAGTCTCGAGGACCATGCCGCCAGTGTCGGGAAGAGTACCCAGGCCGGCATGGAGGTGCGGACAATCCAGATCCCCAGCGATACCGGGCACCATGGCGCCTTTGAGTGGTTGCATGGCATGGATGGAGGACGCAGCTTTGCCGACACACTGAAAGCCAACACAGAAGCACATCACGGCATCGCTTTTCGCACCTATGCCCATGCCCTGACTCAAACCATGGATGAGCAGAGAGAGCGGCTGAGGGCCGAGATTAAGCAATTGGCAGCAGAACTAACCCCCGAGGGTGCGGGTAATCAGGTTGGCCGAGCCATCAACCGGTTTGCGCTGGTGGCCGCAGCCGGGGAATTGGCCACCCGATTGGGGGTGACCTGCTGGCCAGAGGGGGAAGCCATCAGGGCAGTAAGGGTTTGCCTCAAAGCATGGCTTGCAGAGCGGGGACACCTGGGCAACCAGGAGGACGCTGCTACCTTGATGCAGGTACGTGGATTTGTCTTTGCCCACCAGTTCACACGCTTTGCCGACTGGTTCGACTCTAGCCATCGTCCTGCCAACATGGTGGGCTTTCGCAAGGTGGAGTCGGATGGGGTGAGCTTCTTTGTACTGCCCCAGGGCTGGCTTGAGATCACCAAGGGGCGAGATCCCAAGCGAGCGGCCATCTTGAGCCTTGAGGCTGGCTATCTGCTGACAGGCAAAGACAAGAAGCGGCTCCAGCGACAGGTCAGATTACCAGGCATGGGTAAGGGGATGAGGGTCTATGTGCTGGGTGAGCGAGTATTGGGTGATGAAGGGGATGGCTTGGAGGATGAATAACCTCAGCCAACAGGAACCAGAGGGCCACCGAGTGTGGCCCTTGCCTTTTCTGCCTCAGGCGCGCGCGTGAAAGAAGAAACAAAAATGGTGGCTACAGTGGCTACACCACAACGAAACACCTCTGCAGGCCTTATGTATCAAGGGATAGAGGTGTAGCCACTAGGCTGATTTTTAGTGGCTACACAATGGCTACAGTGGCTACAAAAGGGGGCTGTAGCCACCGAGTAAGGGGTGTGTAGCCACCTGTAGCCACCACCTTTTTGGGTAGTGGCTACACGACAAACCCAGCAATGGCGCGGTCTAGAGGGGAGTTGTAGCCGCGTAGCCGCTGTAGCCACCGTTTTTTTCATACATAGAGTGCAGACAGCCGATCGAGATCACACTTTTACTGCAACAGGGGGTTGCCTTGAGATTGACCAACGAACAACGAGCACAGGTTCGCAGTCATGGCCGCTCTGCTGCTTTTAGCCAATCGGCTAAGCCATTGAGTCCCAGTGAAAGTAAAGTGTCCTGAACTATAACGACGCGTTGTAGCATTGATCCGTCATCAGATTCTTCTCGCTCTTCCGCTTCCGCGAAAAGACGAGTCATAAGTTGGGTAAGACTGTTTTCGTGGTCATACAGATGTGGCCTGCTTTGACTGACATAGGTTAGATAGATTTCTATTGCTGCCAATGCTTGTTCTGGATCGTGTTGCGAAATTGCGTTGAGCCATTCATGAAATCCGAATATTCCATGAGGCTGTCTCTCACCATCATTATTAAATACAGAAAAACAGCGACGAATCAGCTCTGTCGGTACAAATATTACATCTGTTTTTTCACATAAAATATTCCCAACCTTCCCGGCAACAGCTCTAGCATGCGAGTGATCAGTACCTAAACCTGCACTTAAGCCCGCCAAACACTGTTCTCGGTGCTTCCGCGCATTCTCAATGTTGGTCCAAACGGCAACTGCCCCCAGCCAAGCCTCTGTACTATTTAGCTTATCCAACTCATCTAGAAAGTTAGCAAAGTCGATTCGCTGAGCCATAGCTGATAGAGCTGATATTCGCCCCCATGTTTTCAGATCTTTACCGCTCCCTTTGTGACGAAGATGCTCAAGTAAAGGTCTGACTATATCAAAATGGTTATAGTATGCGTAGTAAAGGCATGGTTCAGCGATCTTCCAAAGCCCAACTGCATCTTGCATGGCGATATGAAACAATTCCCAGCCGAGATCAAAAGATTTGCTTTGTACATAAGGCAGATGAAGCAGGACCATTGCGCGAATTGCGGGATGTTCATCACCAGCAAAACGACGTAATGTGGGTGAAAGCAATTCAGGTAGTGCCTTGCCGTGTTTAAGAAAATTCTTAGCCAAAATCATGAGAGCCTCAGCAACATCTCCCTTCGCCATGTTGATCCCTATATCGAGTAAGCTTACGTTATCTCCCTCGATGGGATCTGATTCATGAAGCCCTACAAAACCTATAGCCAGAAATATTAACCGTTCAGCTTCTTGTGCTTCTTGTATAACATTGGCACAAGCTTCTAAGGCTTTGGCTGTAGAGCTGCGATGCCGCCAGTATGCGGGATGTCTTTCAAATTCATTAAGAATTTGGCTCACTAAAAGTGAAGCATCTGGTTCCTCAATAGACTGCCATTGGTTGTGGGTCTGTAGATTGCCATAGCGGTAAGCAAGGTATGTGGCAATTCCCTCCATGAGGTCATCACGGAACCTTGTAGGAATATTAGCCCAGTAAATAGATAATAATCTTAAGAACCGTGCAGGATGACGAGAGGCAGCTTCCCTTAATTGAAGGCCAACCTCGCGTTCGCCGCCAAGCAAAAAATCATGTCCATGAGAATCCTGATGGCCATTGTAGTGGTCAAGTAAGCGCAACACACCTACATCACTAATACTTAAAAATACATCGAATGAGAATGGCGCACTGACTATGCCCCCCCACGAATAGATATCCGGTTGACGAATTAGCGCTCCTTCACTCTTTTCATAGGCATCCAAAACCGTTTGCATTTCAAGAGAACGTTGGCAACATGGAATTGGGACAATCAATTCAGAACGAGCTTTCATTACCCAAGAAGGGTTGTTTGCATCAACACTCGCAGAATTCCATACAGTCATAATGTTGGCTATTACGGCATCTTGTATTGGATGAGCTAGCAGCGTAAATGCTGTCTGTAGCAATGAACCCAATTCATAAGTAAGTTCGAATTCCAACATTTTTTTGTCACATAGCATGCGGCCTATCAAATCAAGATTGGCATCAGGTGAGGCAGTGCAAGCAAGAATGGCAAAATAGAGCAGTGAGCCCTCTTCATTGAAGCAGAGACGATTACGATTTTTCATCCACCAACTAGAGTTTGAATTTGCATGATGAAGAATAGCCTTTTCCACAGCATCAAATAGAAAATCCATATTATCTTCATGACGAATATCTCGCTGACTATGAGTATCTTCATATGAAGTCTTACTCAAAAAGCCATGCCTGTAGCCTATACGTGTCTCGCTATAACGTGATGATCGAATAGTGCTCCACTGTTCAATTTTATCAATAGCTAGGTCCAGCAATTGACTAGATTTCTCCATACGTTGACAGAGAAACGACTCATTTCCGCCCCCTAATTCATGGGGACTGCAACGCAATTTATTATCAAATCGATACTCTAATAAATCTTCATCATTAACCTCCCCTGCTATATAATTCCAAAGAAGGTTATCATCTACTACACCTGAAGTTACACAACGTGCAATTACCTTGCCCAATAAGCTGTGCTCGGAACGCGGTGTATCAAGTAGCCGTTGAAGCAATGGAGCAACTAACTTTATATTTTCAGTGTTGATGTCGGAGATATAAAACTCTAGCCTCTCTGAAATCCGTTCATTATCTAGCCATTCAAATGAAAGTATTTCCATCCAATACGATAACACCCCTGCACAATCCTCATTAATCCATTGTGCTATACGATAGGCATGTGCTGTTAACCCATCGGCATCTCGCATCACTTTCAATGATGGAGTCAGGTTGTTAAGCCAAAAATAATGCCACTCAATAGATTTAGCCAAATTATAAATGACCTGAAAAACATCACGTTGATTTTCACGTAATTCGCGAATAAAGAACCAATCATCGTCATGAGGTATCTGTTCAGCAAATGATTCGGCAACCAATCGTTTTATATGGAAAGCTGTCCTACCGGTCAGTACAGTTCGAATTTGTTTTCTGAACTCGCGACGTTCGCCAATGGCCAACTGAGAGACAAAACTCCGGATGCTTGGTCGAACAAAAGGAACTGGCGGCAATTCTTGTATGAACTCATTCAAATTAACACCATTACGCAGAGCTCCACTTATAACTAATGTATCCAAGAGCGTTTGGTGTCCAAAAGTTAGTTTTCCTTCTTGCGTTTCTTGCAGCACGTTTAGACTGCACAATTCTCGCAGGATAAGTTGTGAAGCAGAGAAGCGCTGGCGTGGCACCGTCAAGCTTCTTAATTTAAGCATCTCAGAGGCCATGTCTTCAATTGCTTTAATGGCAACATCACCCAGTACACCATTGGCCAGCACCATCGTATCAAGATAACGTTGTGCCAATGCTTGGCCGGTTACAACATTGAAACTGCCATCTCTTTGAGCCAACTCGACAAACAATGCTAGTTCGCGTGGATTCCTAATAAGCTCTCGAGTCACTACATCAATAGCTCCGGTCGCTATTCCTAGTGTATCAAGCAATGGAGCAATATCAGTATCCCAGACCAAAGGCTCACATTTCAGCTCGCAATCCCATCTCCGCTCTGCTATACGCCGATCATAATGCCTATCAAAGTCACGACATGCTGTAACGATGGTTATATTAGGTACCAATAGCAGTCGATCTATTTGTGCTAAAAAATATGTGAGCACTTGATGCTCGCGAGCAATCGACAATACATCCAGAGAGTCAATGACCACGACAACGTAGGCGCCTTCAGCCAACCTAGCTGCCTTTTCAACCCATTGTTCAGACAAGCCTTGGGCTCGTCGGTCCTCAGATGTAATCAAATCAGCGAATTCACGAGATTGGATGAAAAGTGAAACTATGTCTGATCTAGTGTGCGAGCGTAGCTCCAATTCATCTTGCAGTGCTAACATCACACAGGTTTTACCTGAACCTGGTAACCCAGTTAGCAGTATCGCGCGCTTTCTCGCATCAATGGCCGCAAGTAGAGCATTCACAGCTGGGCTGGGAATGCGTTTACCTCCTATATCTCGCCTCCATGACCTACCGATAGCCGAGGTATCAGAAAACGACAAACGGACCTCAGTAAGATTTATTGGTGGAGCCAGCATTGCTCCGGCCATAGATATGATAGCTTTTAGGTCATCTTTGGTTAGGCGATGCTGAGGGGCTGAGATGCCACCTCCGCCTCCAATGCGTGCTCCTAATTTATCGAGACGTACCCAAAGAGCATCGAATGCAGCATCTGGATTGCTTACCATATTGAGCAAGCGTTCGCGCTGCAATTCCTCCATGCGTTCCAATTCAGGACTAATCTCAAATTTTGTACGATGCAGAAACTCGTAAGAGGAAAGGCTAGGGGCGCAAGATGTAAGTAGGGCTGACAGCTCCGAATCAATTTTTATTTGCTCAATGCCTAAACTCGTCTTGTAGCTGGTTTCATCAGGCTGGGTTGAGCTATGCTCCCTCAGTTTTGCAAGATCACCAAAATTATTCCGTGAATAAAAACGCACTTCCACATTTTTCTTAGCCGCAAGTAAATGGGATGCCTTGATTAACTCATCCGAGAGGTCCGCTATCGACCATGACTTAAAATTTGGTTGGTTTTTTTTACACTGGCAGGCAATTTGTGTACCGTCAGCTTTGCCGATTACCACATCATCCACCGAATAGGTTATCGAATCTATCTCTAGCCATTGATGATTCGGCTCGGAGAGAACTGTCAGCGCCCAATCAAGTGCAACTAATGTTTGGTAACCGTCACCTCGGTTAGAACGTATGCCTGCAATGCTCATCCTTTAACTCCGTTGTTTGAGAACCTCAATCTGGCTATCTATTGTAGATGTAGCTCTATGGGGTAAAACCCAAGAATGGGCTCAGAATTACAAAAATACGGGACATGCTTTATGCTTGCGGCCCTATTCCCCTAGTAGCTCATTTTCTTACTATGTGATCCACTCAAACAACTTTTTCCCGCATCAAAGTTTGAACTTAGCTTTCGTTTAAATGAGCGGAAAGAAGAGCTGCTTGTGCAATATCACGTTTCGTCATAGTCTCCTTGGCACGACCCGAGGGGTCCTGACACACCTATCAAAAAGATAGTTGTGGTGTAGGGGGCGATTCATATCGCTGCCCTTCTATTATTTCCTTGGAGCATCATCTGGTTTGGCTTCAAAGGTGTGCCCACATCCCTCACACCACCAGCTACCTGCAGGTTTATGCATTGGCGTGTCACAGTATGGGCATAGCATCTCGCCGAATTCATTCAAGATAGTTTTGGGTACCGATGGCGTATCTTGTTTGAATAACCTCCGTAGTTCACCTACGGTCACAGGACGAGCTGGCGCACTTGTGGTACAACGGAGGCGCTTTCTCCTGCAGGCGTCTCGGTAACAGTACCCCTCTGGCGACAACTCCGCGGCCTGTTGGTAACAGTAGGCACAGAACAGTAAGGAGCTCTGTTTCAAAGGCGTACGAGGTCCTATTGACTCACGGCGCCGTGCAGAGCGCGCATCTAATTGCTGTGCCTGCCGGAGTAGTTCTTCATGCCTTTTCCGCTGTAGTTCGTCGAGTTCAGCCTGCCGTTTCAGTCTAGCTAGAACAAGGTCCTTCTCCTTGGTACGCGCAATAGCCTCAAGGCGCTTTTGCTCATCCGACTGCTGTTGTAACTCAATCAGTACCCGTGTATCCGATGGGTGATACATCCAGCTTAGGCAGTCTGATTCAACGCTCAGAATGTTGAACAACCATGTGGTCGTGTCCATCTTGGTAGGGCGCTTGTCAGAGAATATATGGGTAGCAAAAGCACTGTAATTGACGACTAGAATGCCGGCCTTGGGGTGTGCTTTGGTATAGCCGTCTAACCAATCTGGTAGGGGGTCTCGCGGTTCATTCACCGCGGGGAGATACAGACTCAGCGCGTACTCAGGGCGTTCAACAAGTGAGTAGGTTGCCGTCGGTGCTGCATGTCGATTAACTTGGGCGATACGGGTAACTTTGATGTTGGCATGCGATCCCGAGACACGATGAAATGTTCCTTCAAAACGAACAACCCTGGCTGGGGTATTGAGCACCACAATTTCATCCAGCTTGGCAAGCAGCATCAGCCTGACGCTGGTCTCGAAGGCATACTGGCAACCTTCTTTGCTCTTATCGTGATGACCGAAATGGTGAACATTTATCGGACCTTTACGAGCAACTAGTCGGCCATCACAACTGGGGCACTTGCAACCGCAACCAAGCCCACCAGGCACCTCATCAACGGCAACCATCTCACCAGTGTCCAACCTGATGGCAAAGGGGATCTTGTTTTCTATTCCCACATTGGATCCTAGTCATTTGTATCTGCTAGGTAGCTAGAATACGGCTTGCTTGAGTAATCCGAAAGAGCGCATAAGGTCCGGCACTGAAATGGTTTACTACGGCGAAGGGAACCCTTAGATGGACACAACAGTAACTTCATCCTGATAGGTTGGGTTGTGTATGGCAAAATCCAGTCAGAATCCCCAAAACTGCGCAAACTGCGCATTTTTCTGCGCACAAGCTGCTGTGCAAAATCGAAATACAATGGTGGCCCAATACTGGAAGAGCTAAGTGTGGTAAGGGCTGGAGGCGTTGGTGGAGGCTTAGAGAGTGCGCAATTGCGCAGCCCAGTGAAAAACGAAATACATCGGCGCGAAGAGAAACACCGTGAGTATGAATCGTGGGACCTGAGTCATAGGGATTTGAACCCGCATCCCTAGAAGTTCGTCGCGAGCGCACGAAGTAGCCGGCAACCTGGCTGGCTTTTCCGCGGGGTAGACCGGTACGCCTCAATGGCAAAAATGTGGAGTGACTTAATCACCGGTAACACCAATAGCAACACCACCACCCAAGAATACACAATAAAGTTATTTAAAATCAACAACATAAGAAACTGATTCAGACTCCCCCAGCCAACGTTTGGAAAAGGCCACTTCGCAGGAAGTGGCCTTTTTTTTATTGCTTACGTTCATGTCTCTGAGCTGGCTCTGACAGCCTGTCCGGGGGCTGCGGAGGGTGGAATGGCCCTGATGCCGCCCTCTGCCGTGGCAGAGGGCGTCCTCGCGAGGGAGGCTAGTCGACGGGTGTCAGGACCAGCCTGCGCCAGGGCCCCGTGATGTCACAGTGCCCCGTTTCATCCGTATTTTCCCAGCCCAGACGATGGTAGAACGCCAGCGCCGTGGTGTTGCGGGTGGCCACCTTGAGGGATGCCGGGGGTTTGTGTCCGGCGAGCCCGGCGGCCAGCAAGGCTCGCCCCATTCCCTGGCCATGCCAGTCGGCCACCACATAGAGGTGATGCACGAAGCTGTCTTGACCCCAGATGGAGACAAATCCGCAGGGGGTGCCGCCCTTCTCTGCCACCCAGATCTGCTCACCCCGGGTCTGCTCGGCAAAATCCTCCAGCCTAAACAGGGAGGGCTCGACCCAATGAAAGGCCTGTCGCCTTCCCTTGAGGAACAGTTGCGCCAGCATGGGTTCATCTGCATCTCGCATCATTCTGATCATGAAGACATCCTTGATTTGCCTGCTCACTGCCTCCCACTCTCGATGGATCCCGCCGCGCTGTCAAATCGGCAATCTGGACCCCCTTGAATACGTGATGGTGTGATGCAGGGCTGCCTATTTTATCGCCTTAGGGGCTATACTGCCTGGGTCCCGTCCATGACTGGTTTGAGGTTCACTGATTTATGGATAACAAGCAAATAGAAGGCAGCATTCTGGTACCCGCCCACATCGACGATGTCTGGCGGGCCTGGACCACGGAGAGCGGTCTGCGCAGCTTTCTGGCGCCCGAATGCCTGATGGTGGCGGAACCCAACGGTCCTTTCGAAATCTATTTCAGGCCAGAGGCCCCGCTGGGGGAACGCGGCAGTGAAGGGTGCCGGGTGATGGCGGTCATGCCCCATGACTTGCTCAGCTTCAGCTGGAATTTCCCTCCCCAGTTTCCCCATATCCGTCAGCAGAAGACCCAGGTCAGCCTGCGCTTCGTGCCCGAAGG
>RCUM01001146.1_pt1 | contig 11335 bp, 14 predicted proteins | sample 2166141 | NCBI WGS metagenome assembly RCUM01 (sample SAMN09932756, study PRJNA488358) | compost metagenome | isolation source: compost soil in crotonic acid-enriched | place: Germany: Experimental Botanical Garden
AATTTGGCAACGCCTTCACTATTTATGATTGCGCGGTATGGCAGATCCCGGGCGGTGGTCAGGGCGCACTGTTCTGGCCACAGCCGAAACGCCGACCAGGCTGGTTTAACCAACGGGGAAACATGAACAACGCAAAACAATAAATGTTGATGCTTATCTCATCGACGGACTTAGAGGCTTTTACCACCGCCTCAGCCCATTATTAAGTGACATTGTAACGAGAGGCTTTATGAATGATAATGCCGCGCTGTTAGCCCAGCGACTGATCCGCAATATCGAAGAGGTTGAAAAAAATCACGATCGCCGTCCGCCGTTATATGACAGCATCGGCGCCCGTTTAGGCACCGGCACCGCCGCCAACAAGCTGGGAGCGTCCATCGACGTAGTGGCGCCAGGCATGCGCTCCTGCCCTTATCATTTTCACTACGCGCAGGAAGAAATGTTTATCGTGCTGGAAGGAAGCGGGACACTGCGGGTCGCCGGTGAGCAATTGCCGATCAAAAGCGGTGACGTTATTTTTATCCCGCCCGGCCCGGAATACCCGCACCAAATCATCAACACTTCGGCGCTACCGCTGAAGTATCTTTCCGTCAGCACCCGCGAGCAGCCTGAACTGGTGGAATATCCGGACTCAGGCAAGTTTCAGGCAATCGCCCGGCGCGACAATGGCCAACCGGTGCACTATCTGCAACGCCCTTCAGCGTCGCTCGATTATTGGGAGGGTGAACCCTGAGTCCCCCTCCGGCAGCGGCAGGCCCAGCGCGCGCGCAGCCTGCTCCGCTACCCGAAAATCGATATCCGCCGCTTCGCCGTCTTCCATAAACCAGGCTGCGGACAGCCCCGCCCAGGCAAGGATCCATTGCAGCAAACGCTGGCGTTCCAAGCCAGCCAATTGGCAGACCTGCTCCACGCGGCGCTGGAAAATATCCGGATCGGTGGCAATGCCGTAATTGGGGTTGCAGAAGATATTGGCATAGTCGAAGGCGCGTTCGCCATAGAGGCGTTTGGGATCGATCACCAACCAACCGCGCTCGCCGAAATCCAGTACGTTGTCGTGATGAATATCGCCGTGCAGCACGCTCTGTTCCCGTGGGCTGGTCAGCAGATCCGCCGCCGCCGTAGCGCTGAGCCGCAGCATGCCGCCGTGGGCCTGCGCCGCCGGCCACAACGAGTTGAACCACAGGTGCAGCGGAATAAGCTCCGGCAAGGGCTGCGAACGCGGCGTATGCAGGCGGGCAACCACCTGGCAAAGAATGGCCGTCGCCTGCCGATCGTCGCCGTCACGCACCATTTGCGCCAGCGATCGCTTGCCCTGCGCACGCTCCAGCAGGATGCCGTCCTCATGCCAGGCCAGCACTCGCGCAGCGCCTTCGCCCTGCCACCAGCACATCAGTAACCCGCCGAACTTTTCTTCCTGTTCGCGGGCGATTTTCAGCATGGCGGCAGCGCCCCGATAACGCACCGGCATCAGCAGGCTGCTGTGAGTTTCAAATGCTTTGCCGTCAGGTTCCAGCTGCCAGCGTTGCACATAGGGAATAAAGGCCGGATTCATTGCGGTCAGGCGTCCTTATTGATGGCAATCACGGTGAAAAATTGGCGCCGGTGATACTATCAGACATCAACAGTTCCCGGCGTATTCCCGGTGTTAATTGCAGTATCCTAACCAAGTTTGCTTATTTTTTTAATTAATCTTGCGGGGTTTTTATCATGACGTCATTGAAGCGCATTAATTATCCGCAGTTGCCTGCGCCGGGTGGGCCTTATGTCCACGCGGTGCGTCACGGCGATACGCTGTATGTTTCAGGGCTAACGGCCTTCGCCACCGAAGCTCAGGGGCAGGCGGCGCAGCAGCAGACGCAGGCCATTCTGGAGCAGTTGGCAACCATTACCGCCGCCGAAGGCACCAACCTCAAGGCTCTGATTAAAATCACCGTATTTTTAACCGACATCGGCGATCTGCAGGCAATTCGGCCCGTGCTGTTTGATTATTTTGATGGTGCGCTGCCGGCTTGTTCACTGGTTGCGGTCAACGCACTGTTCTCGCCACAGGTTAGCGTGGAGATCGATGCCGTCGTCGCGCTGTGATATTGGGCGCTATAACGCGCCCTCATCCAGTTCGCACGGGCCGACTTTGAACCAGGCCTTCAGGATCTTGCCCTGTTCAACTTCATAAATGGCGATCACGTCCATTTTGCCGCGCCCCTGCGGGAAATTGCGCGTAACCACTTCCTGATCGATCACCATGCTGCCCAGCGCCATGCGTTTGACCCGCTCGCCGTACAAGCTTGGCTCTTTGAAGCGCGCAATATGGCGTTCGCGGATTTCCGCCTTGCCGCTGGCCAGCAGCGTATCGGGGTGTTCGTAATACTGCGCATCTTCCGCCCAATACGCCATAAAAGCATCAATATCACGGGCGTTATAGGCATCAAGCTGCTGCTGAACCACATCTTCCGGGCGTATCGTTTTGTTGTTCATAATATCCCCTGCTCGTAGTTAACCTGACAATTACAGCGCGGCGATTTCATCAACCCGATGATGAAAGACATAAGGATCTGAAATTAAAGCGAAGGCTTCATCGTCCGGATAAGTGACCGCTACCTGATAATCCTCGCCGGCGAAACGTTTTATCGCCGCCAGAGACTCCCAGTAGGTGGCCAGAAAGAAGTGCGCATACTGGCCCTGGACCTCTTGGCGAACAAAAGCACCAAGATTTCCAGCCGTAGCTTCAGCATGCTGCAGCCCTGTGACAGTTAAATGATCGGTAAATCCTTGCTGATGCTGTAACGGCACGCACCCGTGCCAGGTCCTGACAATCATTACGCCCCCATGAATAAAAAAACAAAAATAGTGAATAGATAACGTATCATGACTTGGCATTTATTCACCACCCCGTGCGCAGATTTTCAGCGAAGGAATGCAAGCGGGAAAAACAGCGGCGCGGCACGCGTTAACCTTTGCCGCCATCAGGAATATTCTGGTAATTTATCACCAAGAGAATTATTACCCGCGGAAAGTTATGCAGCAAAAACCGGTTATGCACGAAGCCAGACAGTTAAAGCGACTCAACGCGGCCACGCGGCGGCAATCCCATATGTACAAATGGATTGCCTTTATCGCGGCGATGGATGCTGTATTGGTGTTTTGCTATGACCGAGATATGCGCAACATTACCTTTTCAGGCGCAGTCGCGCTGGTGTGCGGCTATTTGTGGATCCGCGATCGCAACAAGGCGCGCGGCTACCGGCGGGAATACGATCGTAAATACGGCAAGCACAGTGGCCTTTAGTCCTGCATGGCTTCCAGCACTTTTGCGCTGTCCACGATTTGCGTGAACTTGACGATTTTCCCCTCGCGCAGCTGATAAATATGCGCAAAGGATGCAGTGAACGATTTGCCGGTCGCGCCATAGGTGCCATGATAGAACCCTTGGGCGATCACGTTTTCACCGGCATCATAGAAGTGTTCAACGTCGGCGCGGTAGCCTTGCCATTCCGTCCCTAAACGCTGATGAACATTTTTAAAAATGGCCTGCGGCCCAACGTAGGTACCGGCATAAGGAAAACCCGCCGCTTCGGTCCATTCTGCATCGGGCGCCAACGCCGCCAGCAGGTTGCGACCGTTCTCTTCGGCACTGCCGCCCTCATAGGTAGCGCGTACAATTTCCAGATTCGTTGGCATGTCTGTTCTCCTGTGGCATTAGCGGGATATTCCGGCCATGCCCCGCAGACACAGGCTAACACCAGGCGGGGATGACCGGAATGGGGCTATTGTAGGTTGCTTATTCCGGTACAAAAACCGTAATTACGGCAATAGTCTATTGCAATACAGTAAACAATTCTGTTACTGCGGTGTCATAACCGCCTCATCTGCGGCTGCTATGATGATTAACAATCACCGCCACCAAGGAGCAAAACGTGCATTTTCCACTGTTGCCACAGGCATTGCTGCGGCCTTTCTCACCCCATCAGGAACTGGCGCAGGCGCTGTTGCCGCTGACCCTCGATTCCGACGATGGATCCCACGACGTTGCCCACTTGCACCGTGTATGGAAAAACGCCCGTCAGATCAGTGTGCAGGAAGGCGGCGACCGGCGCATCTTGTGTGCGGCGGTGCTATTGCATGACTGCGTCGCGGTAGAAAAGAATTCGCCGCAGCGCCACCTGGCGTCACGCATGGCGGCGGAAAAAGCCGCGTTGACGCTGGCGCAGCTGGATTGGGAAGCGCACGACATCGCCAAAACCGTCCATGCCATCGAAGCCCACAGTTTTTCTGCCGCCATTACGCCGGAAACGCTGGAGGCGAAAATCATCCAGGATGCCGACCGTCTGGACGCCATAGGTATGATTGGCGTGGCGCGCTGTTTCTATATCGGTGGGCGTATGCGCAGCGCGCTGTACGATGCCGCCGATCCGCTGGCGCAACAGCGCCAATATGACGATAAGCGTTTCACGCTGGATCACTTCGAAACCAAACTGTTTAAACTGCAGGAAGGCTTTCAGACCGCGGCCGGTCGACAAATGGCGCAGGAGCGCACCGAGCGCATGCGTCGTTTCCTCAGCGAGTTGCTGGAAGAGATGTGAAAATCGCGATTAATACCCCCAACGCATCGATTCCGTTACGCTACCGGCATCTTCGCCGCGATAATTGCTGTACACTGATAACCATCTTCACTGACCGGGCTACAACGATGAAAAAACTGACGCTGAAAGACATGACGGAAAGCGAGCAACGTGAAGTAAAAACCGAGCTGGACAAGGCGCGTAAAAACCTCGGCCGGGAACTGACGAATGCCGAGAACAACAAGACCAAGGATGAAGTCGTGGCACGCATCATGGCCGCCCGCGAGAAAATTGAAAAAGCGACGCGTGCCGAACGTAAAGCCAACCGGGTCAAACCCAGCGGCGAAACCTTCAGTTGGTCCGCTTCAATCAGCACCCGCCCACCGCGTTAATGCCGTACGAAAACCCCGCCAATGCGGGGTTTTTTATTGCCCCCGATTCATTAGCCAAACTCATCAGCCCATTCAAATCATGAATAACAATGTTATCAAGAAGTTGTAAATTGACAGCATAATGAAGAATATTCATTATCGGCGGATATCCTCTGGCATTTTCTCATCTGGCTTATCTGTCGTTTGCACTGAAGGAACTTATTATGGCTTCATTTTCCGGTATTTGGGTTGCGCTGGTTACCCCATTCAATAATAACGCCGTCGATCTGCCTGCGGTTAAACGGCTGGCGCAATACCTGATCGCCTCCGGCGTCTCCGGGTTGGTGGTCTGCGGCACCACCGGTGAAGCGGCGGCGTTAAGCAAAGAAGAACAGTTGGCGGTGCTCGACGCGGTGCTGGACGTCGTGCCGGCCAGCCAGGTGGTGATGGGGTTATCGGGCAATAACATGCTGGACACCCTGCAGATGCAGCAGGAGATCCAACTGCGCGACATCGCCGGGGTGCTGATCCCCGCGCCCTATTACATCCGCCCATCGCAATGCGGCCTGGTGGATTACTTCACCCAACTTGCCGATGCCTCGAGCGTGCCGGTGATCCTGTACAATATCCCGCAACGCACCGGCATCGTGATGGAACTGCAAACTATCAGGAAGATCGCACGCCATCCGCAGGTAAAAGCGATCAAGGACTGCGGCGGTAACCCGGACACAACCATGGCGCTGATTGACGACGGCGAGATCGACGTCATGACCGGCGAAGATAACCTGATCCTCACCACCCTGTGCCTGGGCGGCACCGGGGCCATTTCCGCCTCCGCGCATATTTATCCGCAACGCTTCGTGCAACTGGTGCAACAGGTTGCCAACGGCGATCTGGCTGCCGCGCGCGCTAACTTCTATACGCTGTTGCCGATGATCCACCAGATGTTCAGTTTCCCCAACCCGGCTCCTGTCAAAGCCGCTCTTGCACAGCAAGGTCTGATCCGCAACGAACTGAGATCGCCGATGCAAATCGCGCCGCAGGCGTTGCAACAGCGCATTGCCGCTACTTTGGCGCAGTTACAGCCTGAGGATGCACTGATTAGCTAAATTTGTTAGCTAACCCGCTGTAATTTTAACGTTATGGAACTAGGATCAGAGGTTAAGCATGCCTGTCATTCATCACAATCAAGGAGCTTCCGATGAAACTGTTCTATAAAGCCGGCGCCTGTTCGCTGTCACCGCATATTGTGCTGCGCGAGGCGGGCCTGGATTTTACGGCAGAAAAGGTCGATCTGGCACAGAAAAAGACCGAAAGCGGTGCAGACTACCTGGCCATCAACCCTAAGGGACAAGTACCGGCGCTGTTGCTGGATGATGGCAGTCTGCTGACCGAGGGTGTGGCGATTGTGCAATATCTGGCGGATCGCGTGCCGGACCGCAACCTGATCCCGGCGGCGGGTACGCTGTCGCGTTATCATGCCATTGAGTGGCTGAACTATATTGCGACTGAATTGCACAAGGGATTCAGCCCGCTGTTTAACCCGAAAACGCCGGATGAATACAAGGCCATCGTGCGCACCAGGCTGGAGCAGCAATTCAACTATTTGGATTCCGTGCTGGCAAAGCAGCACTTCCTGTTGGGAAACCGGTTCAGCGTGGCGGACGCCTATCTGTTTACCGTTTTGCGTTGGGCCATCGCCCTGCAGTTTGATCTCAAAAAACACCCCCGGTTGGCGGCGTATTTTGACAGCGTGGCTGCACGGCCAGCGGTAGATGCGGCGCTGAACGCCGAAGGTTTGAAATAACCCCCAAGCCCCGGCGGCTCTGCCGGGGCTACAGAGCTTAGAGCTTTACCGCTTTGAATTCGCAGTCAGGCTGTACGATCCGATCCTGTGCCGCCACTACCTGCAGTTCGTACTCGCCCATTGCCTGGGTTGTCAGCATCACCTCATACACCGCTGCGGTCACATGCTCCAATGCTTTATCCAGCGCCACCGCTTTCAGTAAATTGACCAGCAACAGACCGCTGGTCAGATCGCCCACGCCTACTGGCTGACGAACGCCAAAATCCACCAGCGGACGACTGATATGCCAGGCTTCATCCGCCGTGACCAACAGCATTTCGAAACAGTCGATATGATAGCCGGCGCGGCTCAGGTGTTTGACCAGCACCAGCTTCGGCCCTTTGGCGATCAGTTCGCGTGCTGCGCTTACCGCCTGCCCGACGTCAGTCACTTCCCGCTGGCTCAGCAGTTCCAGTTCCAGCAGGTTTGGCGCAATCATGTCGCTGCACTGCAGCGCCTGTTGGCAAAAAAACTCCGCCACGCCCGGCGCAACGATGCAGCCTTTCTCAGGATGCCCCATCACCGGATCGCAGAAATACCAGGCGCCCGGATTAGCCTGTTTGACCTGACGAACCACCTCGAGAATATGGCTGCCCTGCTCCGGCGAACCGATATAGCCGCTCAGCACCGCATTGCAGTTTTTCAGTTGGTCGATGGCCGCAATCCCCTGAACGATCTCCGTCAGGTGGCTGGCCGGCATCACGCAGCCCGTCCATTTCCCGTACTGGGTATGATTTGAAAACTGCACCGTGTTCAGCGGCCAGACGTTAACGCCCATACGGCGCATTGGGAATTCAGCCGCACTGTTGCCCGCGTGCCCAAACACCACGTGCGATTGAATAGAGAGAATATTTTTCATCGATACAGCCTGACTTCGCCATGCCGTGCGCATCAGCCCGCGGCGAAAATGGTTAAATGACGTTATGTGTTCGCCTTTAAAAACAAGCGACTATGGATATTTTTTTATTTTTCAGCGACGTCCTTATTGTAACGAAAGCGCCAGGGCAAAAAAAGCGGATTACCAGGCTCAGCCTTCTTTTCCCAACGGCCTAAAGACAGAATTTCTTTACTCTCAATTCTTGGCAAGATTGCTTTTCTGGGGTTATCAACTGTACTTAACGCTGCACATAATCTCACCTTCATATGGGGTATCGAATGAGTTTTCTTTCCTTGCAGCAGGACGTAGCCATTCTTTTTTATGCCACTCTCGGCAAACAAGCAGACAGTGAAACGTTGAGTTTTTTCGCCAAACAACTGGAGCTGGGCCGGTACAACAAAAGCCAACTGGCCAATACATTCATCCAGTCTCAGGACGGCCATCAGCGGTATGACGGCTTAACGACAGCGAAAAAAATTCAATACATCTATAAAAACACCACGGGTGAATCCCCCTCCTCCAGTCTGTTGGCAACGCTGGTAGCGCAAGTGAATGCCGGGCAATCCCTTGGGCAACTCACCAAGGACTTGATTGGCGGAGTAAAGAGCTATACAGGTAGCAATGCCCATCAGCTTGGGCAACAGCAGCATTTGACCGAAGTGATAGAGACTACGTTGTATCCTGCACTGTCGCCCTATCCCGACAATGCCGCCGCAGCCGCCGATATTCAGGCCATGTTTTACGTGGTGGGCAGCCTCATAGCAGCAGACGGAGTCAATTACTGGAGCGGCATTCTCGCCGAAGGAAAAGCCGACGCCAATTATATCGCCGGCCGTTTTGTGGATACGCGCAGCGGATTGAAAGAACTGAGCAATGAGGCGTTCGTAAAAGCAGTCTATAAAAATACTTTCGGCGTAGAAGCCGGAGCAAGTGAAATAGCCAGTTATGTCGCCGGTTTAAATAATAATACCGAGACCCGTGGCGATGTCCTTATGCGCCTGATTACAGATATTCGAAATGACACCACGCACGATACAGCCAAACAGAACTTCCAGAATGCCACCCACGTTTATGCTGCAGGTGAGCTGCCCGCACTGAATTATCGGGAAACCGTTGCATTGCTCTTTCTGCAATTGGCGAAAAACACCAACCTGAATGCCTCTGGACTAGACAGTTTCAGCAAATTTCTCGCCAGTGGGAAATCCGACCTGGATCTGCTGACTCTCCTGGCAAAATCGACCCATTTCCAGGACGCGACCAACTTCGCCAAGGTTTATGCCAAACTCTACGGCGCCACGTTGAATGACCTGCAAAAACAAGCGATTCTCCAACAAGCAGGCAATAACGCCCTGCAGGCAACGCTGAATATCATCGATACCTTCCGTCATGGCGAAGCGCCGCTGGACAGTGGCCCCGTGCCAAGCATCGACGACAGGGTTAATCTCGAGTACCAAGTCGGCAGCGAATTGGGCTATCAAATTCGAGGCAATCTTACCCTGTCAAATACCGATGGCACGCTGACCGGCGCCCTTAATTCCGGCACCCAACATACGTTGAGCCATGCTGAAATCACTCAACTTCGCCAAATTGCCCTTGATGTCGACGTCGGCGTGGCTGTCGATCTCAGCTTTGCCAAATCATTGCAGCAGGTTTCGCTGCAGGGCGATTTTGCAGCCAGCCTGGCCACGCTCAATTCGCTGAAAAGTAAAAGCGTCACTCTTTACCTCACCGATAAAAACGTGGCCAACACCGCAGGTTTGGTTGAGTTCACCAATGGACAAAACAGCAGTATCTTGACCGACCAACTCAATGTTGGCGCCACCCACGCGCAGCTTAATCTGAATGGCGAAAGCGAAATCCGGCTGTTATGGAAAGGTAATGCCATTCCTGGCGGAAGCAATAAGGTCAGTAGCGATTTTACCGCCACATTGACATCCACCAAATACGTCTCCAGTTTCGGCATCGTTTCGGCAAATTTCATCACAAAAGATGTGTTGCTGACTTCTGCGTCGGGAGGTGGCATAGACGGCGTCATTCAGAGCAACCTGAATCAGTTCCTGCATTTTCAATTTATCGACTTGGCGCACTATCGGGGCTCGGCAAATATTTATCTTTACGGGAAACTGGTGGCGACCGAGAGCACAAACGTGTTTGACGCAGGGCTCCTGAATCAAACCGCCAGCATCTACAATGAGCACTACGCGGACGTATCCAGCCTGACCCAGGCAGACGCTGCGCAAAAAGACAGCACCGGCACCATCTGGACCGGTTCTCGCGGTTTCAATTTGTCGGGCTTTGCCGACAATGTTCATGTCATCAATGTATCCTTGTCCGATAATCCGACATTACGAATTTCGGACAACGCCTCCAGTAAAAGCAAGGTGCACCTCGAAACCATCAATGGCAGTGAGGCTCCCCACTGGGGCATTGCGATAGGCAACAGCAAAACATCGACGGTCGATGGCGGCACCGTAAGCCTGACCAGCCATTCGACCGCCGTATCCGGCGAATCCTTGTTTATTGCCTCCGCGGGAACCTCGAACAACATTCTGACGCTGGCCGGCGGTAGCACGCACGTTGAAACACTGGAGCTTTTTGGCAGCACCGCCCTGAACCTGACGATTAAAGCCAATTTTAGCGATTCGCTGAAAAACATCGTCATCCCGGTGATTGAAGATCCCTGGAGTAATCCGCCGATCATCACTGCGAATTTGACGCTGGAAAAAGGCGGTACCGGCGGGGGGGAATTTTATCAATTGCTGCAATCCCTGAGCAATCACAGCGCTTACGACGGGCTCATCGACCAGCTGTCCGGCGATCAGCTAACCATCGCCTATACGGCGACCAACAGTTTTTCGATTCAGGGCAACACCACCCTGACCCGTTATCAGGGAGGCAACCCCTATAGCGGATCTAATAAAATCAGTTTCGACAGCAGCAGCATCGATAGCATGGTCACCATTGAAAAACTTGAAAAAAGCGATACCATTTTCGTCGGCAAAGGTGCCGAGCAGTGGACATTCGGCCTCCATACCAGCCAGACGATGGCCGTTTACGGCAGTGTGAGTAAGCCGACTGCTGTTGATGCGCTGTTTAACTCACTCACCGTGGGGAGTGAAGACAACGGACAGGATATCTTCGCCAAAGCCCTGGACAAAATCACCAACGGCGCCAGCAAAAGCAGCCTGGCGGAAGTCGGCGCAGTCAAGATCGGCAGCAACGTCTATGTGGTGATTGATAACAACCACAATCAGCAGTTTGATCAAGACGACAGCGTATTCTCTCTGGGGGATAAGGACGTTTATCAGATAGCCGGCGACGTGCACTATAAAGCGCCGAGCGTCACTCTCAACGGTATTCACCAAGAGGTCGATGAAGCGATTGTCGCCTAAAAAAACGGCCCGCAGGCAACTTGCCGGCGGGCCGTTTCCAAATTTACGGGTGAAATCTTATTTCCAGTCGACCAGGCAGTAATGCTTTTTACCCCGGCGCAACAGCGTGTAACGGCCGAACAGACGATCGGCGTCGCTGAACGCATATTCGGCGTTGGACTGTTTCTCACCGTTGATGGTCACCGCGTTGGAGCCGATCATGGTGCGCGCCTGGCCACGTGACGGCACCAGTTCGGCATTGACCAGCGCCTGCTGCAGATCCGCGTCGCCATCCAGTTTGATGGTTGGCA
>RCUM01001149.1_pt1 | contig 11309 bp, 10 predicted proteins | sample 2166141 | NCBI WGS metagenome assembly RCUM01 (sample SAMN09932756, study PRJNA488358) | compost metagenome | isolation source: compost soil in crotonic acid-enriched | place: Germany: Experimental Botanical Garden
AGTTCATCTCGCTGGAGCACACCAACAAGAACAAGATGATTCTTGCGGTGAAGCGACGACAGGCAGCGGATAACGGCGCGTTGCTGGAGAAGATTGCCCAGCTCAAGGCGTTTTATGGGGTGCAGGAGCATTGCCTGGAGACGTTGTTGCGTGGGGATGGGCTACTTGAGAGCGAGCGCTGATTAAGTTCGAGCGCCACCGAACCTGGCAGGATCAATGGAGTTGATCGATCTGACTAGATGTGGCGCATTTCTTTGAAAGAATAATGATTTGATTACTGATTGAAAAGTGCTCGATGACGAGAGCCTGTAATCTTAAAAAATCTAACTAGCAGGCATGTCATTAATATGAGAGTGCAGCCGGTCAATGCAAAAATGATAGACTTTATGCTCGGCTGGTAGAAGCTAAAGAGTAGCCAGGTCAAAACCAAGCCGCCCCCATTAAGGCAAGTTATTGTTAAAGCTGTTGGGGCCCAGGCGTGACCGATGCTGCGCAAGACCATTCGGGTCAATACGTAGCAAAGCTCAAAAATGAGAAAAGGGATCGACAGTTGGATTGCCTCTCTTAAACAAGCGTGTTGGATTATGTACATGTCTAGGTTCGGTTGTCTCGCTGGCCTTGTGTGCGGCCATGATCTGGCTATAAAAGTGCTCTGCAATTCGATGAGCATTTATATGGTTTAGTCGATTTGATATTTGTAGGTTTTTAAAGAGGCTCTCAACGTTGTTCATTGTGACTCCTTGTCTATCAATGTTGAGGTTGATAATGTGTTACGGTCATTAGCGCCGTGTAAGTTTTGGAGAGCCATGCCAATGGTAAATCAAGGGTTTGATCTTTAGGATTGGAGATCGCGAGGACGTGGTGAGCAACGATTGATTGGAGGTAAGATAAAATTCCCTCTTTGCTATTCGTGGTGTCGGGTTGAGAGATACTTTCAGGTGTATTGAATGTCAGAATTTTAGTTGCTTCGCCTGGTAGCGCCAGCGCGATACTTAAATCTAACTCAAGGGAATTGGCAGTCAGGTCATCTCGGAGCCGAATACAGATATTAGAGATTCGTCTTGTGAGATAAAGGCAACCGAGTAGTGCTCTTGCTTTAGCTTCATGAGTCTCGTCGGAGCGGAGTTGATTTAAGATTACTTCTACCAGCCCAGTTAGGTCATTGTCGGAATCAACGCGGATTTTCGTGAGGCAGCTATTCCATTCAGGTGTCAATACAATATTTTTAATGGAATCGAGGCGCTTAAGCTCATTCAGCGCAGTCATGCAATATTGGCTCATAGGATTACTGCCGTTCTAGTTGGCGTGTCGAGATAGATTTTTTTACCCAAACAGTGGTGCGCCTCCCAGATGTCAGTACCGATGAATATGGCAGGGACGCCAAAATTGCGAGCATAAGATGCCCGGAAAAAGAAATCGCTTCTTTGCGGGCCTACCATAATGTAAGCTTCTGGTAGTTTGTTACTGTCAAATATGAAATCAGTTTCAGGAAGGCAGAGACTAATATTACCTGGTCCCCAACTGCATTTCCCCTCTTGCACTGTGGCGATGGCTGAGCCTGGCACCTCACAGATGCCCTTGCTCCAATCTAAAGAGTTTGTGGTGTCGCTGGCTTTTTCGAGTTCATTTAAAATGCAAGTTTGTTCATCAATGTCAACCACATGTAAAGTAATACCATCAGCTTGAACGGTGTGAGCGGAAGGGTCAGCTAACTGTTCGGCCAGTTTCTCCATGGTTAGCCTTGAAATGGCTTTAGCGCTTTGCAGTAGTGCGGGGCCTAGCCATCGATGCTTGGTTGCCAGCCCCCCGGAAAAAATAAAGTTTGAAGCGTTTGGCGCTTCGATTATAGTTCGAAATAGCTCAACACCATTTGCTTTCAAGTACGATTGTTTTGCCTCGATAAACTTCGGTGACGTTAAAATGTCTTCTACTGTGATTGTGCTATCGCTAGGAAGACCGGCGAGGCCGTATATGCCGCTCGTCCGGTTATAGATACTACTTAGAGTCGACGGATCAAGGCCGTATTTCAAAAGGCGTAATGTTATTCCTGCGGGCTGAGTGCCCATCCGGTTGTGCATAATAGGCCCATCACAGGCGGCGTATTGCATCGTATTGTAAGTAACCTGCCCATGATCAACTGCTGAAAAACTTACCCCTGAACCGACTTGGCAAATAGTCCCACTAAATTTTTCTGTTTGAATGTATTGCTTGACTTTATCAAGGCAGGCTTTTATAGCTAGGCCGTGATAACCATGAGCTATTAGGCCGTATCTTTTTATGAAGGCGTGGTCAAATGGAACCCTATGTTCTCTGTGAAGGGACAGATCATCCACTGCCTGATCTCTTACCAGCAATTGGCTAGCATCGGGGAACGCCAGTTTGCATTCTTCTAATACTTTTAGACAGAGGTGGTTATGCCGTGAGCTTAAGTAATCATTGAACTGCATGATCGCTTCAATGGCTTCGGTAAATGGCTCGACGGCTTTACCAAATCCTGCGAACTTCACACGATGGCCAATGACACTCGGCTTTGGCCATCTCAGCTTTTCTATGGTTTTGGCCACCTTGTCAATTGTAATTGCGGCCGCTTTTCGCAAGTCGTCTCGAATGTTTACTTCAAATGTCTGATTCCTGACACCTTGTATGCCATTGTATTGTAATTTAACCTTTTGAGTCCTTAGGCCAATAAAGTTGATGTTGATATCAAGTCGATCAAGGTTGTAGAATACAGATGTTTTTATAGATGAGCTGCCAACGTTGATCGCCATTTTAGTTTTCATGCTATTCATGAGTTCATTCATGAGCTTGGTCCTGTTCCTCTAATAAGCTTATCAATGAAGGCGTATCTTCAGCTGCAAAGAATTTTTTTCTGAAGTAATATTCGCACGTTGAAATTTTGTGACTGGTCTGTTTTCTGCTGTTGAATTCGAAGTTGAGCGCCGCGAGAGACTGCTCTAGCGACGGAAATGCGGGATTGCTTGCTAACAATTTTTCGATGGCCGAAAATAGTTCGTCCATGTATTTTAAAGCATCTTTAATGTACCGTCGGCACTCTTCCTCTGAAGCGGCACCGCGCCGAGATAGATCGAAGAAAGTATTTTTCAGGTCGTCATGGTCTTCGACCCTGAAAATATTGGAATAAACCCACTTTGGATGTTTATTGGTTATTCCCGTCAGGTAGGTAAAGCTCATTGTGGTTTTGAGCATCATGTCGCGAGTGATCTCACACCCCATCCACAAGTTTCCCGACTGCCAGCAACCTTGCACATCTTGGAATGCGTAGAAGACAGGGAGTCTTTCACGATGGGCTACGTAGATGTATTTGTCTCGAGGGATTTGGTTTTTTAATTCTCTGAAGCGTGGTTCGTTTGCCAGGGCATGTCCTGTTAGTGAACGGTGTACAACGTTATTTTCGCGTTCCAATAAAACGGGGCTATACAAAAATCTTTGATCGGAAGAGATTTCGTCAAAAGCTGTTTCTATTTTTGTAATGATGTCGGAGACTTCGTTAAAGGTTATGTAATCCGTATCGATGTGCAATCCTTTTTCGCCAAAAAAGTCGGTCGTGTTGTGAACATCTTCATTGCTAGTCAGGAAGTGATAATTAATGTCGGTCACCAAAGCATGCTCATTGGCTTCGATGTCGTTGGCTTTCGGTCGCTGGTCACAAAAAACAATGCAGTCGATATCTGAGTGCGCCGTTCCAATTCCTTCGATTAGTGTGCCTGATACTATGAGTACGCTACCTTCTGCTAATTGAACGCGTCCGCGCAAATAGTTTTTTGAAATTGTCGCAGTGCCGTCAAGAAGCGATATTTCATTTTTCTTGATTTTCGATTTTGCTAGTTTGATCAGTGCCTCTTTCATGGGTTGGCTCCCGTTGAGTTTTCAAGTACGTATCTGTGCGGTTGGTTATGTGAGATATAGGTTTTTTGTACTGGTCTGTGGCACGTTTTTTCTGAAGAAGACACTAAGTCGATAGTGATGCAGTTTGCTAGCGTCGTGACAAGATAGAATCGAAGTGCTCGGGAGAGGTCAATGTTTTTTGTGATGGGCATTGAATTTTCAGAGCCGGATTACAGATGCGTCCTACGGCTCTGTAGGAGTTTTCATATGTATTGCCAGCGTCTGGAGTACTCCAAAGTTGCCTGGCATTTAGCGCGGCAGCTTAGGGGGCGTGGATAACTGTTGAAGATTAAAGATGATGTGGCGCGTATCCAGCGAGGAGCAATAGCAATGGAATATGAATTCACCCTCAAGTATCAAAACTAAGATACCGATGCGCTTCTGGAGCATCTGCCAGAGGCCGGTTGTGATAACGCATTGGTCGGCATAGGTCAGCCAGGGTGCCTGGCACTGGCTATCGTTCGAGCGTCTGTCTCTGCCATAGAGGCTATCAACAGTGCATTGGCGGATATGAGCAGGGCGGTGCCTGGTGCACGCCTGGTTGAGGCCATTCACACCAGAACATGCGCAAGTTGATGCTCGTTCTGTGCATAACTTTCCGGCCCCCACTCATGAGGGAAGCACTTCGCTTTGGCATCTGGCGGATGTTCTGGCCTGGTTGCAGACCAGGGGCAGCTACAGCATCGGACATGAAATTCTTGAGCTAGCTCGGGTAGCTCGCGCGATGCTGTTTATTGAGCTTGCATTGGCTCAACGCCGCGCTGGCGGCACATCGATCGCCAATTCCGCCAGCCCCAGTGGATGACTGCTCGCATCGAAGAAATGCAAAGCCACGCCCGGCAAGTCTGCAAACCGTTCGATGAAATGCTGCTTCTGGTTGATCACCGCCGCCTCGTTCAATGGCCGGATGGCAATGGCCAGGTGGCCGGGCCGCGCCTGGCGGATGGCCTCGAGCAGGTGCTGGTCACTGCCGTCCAGATGCTGTCCGAATAGACACAAACCGTGGCGCTCTTGCGCCAACTGCCCCAGTCCCCAGCTCAGGTAGTCCGAGTTACGGATGGCGCGCAGTTTTTCCTCGCTACGGTCTTCGTTGACGAACAACGGCACTTCGCCTGGGATATTCACGGCAAAGCCGTCCAGCAATTCCGCGCTTGCGGCGCTGCGTTGCCGAGTGGTGCCGTCGGGCAGCTTGAGCAGGTGCAGGCCGCCATGCAGGTGCAGGACACGGGTGCCTTCGCTGCAGGTACGGCGCACATCGAAGAAGCCCTGCTCATCGAACAGTTCGGTGAAACCTTCGGGCGCGTGCTGCACGGCCCACGGCAGCAGCAGGTCGTAGTTGCTGGTGTAGACGCTGCGGTAACCGCGCAGGGCCTGGTTCAGGGCGTCCAGGGTGGCGGCCGGCATCAGCGGCCAGGGCAGGTGCACCGTGCGCACGGCGTGAATCAGCGCTTCCTTGATCGAGTAGTAGCGGTTCAGCGGCGCAGTGGAGTTGATGGCCAGGGCGGCATTGGCGCGCACAGTGGTGTTGAGGGCGCTCAGCACGGGTTCGAACAGCTCGGTGCCGAGCGACTTGAACAGCGCCTGGTCGCTGATCGCCAGCCCCTTCTTGCGCCCGGCGCGTTGCGCCTCCTCGAACAGTGAGAAATAGCCGAACGGTTTCCATAGCGCGCGGCTGGCGCCGTTGCCCAGCAGCAGGGCAGCGCAGGGGTGCTGTTGATCGAGTTCTGGCCAGGAGGCGAGGCGGGCGTCTACTACTTGAGGGAGCATGCTGGGTCCGTTGGGTGAAGCGGGAAACCGGGGGACTTTAGCATGTCAAGCGAGGTGTGCGCGGGCGGCGCTCGATGCATGCGCCAACTCAACGCCCAAATCATGCGCCCTGGCAGCCACTCACTCAACCACCGCCGCCTTGCGATTGCGGTTGCGCCACACCCGATACGCCCGAATCCCCGCCCTGACCGAACCAAACAGCAGTTTGTCCTCCATCTCTCGGGCCATTCCCGAGCGCACCAGCATGCGCAGGAAGGTGCCGCGCGCGCGGGCGATGGCGAAGTGGATGCCCTGGGCGGCGAGGGTGTCGCGGACCTCGCGCAGGGCGGCGATGCCACTCACATCGATGCTGGTCACCGCCTCGGCGTCGAATAGCACGACCTGCGGCTCGGTCTGGCTCTGCACGGCTTCGAGCAGGCGCGTCTTGAAGTAGTCGGCGTTGAAGAACAGGATCGCGTCGTCGAAACGGTACACCACCAGGCCCGGCACAGTACGGGCGTCCTTGTGCTTGCGGATGTCGACCTGGCCTTCGGTGCCCGGCAACCAGCCCAGTACCGCGTCGGTGGGTTGGTAGATGCTGTAGAGCAAGCGCAGGATTGCCAGGGTCACGGCAAATACGATCCCCGGCAGCACGCCCAGGCCCAGTACGCCGACGGTGGTCAGCAGGCACAGCCAGAACTCGAAGCGGCTCAGGCGTTTGATGGTTTTCAGCGACTTGATGTCGATCAGCCCCCAGCCCGCCATCAGCAGCACGGCACCCAGCGCCGCCTGGGGAATCCAGGCCATGGGCGCGGTGAAGAACATCAGGATCAGCGCGATCACCAGCGCGGCGATGATGCCGACCAGTTGGCTCTTGCCACCGACCATGTCGTTGACCGCGGTGCGTGAGTCGGCACCGCTGATGGCAAAGCCCTGGGACATGCCGGCGGCCAGGTTGCTCACGCCGAGGGCGACGAACTCGTGGTTGGCATTGATTGCGTAGCCGTGCCGTGCGGCGAAGCTGCGGGCGGTAAGCATGGCGCTACAGAAGCTCACCGTGGCGATACCCAGGGCGTCGCGCAGCAGGCTCTTCATCTCCGCCAGGTTGCTTTGCGGCCAGGCCAGTTGCGGCATGCCGGCCGGTACCGGGCCGAGGATAGCGACGCCGAAGCGGTCCAAGCCGATCAGGCCAACCAGCACCGTGAACAGCGCCACCACCACCAGTGCGGCGGGCAGGCGAGGGTAGCGCTGGGGTAGCCAGATCAGCAGGGCCAGCGCTGCCAGGCCGATGGCCAGGGTCAGCCAGTGAATCTCGCCCAGGCGCTGGAAGAAGTTGATCAAGCTCAGGATGAAACCATCACCCTCGATCTTGAAACCCACGACCTTGGACAGCTGCCCGGCGATCAGGCTCAAGCCGATGCCGTTGAGGTAGCCGATCAGGATGGGGCGTGAGAAGAAACTGGCGATGAACCCGGCCCGGGCCACCCCGGCGGCGATCAGCATCACCCCGACCAGCACGGTCACGATCACCGACAGTTCGGCGATGCGCTGTTGGTCGCCGAGGGCCAACGGTGCCACGGCGCCAGCGATCATCGCGCAGGTGGCGGCGTCCGGGCCGACCATCAGCTGGCGCGAACTGCCGATCAGGGCATAGACCATCATCGGCAGCACGCAGGCATACAGGCCGTACTGCGGCGGCAGACCGACGATCTGCGCATAGGCGATGGCTATCGGGATCTGGATGGCGGCGACCGACAGCCCAGCCTGCACGTCGGCGTGGAACCACTCGCGGCGGTAATGCAGCAGGTTGGCAAGGCCCGGAAGCCAGCGGGAGAGAAACATGCGTCGTCCTTTCGAAATGTTTCATTGATCCACACAGCATATGCCCTTCAAGCCGCTTGGCTTGCAAGCAGATTCAGGTGGGAAAGGGCGTGGAGCAGAAACGAAAAAAGGAGCCGAGGCTCCTTTTGACAGCGATGACGTTGCTGGAACGTCATGCGGGGACTGCGATGATCTGGAGCGGGTAGAGGGAATCGAACCCTCAACTAAAGCTTGGGAAGCTTTCGTTTTGCCACTAAACTATACCCGCATCTGCGTCCGACTTTTTACCAGAACCCTCAACGAATTAGAAGCCCAAGTTATAAAAAAGCTTGTCGGCGGCCTGCAGCCTGCGGGGGTGGGCTACAGGACGCCGATGCACTCAATAGGCCAATGCATGCTGCCCCTGCACGTGTTGGTAGCGTTGACGTGATTCGCGCACGGTCGGCTTGAGGAAACCGAGCAGGACACTGCGGGTGTCTTCGCAAGCGGTCTTGTTCTCCATGTCGAGGAAGTGGCCAGCATCGCGGATCACGCTGAACTGGCTGTTGTCGACATGTCGACCAAACTCACGGGCATCTTCGGCGGTGGTGTATTCGTCACGGTCGCCGTTGATGAACAGCACCGGGATGTCGATGTTGCGCGCGCCTCGCAGTGCCCGTTCCAGGTCATGCTGCAGCACCTGGTTGATGTGGAAGTGCATCTGCGCGTACTCGTGGCTGTCCAGGCTGCTGACGTGCCGGTAGTTGAAGCGCTTGAACAGCGACGGCAGGTGCTTGCCGATGGTGTCGTTGACCAGGTTGCCGACCTGATAGCGATCGCAGGCGGCCAGGTACTGGCAGCCACGGTCCAGGTAGTCGCGCATCGGTTCGTTGATCACCGGCGAGAACGAGCTGACCACCGCCTTCTTGATCAACCGCGGCTGCTGCGCCAGCGCCAACAGGGTGCTGGCGCCGCCCCAGGAGAACGACATCACGTGGTCGGCCTGGAAGTGCTCGATCAGCTCAAGGAGGATATGCGCCTCGGTCTCCTTGGTGATCAGGTGTTCCTGGCGGTTGTGCGGCTTGGACTTGCCGGCGTACGGCTGGTCGAAGAGCACGACGTTGAACTGCGGGTGCAGGTTGCGCACCGTCTGCGCGAACGAGGCCGTGGTAGCCAGCGACCCGTTGATCAGGATGATCGTCTTCTCGGCCTCATCCGAACGATGAAACTCCGTGTAAACCCGATACTGACCTTGGATATCAAGTACAGCGATTTCTGGCCTCATGTCATCGACTCCTGGCGCAAAAAGGGTATTCGCGTCACCTAGGGTGCACGTTCTTTATGACAGGTAGGCATTTGCCTTGAAGAGTAACGGGGGGCCCTGTGTCGATCCTTGGCACGTGTGTCGACGGTATTGTTTTTGGCGGGCAATTCGCCGTGCCCCAACGCTCCAGGCCTTGGGTAGCCGGCAAAAAGGTGTCTTGGACTGCGAGCGTGACTGGCAAGTCACATGCAGACCGACGAGTTGGATTCAAGCAGCCGGTTGCCGATCTCGCAAGTGCCGTTCGGTGGGAAATGTGACGTGAGCCGCTCGGCGGTCGTATGACGACGAATCAGACCGCCGCGATTTCCGCCGCCGTGAGCTCGCGGAACTCTCCGGGCGCCAGCAGAGGGTCGAGTTGGATCGCGCCCATGCGTTCGCGATGCAGCCCCACCACCTTGTTGTCGAAATGCCCGAACATGCGCTTGACCTGGTGATAGCGCCCCTCGACGATCGCCAGCCGGGCTTGGCGCGGCGCGAGGATATCGAGCTGGGCGGGCAGGGTGGTGAGGTCTTCGAAGGCAAAGTACAAACCTTCGCGGAACTTGGCGACATAGTGTTCGCCAATCTCGTCCTCGGTCTCGACCCGATACAGCTTGGGCAACTTGGTCCCGGGCTGGGTCAGGCGGCGCGACCACTGGCCGTCGTTGGTCAGGATCAACAGGCCGGTGGTGTTGAAATCCAGGCGCCCGGCAATGTGCAGGTCGTCGCGCAGGTCGGCTGGCAGCAGGTCCAGTACCGTTCGGTGTTGCGGGTCCTGGGTGGCGCTGACGCAGCCCGTGGGCTTGTGCAGCATCAGGTAGCGGGCCGGGCGGCCGGCCTGGAGCAACTGCTGGTCTACCTCCACCCGGCTGAATTCACGGACCTCGGTCAGCGGGTCGGCCGCCACTGCACCGTCCACCCGTACGCGCCGCTGCACCAGCAGCAGGCGCACTTGCTGGCGGTTGTAGCAGGGCAGGTTGGCGAGAAATCGGTCGAGGCGCATGGCGGCAGGGCAGCGGATAACAGGGCGCGCAGTCTAGCGCTTTGGCGTGCCCGGCGCTGCTTCGAGTTGCACCTGGACCGCCGCGCAGCGTGGGCACAGGCAGGCTTTGTCGCGAAGCTCGTCGGGCAGGGCCTGAAGCACCGCCGGGTCGATGGTCACGCTGTAGCACCAGCAGGCCTGGGTGGCACTGCGCGGGTCGGCCAGGCTGCACTGGTTGAGGGCGCCACAGGCGGGGCAGTGCTGGCTGTCATTCATGCTCGGTTCCTGGAGTTTCACCACAGACACGGTTGCGACCGGCCTGCTTGGCTTGGTACAGCGCATGGTCGGCGCGGGTCAGCAGGGCGTGCAAACTGTCACCCGGCTGCAGGCTGCTGAGGCCGATGCTGGTGGTCAGGCGCAGCGGTTGGTCTGCGTAGCTGAAGGTCAGCTGCTCGGTGCGACGGCGAATCTTTTCCGCGACTTCGATGGCATGCCGGTCAGCGGTTTCGCGCAACAGCACGATGAATTCCTCGCCGCCCCAGCGGCAGAGTATATCCGACTGCCGCAGGCTGCCCTGCAGCACGTTGGCGAACTGGCGCAGCACTTCGTCGCCTGCCAGGTGGCCGTGGGTGTCATTGAGCACCTTGAAGTGGTCAAGGTCGATCAGCAACGCCACCAGCGGCGCGTTATCGCGTTGCGCGTCCCGCAAGGCCTGGGCGGCGAGCAGGTCGAAGCTGCGCCGGTTGGGCAGGCCGGTGAGGCTGTCGAGGGTGGCCAAGGCCTCGATGCTCAGCTGATGGCGTTTGACGATGGCGTGCAGCAGCGACAGCACCACCAGCGAGATCATCGCGCAGATCGCCAGGTTCAGGTACAGCGAGTGCTGGATGCGGTCCAGGGCGCCGGTCTCGCGCTTGTCCACCAGCAGGTACCAGTCCAGCTCGGGCAGGTGGCGTACGTTGAGGAAATGGCTGTGGCCTTCACTGTCGCGGTATTCGTGGCTGCCTTCGCCTGGCACCGGCTGTTGCGCCAGCATGTCGCTCAGTTCGAGGTTGTCGCTCAGGGGCTGGCCGACACGCAGGCCATGGGGGCCGCCGTTGGAGCCGGTCAGCAGGACCTTGCCCTGGGCATCGGTGAACAGTACCGAGCGCTGGTAACGGCTCTGGTAGTTGTCGATCAGCTTGATCACCGACGACACGCTCAGGCCCACTCCGGCAGCGCCGATGAAGCGTTGCTGGTAATCCTCCACCCGGTAATTGATGAACACCGCCAGGCTGTCGTGGTTGGCCATGTCCAGGTCGACGTTGATTTCGTAGGGCTGCTCGAGCGCGCGCAAGCGGAAATACCAGGCGTCACGCCAGGCGCCAGGCTTGATCTGCTTGAGCACGCCCTTGGCCTGGTAGTAGGTGAGGGTACGGTCGGAGACGAAGAACGAGGTAAAGGTTTCTTGCTTGCCCATGACCTCACCGAGGTAACGGGTGATGCGCTGGGTGTCCTGCTCGCCGGACAGCACCCAGTCACGCAGGAAGGTGTCCTGGGCCATCATCGAGGCGATCAGCACCGGGCGGATCAGGT
>RCUM01001151.1_pt1 | contig 11289 bp, 10 predicted proteins | sample 2166141 | NCBI WGS metagenome assembly RCUM01 (sample SAMN09932756, study PRJNA488358) | compost metagenome | isolation source: compost soil in crotonic acid-enriched | place: Germany: Experimental Botanical Garden
AGGTTATCGACTTTACCGGCAACTACGAAGACTATCTGCGTAGCCAGGGTATCGTGTAACTTCTGTTACGGCATTAAAAAGGCGGGAGCGAATATTCCCGCCTTTTTTGTGTCTGCTATTCCCCGCCACACACCTCGCACTGCGGATCCTTCGGCAGCTTCATCTCACGGAACTGCATCGTCATGGCGTCAAACATCAGCAGTTTTCCGGTGAGCGGCTGGCCGTATTGCGTCAGCAGTTTGATGGCCTCGATAGCCTGCAGAGTGCCGATGGTGCCCACCAGCGGTGCCATCACTCCGGCCTCGACGCAGGTCAGGGCGTTGTCGCCGAATAACCGGCTCAGGCAGCGGTAGCAAGGTTCATTGGCCTGGTAGGTGAAGACGCTGAGTTGCCCTTCCATACGGATCGCCGCGCCGGACACCAGCGGTTTGCGCTGCGCATGGCACAGGCGGTTGAGCAGATCGCGCGTTGCCACGTTGTCGGTACAGTCCAGCACCAGATCGTTGGCGGCAATCTGTGCCGCCATCTGTTCATCGTCCAGTTGCCCGTCAACGGCATCAATATGGATATGCGGATTGATGGCGCTCAGTTCGATACGCGCCGAATCAACCTTCGCCATGCCAATGCGCGCGTCGCGGTGCAGGATCTGGCGTTGCAGGTTGGAGAGCGAAACGGTGTCGAAATCAACCAGCGTCAGATGACCCACCCCTGCGGCAGCCAAATAGGGCGCGGCGGCGCAACCCAAGCCACCCAGGCCGACAATCAGCACCCGTGCGGCTTTCAGCTTTTCCTGACCGTCGAAGTCGAAACCGCGCAGGATAATCTGGCGGTTATAGCGCAATGCTTCGGCATCGGTTAATTCCGGCAGCATGCTTAGCTCCTCAGCAGGGCGTTGAAAGGCTCAATTTCCACCTTTTCACCCACCGCTACGGAACCGCGATCGCGCTCCAGTACGATAAAACAGTTACCCTGGCTGAATGAACTGAACACGTGCGAGCCTTGATGGCCGGTGCTGCTGACTTCCAACTCGCCCTGGGCGTTACTGCTGAATACGCCGCGCTGGAAGTCGAGACGGCCCGGTGCTTTCTTAAACGGCGTCAATGCGCGTGCTTGCAGACGCGGTGGCAACTGCCAGTCGCTGTGGCCGGCCAGTTTTGCCAGCAGTGGTTGCACCAGTTGGTAGAAGGTCAGGGCGGCAGAAACCGGGTTGCCCGGCAGGCCACAGAACCAGGCGTGTTTCAGCTTGCCGAAGGCAAAAGGCTTACCCGGTTTGATCGCCAGCTTCCAGAAGCTGACTTCGCCCAGTTCATCCAGCATCTGCTTGGTGTAGTCGGCTTCACCGACCGAAACGCCACCGCTGCTGATCACCACGTCGGCCTGACTGTCCGCCTGCTCGAAAGCGGCGCGCAGCGCTTCTTGATTGTCGCGGATAATGCCCAGATCGATCACCTCGCAGCCCAGCTGTTCCAGCATCAGGCGCACCGCAAAGCGATTGGTATCGTAGATTTGCCCAGCCTGTAACGGCTGGCCGACCGGTTGTAACTCGTCACCGGTGGAAAACACCGCGACTTTCAGTTTGCGCATCACCTGGACTTCGGCAACGCCGAGCGAGGCCAGCAGCGGCAATTGCGCGGCACCCAGCCTGATGCCTGCGGCTAACACACCTGCGCCCTGGCGAATATCTTCCCCGGCCAGACGAATATTTTGCCCGGCTTGTACTTCGGCCGTAAAGCGCACGCCTGCATCACTCAGCTCGGCCTGCTCCTGCATGATCACCGCTTCGGCACCGACCGGGACAGGGGCGCCGGTCATAATGCGTATGCAGGTATTGGCCGGCCAGTTGCCATCAAATGGCGCACCGGCAAAGGCTTTGCCCGCCACCGGCAACGGCGCATTGGCTTGCAAATCGGCCAGGCGCACGGCGTAACCGTCCATAGCCGAATTGGCGAACGGCGGCACGTCAATCGGCGAAATGACCGGTGCGGCGGTAATGCGGCCTGCGGCGGCGGTCAGGGCAATGGATTCGGTCTGCTGCAGGGGGGAGAGCTGGCTGAGCATCTTCTCCAGCGCCTGCTCCAGGGAAATGAGATCGGAAGTATGGCAATGATCCATCGGGGGAACTCCGTAATCAGGGTGCGCGATAAATAGCGGCAATGTGGGGGTATTATGAAGGATGCTATGCTGATGTAAACAACAGGAGGCAGTGATGCACAGACAGGTATTAGACTTTTGGTTTGACGAGATCGAACCGGCTTTGTGGTTCAAAAAGGATGATGAATTCGATCGCCTGCTGCATACGCGCTTTGGCCAGATCTGGCACGCCGCCGCCGCCGGGGAGTTGGCGCACTGGCGAGAAACCATTGAGGGGCGACTGGCGGAGGTGATTGTGCTCGACCAGTTCAGCCGCAACCTGTTCCGTGGCACGCCGCGTTCATTTGCCAGCGATTGCATGGCGCTGGTATTGGCGCAAGAAGCGATCCGCAGCGGGCAGTGTGAGCAACTCAGTAAAGAACAACGGGGCTTTCTCTATTTGCCGTTTATGCATTCGGAATCGGCGCTGATCCATCAGCAGGCGCTGGCGTTGTATACCGAGCTGGATAATGGCGACCAGTTGGAGTTTGAATTGCGGCATAAGGCCATTATTGACCGTTTTGGCCGCTACCCGCACCGTAATGCAATATTAGGTCGTGTCTCAACCGCGGAAGAAGAGGCATTTCTGTTGCTGCCGGGTTCCGGGTTCTAAATATTATCATCTGCGTTCAGCCTGCTAAAAAACAGCAGGTTGAACCTGTGAAAGTTAAATGTTCAGAGCTATCGGTTATTTCTCAGGATAATAGTTGTCTATCCCCTCGCTGCTTTTACCAAAAATCCCAATCGTTATTTATGGCTTTTTTATGCTGTTATAACTCTCTGTTTTTATTCCATTAAGCTATTTCAATGTGCGAAATAATCTAAGCGAACTACGCTGAATGCTGAGCGTTGACTTAATGCTTTACATAGAATGCAGGGCTAAATATAGTCGGGAAAAGAAAAAATAATTAATTATCAGCCCGGAAGGGTACGGGATTAACACAGGGTGTCAGGCATATGAGCAAACCAGTGATTGCCATTCATGGCGGCGCGGGCGCAATTACCCGCTCGGCGCTGAGTGCGGAAAAGGAACAGGAGTATATCCAGGCGTTATCCGGCATTGTTGCCGCAGGTCAGCAGATCCTGGCCCAGGGCGGCAACGCATTGGATGCGGTGACCGAAGCCGTGCGCTTGCTGGAAGAGTGCCCGTTATTTAATGCCGGCAAAGGCTCGGTGTTTACTCATCAGGGTACCCATGAGCTGGACGCCTGCGTGATGGACGGGCGCACCTGTGATGCCGGCGCGGTGGCGGGCGTCAGCCGGATACGCAACCCGATACTGGCCGCACGCGCGGTGCTGGAAAACAGCCAGCATGTGTTGTTTGCCGGTGAGGGGGCGGAGAAGTTCGCCGCGGCCCACGGTCTTGAAATGGTTACCCCCGATTTCTTCTTTACCCAACAACGTTTTGACCAGTTGCACCGCGCCCAGGCGGAGCAGGGCCGAGTATTGCTCGATCACGATGGCGCTGAGCCGATCGATCCCGACAGGAAGTTTGGTACCGTCGGCGCGGTGGCGCTGGATGCTTTGGGCAATTTGGCGGCGGCGACATCGACCGGTGGCATGACCAACAAACAGGCCGGTCGGGTGGGCGATACCCCGATCATCGGCGCCGGCTGTTATGCCAACAATGCCACCGTGGCGGTGTCCAGCACCGGTACCGGCGAAATATTCATGCGTGGCGTATCGGCCTATGACGTTTCCGCGCTGATGGAATACGCCGGCCTCAGCCTGCAGCAGGCCAGCGACCGGGTGGTAATGGAAAAACTGCTGGCGATGGGCGGTAGCGGCGGCATGATTGCCATCGACAGCCAGGGCAACGTGGCGCTGCCGTTTAACAGCGAGGGGATGTACCGCGGTTTTGGTTATGTCGGCGATGCGCCGTCCGTAGGGATTTATACCCTATAGCTTTCAAGTTGCCGCGAGCGCAGATAACAACGCTGCAACTTGAAAGATGACGGGTATACCGCTAACCGATCGCCAGGAGGGTGTATGACCGATGCCTTAATGCCGCTTGCGGCCGACGCCGGGCTATTATTGCCGCCGCAGCGCGTGCTGTCGGTGCGCGATCTGAGCGTCCAATTTCAACAACAGGGCGAGACCCTGGATGCGGTGCGCAACCTGTCATTCGATCTCGATCGCGGCGAGACGCTGGCGATCGTCGGTGAATCCGGTTCGGGCAAGTCTGTCACTTCTCTGGCATTGATGCGGCTGGTCGAACAGGGCGGTGGCAACATCGTCAGCGGCACCATGCCTTTTCGTCGGCGAAACGGCGAGGTGCTCGATTTGGCTCGTGCCCATCAGGGTACGCTACGCAGGGTGCGCGGCGCCGATATGGCGATGATCTTTCAGGAGCCGATGACCTCGCTGAACCCGGTGTTTCCGGTGGGCGAGCAGATCGCCGAATCTCTGCGCCTGCACCAGGCGATGGACCATCGGGCCGCCAAACAGGCCGCTTTGCAGATGCTTGATCTGGTGCGCATTCCCGAAGCCAAAGACGTGCTTAACCGCTATCCGCATCAGCTGTCTGGCGGTATGCGCCAGCGAGTGATGATCGCCATGGCACTGTCTTGCAAGCCGGCGCTATTGATTGCCGACGAACCTACAACCGCATTGGACGTTACCATTCAGGCGCAGATCCTGCAGCTCATCCGCGTGCTGCAGCAGGAAATGCAGATGGGGGTGATTTTCATCACCCACGACATGGGCGTGGTGGCAGAAATTGCCGACCGGGTATTGGTGATGCGTCAGGGGGAACGGGTGGAGCAGGGGCCGGTGCGCGAGCTGTTTGCCGCCCCGCAACAGCCCTATACCCAGGCACTGCTGGCCGCGGTACCAAAACTCGGTTCGATGGCGACCCAGGACTTTCCGGCCAAATTCCCGCTGCCGAACGGTGCGGACAATGGCGGGCCGCAGGATACCGTCCCGCCCGGTGCGGCGCCGATCCTGCGGGTGGAGAATTTGGTGACGCGCTTTGATCTGCGTAGCGGCATCCTCAACCGGGTTACCCGCCGGGTGCACGCGGTGGAAAACGTCAGTTTTGACCTCTACCCCGGCGAAACTTTGGGGCTGGTGGGGGAATCCGGCTGCGGCAAGTCCACCACAGGTCGTTCCTTGCTGAAGCTGGTGGATAGCCAGCGCGGCACCATTACCTTTGACGGCCGCCAGATTAATCAGTTGAAAGGCCCGGCGTTGCAGCACCTGCGGCGGGATATCCAGTTTATCTTCCAGGATCCTTACGCTTCGCTCGACCCGCGTCTGACCGTCGGCTTTTCGATTATGGAGCCCTTGCTGGTGCATAACGTGGCGCGCGGCAAGGCGGCGCAAGAGCGGGTCGATTGGCTGCTGGAACGCGTCGGGCTGAAACCCGAACACGCACGTCGTTACCCGCATGAGTTTTCCGGCGGGCAGCGGCAGCGTATCTGCATTGCGCGCGCCCTGGCACTCAATCCTAAAGTGGTGATCGCCGACGAATCGGTGTCGGCGCTCGACGTGTCGATTCAGGCGCAAATCGTCAATCTGCTGCTCGATTTACAGCGGGAGCTTGGCATTGCCTTTCTGTTTATTTCCCATGATATGGCGGTGGTGGAGCGCATCAGTCATCGCGTTGCGGTGATGTACCTCGGGCAGATTGTCGAAATTGGTCCGCGCCGCGCCGTGTTTGATAACCCGCAGCATGCCTACACCCGCAAGCTGATGGCGGCCGTGCCGGTGGCCGATCCGGCCCATGCGCATAAACGCCAGCCGCTGCTGGTCGATGAAATTCCCAGCCCGATCCGTGCGCTGGGCGATGAACCCGTTACCGCACCGCTGGTGCAGGTTGGCCCCGGGCACTTTGTTGCCCGTCATCCGATCGCCGGTGCCTTTTAATGACCTCAGGAGATGCAAGCACCATGAAGCACACATTCAAACGTAAGGCATTGGCGGCCGTCGTGCTGTTGGCGGCAGTGGGCGCAGGCCCGGCCTGGGCGGCGAAAGATGCGGTGATCGCCGTCGCATCCAACTTCACCACGCTTGACCCCTATGATGCCAACGACACGCTGTCGCAGGCCGTGGCCAAATCTTTCTATCAGGGCCTGTTCGGTTTCGACAAGGACATGAAGCTGGTGAACGTGCTGGCGGACAGCTATGAGGTGAGTCCGGATGGCCTGACTTACACCGTCAAACTGCATCCGGGGGTGAAATTCCATGACGGTACCGAGTTTAACGCCGAAGCGGTGAAGGTGAACCTGGATCGCGCCAGCAATCCGGACAACCACCTCAAACGTTACAACCTGTTCAAAATGATCGATAAAACCGAGGTGGTGGATGCTACTACGGTGAAAATCGTGCTGAAAGCGCCATTCTCGGCGTTTATCAACAACCTGGCGCACCCGGCGGCGGTGATCATTTCCCCGGCGGCGCTAAAGCAGTACGGCAAAGAGATTGGTTTCCACCCGGTGGGCACCGGTCCTTATCAGTTTGTGACCTGGAACCAGACCGATTTCGTTAAGGTGAAGAAGTTTGACGGCTATTGGAAGCCGGGGTTACCGAAGCTCGACAGCATCACCTGGCGCCCGATCGTCGATAACAATACCCGTGCGGCGATGCTGCAGACCGGCGAGGCCACTTTTGCCTTCCCGATCCCTTATGAGCAGGCCAAGGTGCTGGAAGGTAATGCCAAGCTTGATCTGGTGGCTGCGCCGTCGATTCTGCAACGCTATATCAGCCTGAATGTCACCCAGAAGCCGTTTGATAACCTGAAAGTACGCCAGGCGCTGAACTACGCCATCAACAAAGATGCGCTAATCAAGGTAGCGTTCACCGGCTACGCGGTACCGGCAGAAGGCCCGGTGCCGCCGGCGATTGACTTCGCCACGCGTTATAAGCCCTGGCCATACGATCCGGCCAAAGCGCGCGAACTGCTGAAAGAGGCCGGTTATCCGAACGGTTTCACTACCACTTTATGGTCGTCCCATAACCACAGTACCGCGCAGAAAGTGCTGCAGTTTGCCCAACAGCAGTTGGCGCAGGTTGGGGTGAAAGTAACACTGACCGCGATGGATGCCGGTCAGCGTGCGGCACAGGTTGAAAGCGTTGGGGTGAAAGACACCGGTGTGCGCATGTTCTATACCGGTTGGTCCGCGTCGACCGGCGAGGCGGACTGGGCGCTGTCACCGCTGTTCTCTACTCAGGCGGCACCTCCCAAGCAGTTCAACACCGCGTTCTACAGTAACCCGCAGGTGGACAAGGATCTGACCGGCGCGCTGGCGACCACCGATCGCGCCGAAAAGCAGAAGTTGTACAAGGACGCGCAGGATCGTATCTGGGCTGATGCGCCATGGATCTTCCTGGCAACCGAACGCCTGCTGTCGGCCAATAACAAGCAGCTGAGCGGTTTCTATGTGATGCCGGATACCTCGTTCAACTTTGATAACGCTGACCTTAAATAAGGCGCCAATCCCCGCTCTCACTGAGGGCGGGGTGAGGGGATTCACCCGAGATGCTTAATTATTTTCTGAAACGGCTGCTGGGCCTGATCCCGACGCTGCTGATTGTCGCGGTGCTGGTGTTTTTGTTTGTCCATCTGCTGCCTGGCGATCCGGCACGGTTGGCGGCGGGGCCGGAGGCCGACGAGGCGGTGGTGCAACTGGTGCGTAAGGATCTGGGGCTCGACAAGCCGCTACCGCAGCAGTTCGTGCATTTTTTTGTCAATGCTCTGCGGGGGGATTTTGGCACCTCGATGGTCTCCAAACGGCCGGTAAGCGAAGAGATTAGCTCGCGCTTTATGCCGACCCTGTGGCTGACGCTGACCAGCATGTTATGGGCGACGCTCTTCGGTATGGGCATCGGCATGTTGTCTGCCGTTTGGCGCAACCGCTGGCCGGACCGCATTGGTATGGCGCTGGCGGTCTCCGGCATTTCATTCCCCGCTTTTGCGCTGGGTATGCTGCTGATGCAGGTGTTCTCGGTCAATCTGGGCTGGTTACCGACGGTGGGCGCCGACAGCTGGCGGCATTATATTTTGCCCTCCATCACGCTGGGGGCGGCGGTTGCAGCGGTGATGGCGCGTTTTACCCGTGCCTCGTTCGTTGAGGTGCTGCAGGAAGACTATATGCGCACTGCGCGAGCCAAGGGCGTGCCGGAAACCCTGGTGGTGGTGAAGCATGGCCTGCGCAATGCGATGATCCCGGTGGTCACCATGATGGGGCTACAGTTCGGCTTTTTGCTCGGCGGCTCGATCGTGGTGGAAAAGGTCTTCAACTGGCCAGGGCTGGGCAGGCTGCTGGTCGACTCGGTGGAGATGCGCGACTATCCGGTGATCCAGGCCGAGGTTTTGCTGTTCTCGCTAGAGTTTATTCTGATTAACCTGTTGGTGGACCTGCTGTATGCGGCAATTAACCCGGCGATACGCTACAAATGAGGACGCGGGATGATTAAGCATTGGCGACGCAACGCCGCAATGAAGGCGATGCCGACGATTAACCCTAACGCGGTGCGCACACCGTGGCATGAGTTCTGGCGGCGGTTCCGCCAACAACGGGTGGCGCTGGTCGCCGGGCTGTTGGTGCTGTTGCTGGTGGTTGCCGCGCTATTGGCACCTTACCTGGTGCCGTTTGATGCGGAAAACTACTTTGATTATGACCGCCTGAACGAAGGCCCTTCGCTGGTGCACTGGTTGGGGGTAGATTCCCTTGGGCGAGATATTTTCAGCCGCATTCTGATGGGCGCTCGTATTTCGCTGGCCGCCGGGGTGTTCTCGGTGCTGGTTGGCGGGCTGATCGGCACGCTGCTGGGCCTGTTGGCCGGTTATTATGAGGGCTGGTGGGACCGTATCACCATGCGTATCTGTGACGTGCTGTTTGCCTTTCCCGGTATTTTATTGGCGATTGGCGTGGTAGCGATTATGGGCAGCGGTATGTCCAACGTGATCGTTGCCGTGGCGATTTTCAGCATTCCGGCGTTTGCCCGGCTGGTACGCGGCAATACGCTGGTATTGAAGCACCTGACCTATATCGAGTCGGCGCGCAGCATCGGGGCTTCCGACTGGACCATCATTCTACGACATATACTGCCGGGGACGATTTCGTCGATTGTGGTGTATTTTACCATGCGTATCGGCACCTCGATCATTACCGCCGCCAGCCTGTCATTCCTCGGCCTGGGCGCGCAGCCACCAACGCCGGAGTGGGGTGCGATGCTCAATGAGGCGCGGGCGGACATGGTGATGGCGCCGCACGTGGCGATTTTCCCCAGTCTGGCAATATTCATCACCGTACTGGCGTTCAACCTGCTGGGTGACGGGCTGCGCGACGCGCTGGATCCGAGATTAAAAGGATAGAATAAAGTAAAATTAATAGCGGTTAATATGCGGAGTGTTAATCGTTTAATTAACTGTGACATATTAACGTATTCCATAAATCAACCGAATACGTTAATGTAATTATTATTCTTGTCATATCACTATAATTAATGGTTATTTTTATTTTATTTGCAATGGGGTGATGTTACCTTGTTTTTCTTGGTGTTATTATTATTTTTCACATGGATGTGCAAATGAAAGACTGCATTTTTATAGCCCTTTGGATATTTATTTCATTCTCTTTAATCGAGTATTCATCACTGCTAATTATGAAACCATGTAATAGTTATGTGGATGTTGCAATCGCGGTGATTACAGTGATCGGCACCAAAGCCTTATTAACCTGGTTTGAAGATGTTTATTATTGGTTCACTGGACGAGAGCGTTAACTGAGTGTGTTATCCGTTCAATAAGCCGTGTTGCTTGCACGAAGGCTATTGTGGGAGGTACTGATGCCAGTAAAACAACGAACGACGCAAAGCGTTACCATTACGGTAGAACGCAGCTTGTTGAGCCGTGCACGTGAGGCGGGTATTAACCTCAGTGCTACGCTGAACGCTGCTTTGGATGCCGAATTGCGTCAGCATGAGATGAGAAAATGGAAGGAAGATAACCGAGAGGCCATTGAGGCGCTGAACCGTTTTCATGATGAACATGGCTGTTTCAGTGACGAGTACAGGACGTTTTAGCGATGCAATTTACGGTATACGCCAACACAGGGAAAAGCGTTGTTTACCCGCTGTTGCTTGATGTACAAGCGATATCATCGGGCAATTAAATCGTCGAGTCGTGATCCCGTTATTGCCCATTGAAAAGTTTCCGGGTAGCACTCGCCCGGAACGTTTGATCCCTTTGGTCAGGCTGGTGGATGACAAGGAGTACGCCGTTATGACACATGAGATGGCAAGTATTCCCGTTCGGGCCTTGGGTGCTGAATTTTGCGATGCTACCCAATACCGGACCGAGGTTAAAGCCGCAATAGATTTTCTTCTCGACGGTATCTGATTAAATCCGGGCGGGGTAACCGCCCGGATTTATCGATCAGCGGAACAGATGTTCGGCGTGGAAGCGCAGGTGGTCTTCGATAAAGCTGGCGATGGTGAAGTAGCTGTGGTCGTAGCCCGGCTGGATGCGCAGGGTTAGCGGCCAGTCGCGCTGGCGCGCCAGTTCGGCCAGCTTCGCCGGTTGCAGTTGATCCGCCAGGAACTGATCGTCATCACCCTGATCTACCAGCACCGGCATTTTTTCTGCGCCGTTGGCCAGCAGGTGGCAACTGTCATACTGCAGCCACTGGCTTTCATCATTGCCCAAATAGGCGGCAAAGGCTTTACGTCCCCATGGAACCTGACAGGGGTTAACGATGGGCGCAAAGGCCGACACTGAACGGAAACGCTGCGGATTGCGAAACGCCATTACCAGTGCGCCGTGGCCGCCCATTGAGTGACCGAAGATCGACTGGCGATCGCTGACGCTGAAATGCTGATTAATCAGCGCCGGCAGCTCGTCGCTGATGTAATCATACATGCGAAAGTGCTTGTCCCACGGCGCCTGGGTGGCGTTCAAATAAAAACCGGCACCCTGGCCCAAATCGTAGCCTTCATCATTGGGCACATCGTCGCCACGCGGGCTGGTATCGGCCATCACCAGCACCAACCCCAGCTCGGCGGCGATACGCTGCGCGCCGGCCTTCAGCGTGAAGTTTTCATCATTGCAGGTCAGCCCCGACAGCCAGTACAGCACTGGCGGCGGGTTATCATCGCGCGGGGGCGGCAGATAGATGCTGAAAGTCATGTTGCAATTCAGGCTCTGCGCCGCATGGC
>RCUM01001153.1_pt1 | contig 11271 bp, 11 predicted proteins | sample 2166141 | NCBI WGS metagenome assembly RCUM01 (sample SAMN09932756, study PRJNA488358) | compost metagenome | isolation source: compost soil in crotonic acid-enriched | place: Germany: Experimental Botanical Garden
AAATCAACCGTAGAGATACGTGCCGGTTCGAGTCCGGCCTTCGGCACCATTAGTACAGCGCGAACAAGAAGCCACCGAAAGGTGGTTTTTTTGTGTCTGTGAATCCGCCCCGCGAGTCTTCCTCATCCTACCCAGACCTATCTTCAGCACATAACCTTCAAGCGTCTTGAGTTGATTGAGCGATGAACAACCTCATCGCTAGACACTATCCGGGAATGCTGGCAGCAGGGTAAGTTAAGTGTCGTATGTTTGCTGTAAAAATGTCGTATGTTTGCTATGATGAAGAAATGACCAAAGGAGGATAACATGACCATAAAAGCTCGTATTCAGTCACGACTGAAACGCTCAAAGCGTTATGTTTTCACTCGTGACGATTTCAAAGATCTTGCTGGTTACGATCAAATTGGTAGAGCACTGCGTGAACTGGTGAAGGAAGGACAGCTGTTGAAAGTAGGCTATGGCGTCTATACCAAAGCGCGGCAAAATGTGATTACCGGCAAGTTGATGCCTGCTGCTCCCGGAGGTTCTGCTGCGGTAGTGATTGAGGCGTTGGAACGTCTGAACGTGGATTACCGCTTGGTTGGAGCAACAAGCGCCTATAATAGTGGTAAATCCACTCAGATCCCCGCATCACTGGAAATCAAAACCTCACCACGTTTTAAGAGAACGTTGTCAGTAGGGAACAGTAAATTAAATGGATGATTTAACAACGCTATTCCCAGATGTTGCCGATGCTCTGGGCATTGAATCAGTTGCAATTGTAGAGAAAGATTATTACATCGTTGAGTTATTGCGATTGCTCCAGCCTCTGGCCTTTGATACGCATCAACTGGTTTTTGCCGGTGGAACGGCATTGTCAAAAGCGGGGATATCTTTGAACAGGATGTCGGAGGACGTGGACATTAAGCTTGTCCCTGTCGCCGGTTTTTCCCAGCAATATTCCAGAGGTCAGCGTAAAAACATCCGTAAGGGTATTATTCAGATCATTATCGAAACGATTGCAGCCTCTGGTACGTTTCGCCTGGATGAAGAGTATCCAAAGGTTACTCGTGATGAATATCGCTATAATGAAATTCCGGTGCGCTACCCGCAGGAATATGCACAAATTCCCTGCTTAAGGCCATTTATCAAACTGGAACTAATGGAAACAGATTTGCTTGAGGTTGCGGAAAACCGCGCTATTAGTTCATTGGTAATGGATCTAACAAAGAAGGGCGAAGTAGTGGGGGCTTTCCCCTGCGCAACTATCACCAGCACGCAGGCTGAAAAGCTGATTTCGATGATGCGCAGAACGGCTGCAAGCATGCGTGATGTGGAGCGTGCAGTGGATGAGTCACTGGTGCGTCATATCTACGACAATTTTTGTATAGTTAGAGAAAAAGGTTCTGACGTTCCTGTTTTGAAGCACTTGGTGCAGGAATGCATTGAGCAGGATATTGAACGTTACGGTGCCCAGTACCCTGAATTCTGCGAATCGCCTGTTGAAGAGCTGAAAATGGGGCTGGAAGAACTGGCGAGCAATCCTGTTTATAAGGAACGCTATCTGCAGTTTGTTACACCAATGGTATTCGGTGAAAGCCAGGTTTCCTGGGAAGAGGCCTATACCTGTTTTCGCAAGACGGCATTGGATGTGGTTGATGCATAGCGCCAGAGATATGTTCGATTGTTAGTATCTTCCTGGGCAGGGCTGGCCCGATTCGAGTCCCAAACTCAACGATTTAATGTGTTGGTATCGATGTTGGTATCGATGTTGGTACATTATCTAAAAGTTATTTTTAATTTTTTAAAATCAAATGATTAATCATTATGTGCGAGTCCGGCCTTGCACCATTAGTACAGCGCGAACAAGAAGCCACCGAAAGGTGGTTTTTTTGTGCCTGCGCTTCTGCCCCGCGAGTTTTCCTCATCTTACCCGGACCTATCTTCATCAACGGATTGCTGCTCCTCGTAACTTGGTAGGCTTGTTCCCCAGACTCTTGAAACGCGCTTTTTTGCCTATGAGGTGCTGGACTAACGGGAAGTGATGCTTATCATGTTATCGAGACTACAGATCCAGAGAGCGTGTTATGCAACATATCATTGAAGGTTTCCTCAGCTTCCAGAAAGAGATTTTTCCTCAGCGTCAGGAACTCTTCCGCAGCCTTGCCTCCAGCCAGAACCCTAAAGCGCTTTTTATTTCGTGTTCTGACAGCCGCCTGGTACCCGAGCTTGTGACTCAGCAAGAGCCGGGGCAGCTTTTCGTTATCCGTAACGCAGGCAACATCGTTCCTTCCTTTGGCCCGGAACCGGGCGGCGTGTCGGCGACCATCGAATACGCGGTGGTGGCACTGGGCGTCACGGATATCGTGATTTGCGGCCACTCGAACTGCGGCGCCATGAAGGCGATAGCTTCTTGCCAGTGCCTCGACCCGATGCCTGCTGTTGCCCACTGGCTGCACTATGCGGACGCGGCAAAAGCGGTGGTAGAGAAGAAAACCTGGGATAACGAAATCGACAAAGTTAACGCTATGGTCGAAGAGAACGTCATCGCCCAGCTAAATAATATTAAGACTCACCCGTCCGTTGCCGTGGGTCTGCGCAACAACGGCTTGCGCTTGCACGGCTGGGTGTACGACATCGAAAGTGGCGAGATCCGCACGCTGGATAAAAATACGAAGAATTTCGTTTCGCTGGCGGATAACCCCGACGTTTGCTTCGAATAACGTGATGCCTGGCCTTGGCGATGAAATTGAATCCACGCTCCGGCGTGGATTTTTTATGGGTAGGTCTAAAGAGCCGCTTAACCAGAGTAGGTTAATTTATCCCCTATGGAGGATAATATTTGCTTTATCCGTTATAGGGGATAATACTCATTTCATCCGCTTGGGAGGATAAAATGAAAATCACCTCGGCAAAGATGTTGGCGCATGCGCTACGCAATGAACGTAAAAAGCGTAACCAAAGCCAAAGTAAAACTGCTGACAGCATTGGGTTAAAGCAGGCTACGGTTTCCGCGTTTGAAAACAACCCGGACGGCACGCGGCTGGAAACATTGTTCAAACTGCTTGCTGCGCTGGACTTAGAGCTACAAGTGACTCCGCGCGGCAAGCCGGTCGATCCCAAAACCTGGGATCAGGAGTGGTGAGCATGGAAAAGCTACGTGTGGCCCTGAATGGTACCCTTGTTGGGACGCTGGAAAAGCACGCGGGCGGCGCGATGTCGTTTGTTTACCACGAGGAGTGGCTGGCACAAGCCGGTGCGCGCGCCATCTCGTTATCCCTGCCGCTACAACCAGAACCGTTTCGCGGTGACGTGGTGTATAACTTTTTCGACACCCTGCTGCCGGACAGCGAGCTTAGCGCAGGCTGAGCTGGCGCGTTTTGGTGAACAAAAGGCTTTGATCGTTGAGCGTTTTGACCGGCGTTGGGCGCGGGATAACAGCTGGTTGATTCGTTTGCCGCAGGAGGATTTCTGCCAGGCGTTAGGCATTGCCCCTGTGCTGAAATATGAGGCTGATGGCGGGCCTGGTATTGCAACTGCTAATGGGTTCTCAGCAGCCATTACTCGATCGAGACACCTTCTTTAAAAGCCAAATCGTCTTCTGGATTCTGGCGGCCATTGATGGGCATGCCAAAAACTTTAGCCTGTTCATTGAGCAGGAAACGGCCTATCGAATGACCCCGCTTTACGATGAGCTCTTGGGTTACCCATTCATGCATGCCCGTGGCATCGCGCCGCAGAAAGCAAAAATGGCCATGGCCGTATTGGGGCAAAGTCGCCATTACCGCTGGAGCCAGATCTTGCCTCGGCACTTTATCTCTACCGCGAGAGCCGTAGGGTATCCGATTATTCGGCTCGAGCTTATTTGAGGCGGGTTCATAACCACTGTAAATGAAAATCGGAACAGAAGTAATCCTACTCCCCGCATCCTTAAATGTTGCGTAGCCATCCAGACTAAATTGCGCCTGTTACTAATCGGCATCCTGATGACAGTAGGTTCGACGGCGCGCCATCCTGATATCCCCCCTAATATTTGTAAAGTTGATATTCCTTTTTTGTTTTCGTCACCACACAACAACTGGTTGTAGAGATGACTTGCGTATTCTCTTATCTTTTTCCTCGGCATTGGTTGTGCATACAGTTGTTTTATTTCAAAAGGAAAACGTCCTATGAGTGGTGCAGATGGTAAAGATAGCCGCGGTCCTAGCGGTGGTATAAACGGTGGCCCGACAGGGCTCGGTGGTGGCGTTGATGCGTCGGATCACTCCGGTTGGAGCTCGGAGAATGATCCATGGGGTGGCAAGGATACCGGTGGGCACACCGGTGGTGGTAATAATGGCGGTGACAAAGACCACCCAACCGGGGGTGACAAGGTCAACCTGAGTTTGTTTCCTGAAGCCCAGGCATCGGTTGCACTTGGTACACCAACCAACATTTCTTTAGTCGATGGCCTGTGGGGATTTAGCCTTCTTAAATCCAAAACCGTACAATCAGCTATCACAGAAGCATTGGCCAAAGTGAAATCGCTGGGTGTACCTACAGTGGGCACGCTGTGGCGTGGCAGCCTGTGGGGCTTGGTGGTAGAAGGTATAACACCTACCAAGATTGCCCCCGACGATATGTCAATGGTTCGGCACATTACGACCACACTGCCTGCGGATTTGGTGACCAAAACTCCCCCGGGGCAACTCCCCACACAGCCTGCAACAGTGGTTGATGCGCGCCTTTCTGATTTCGTTGACGAAGGGCAGCAAAAAGTGGCTGTCGTACGTTCACCGTCGTTACCGATGAGTGTTCCTGTTGTTGAGGCCAAGCCCACAAAGAGGCCTGATGTATTTACCGCCGGGATTGTCCCAGGCATGCCCGACATCCACATTCGCGTCAATACACCGGCGCCTCCAACGACTCCAAAACCTGCGGATGGGGTCAGTGATATTAAAGATGCTCCCGCTAAACAGTTGCCGGCATCTGTTCCTGGCGGTAATACGCATGATGGGATTGTGGTGTTCCCCTCGGGTAGCAACCTCCCGCCAGTTTATGTGGCCGTGGTGGAAGTCATGCCTGTGAATGAGGTAAATGCCCGCGAAATTGAGCGTAAAGCGCTTCAGACTTATCAGGATGCCCGTCAACGCCGGGGGGCAGCGCAAACGGCACGTGACACAAAATCCAAAACCTTCGGCTATCTGTTACCGGAAGACCTGGTGATTATTCAACGCCAGATTGAAGAAACGCAGGCGCAGATTGCGCTCGGTCAGGCGACGGCCAAACGCCAATCTATTCAGGAATCTAATGCCAGAGCTCGTCGTCAGACGGCCCTTGCAGGCCAGTACCATAGAGAATTGACCCGAACCAATGCCACCACGGAAGATCAGAATGGCCGCCTAGCTTCACAACGTCAGGCGGAAATAGCCAAACGGGCAGAGATTGCAGAATTCGAGCGTATTGGTAAAGAGAATGTGCAAAAGATTAAGGCTAGAGAACCCACTGATCCGGATATTGCCACGTTGTCCCCACAAGCCCAGGCGGTCTTCTGGCGCAACCAGGCAAAAAAGGAGTTCGTCCTTTCTGTTGGCAATGGTGACCTCCCTAAATATCCCCCGAGCATGGGCAGCAAACCTAGCCCATTGTTTCTGGATCAACCGGCGTATTTCTGGCGAGAGACTGGGTTTGCGATCAGCAATTATAGTTCCGTGGCTGCCACGGAAACCCTGGAGAATGGCATCCGCAACGCCTTTACCAGTGCTACGGAAACGTTGGGTAAAACGGCATCTGACAAGTTGTACGCGAACGGACAAGCAACGACTGCCGAATTCGCTCAGCTTTCCTTTGTCTTTTCAGAAAAGCTGAACGTACCAGCATTGACGGTAATGTCATCACTGGGTATCGACAGGTTGGGGTTGACTGGGGACGATGCAAGAAAAGCTCTCGGGGGCTATAATTCTGCCCAGTTACCATACCGTCTGGTCTCCCGCTATACGGGGACAGAGGGTGATGAGAAAGTCCACATTGACATCGTTCGTCCGGATGAACGCAACCTGAAAGGCTCAGTGCCCCTACGACCGCTAACCTGGGATACGGGTAAACGGGAATTGCATTTTACCAGCGATGATGGTGCGATTTCCCTGACTTGGACGCCTGTGAATGATAAGGGCGTTTCCGGTTATCGGATCACCGTCACGCCGGCAGATGCCCCTGCGGGCAAGCTGTCAACAGGTGGAAAGGTCGATGTGTCGGGGAAGGGAACATTGACTGCATTACCGTCGGGCGATGTTCAGAAAATTCATGACTACATTCTGGTTCCGCCGGTAGAAAGTGGCCTTGATCCGATTTATGTCATGTTCAATAAACCGCGTAAGAAGGCCGGTAAAGATGACAAACCTGTTTTTGTCAAACCTCGCGAAGGGGTCAAAGAATATGGACATGACTATCATCCATCTCCAAAAACTGATGAGATTAAGGGATTAGGTGAACTAAGGCCTGCTCCAAAGAAAACCCCGAAACAAAATGGTGGAGGGAAACGCGCAAGGTGGGTTGGAGATAAAGGTAAAACAATCTACGAATGGGATTCGCAACATGGTGAGCTCGAAGGTTATCGTGCCAGCGACGGGCAACACATTGGCACATTTGATCCCAAAACAGGCAAGCAGCTTAAAGGGCCAGATCCAAAAGGCCGTAACATTAAAAAATATTTGTGAGGTTTATTATGGGCTTAAAATTACATCTTGAGTGGTTTGATAACCAAACGGAAAACTTCATTGGTGAAGAGTACTCTAAGGATCTTGGTGAGGACGGATCTGTCATTGAACATTTGGGTCTGCCGTTAAAAGATAACATCAATAATGGCGGATTTGACGTCCTGAATGAATGGGTACCCTTAATTCAACCCCATTTTAAAAGCAAAATCGAAGCTGAAAAGTATTGGTATCAAATTTCTTTTGATTACCGAGATAAATGGTAATTGTTTTCCGTAATTGATATACCAAGCCCAATAGTCGGTTGATTGTTGGGTTTTTCGGTCTTCATCGTCTAGATTGAGTAAATCTGCCGCGGCATCTTGAACATCTCGCTAGAGAGCCCTTCAGGTTTCGTTGCCAAAAGCGCAATACTGGCTCAATAAATTGATCGTATGTAGGCACTGACATTGCGGGGCTCTTAATCATTATCTGTCTGTTTATAAACGTAAGTTTGACACTGTGAGCTAATCCAACGTCGCCTCTTTCAATTCCAACTTAGCCATAAGATTCTTGTTAACGTCCATCCCATCAGCCCCACTATGTATCCGACGGTGGCAGGTAGGGCAAATAGCGCCAACCCATTGAGGGTGATCGGGGCCTTCATCGGCCAGTCGTTTTGTGTGGTGGTGTTCTAAGTACGGCTCACCGTTGTTTTTCTTGAACGGCGCAGGCTGATCGCACGACTCACAGATACCATTGGCACGTTGCAGAACGTATTTTTTCACGTCCTCGCTGCGTTTGAACCAAGATTCCTTACTGTCACCTTGCTGGCGCTGGCCCGTCATCATGGATGATTTTATCGCCTTGGCGCGTAGCTGTTCGAGCGTTTCTTTCTTCGGGGCTACTTCTGAAGTATCAATATCATTATCAACTTCTCGAGCAGAAGATACCGGGAATAGATTGAAAACTATCCCTTTCCTCATTTTATCTTTTTTATAGTCCAGGCAGTCAATGTAATCCCAAGTATCACATTCAAACATTCCAACGAATCTTACACCTTTATCTTTCTTATTATCTTCAAAGAGGAATATATCTTCGCCATTCTCTTTGTGGTCACGGATGGCTTTATTGCCTCTAATAAACTTCATGTCATCTTTTTGGCCTTCTCCTGTGTAGGAGAAACTGCCATCAGCAGACCATCCATCCTTGTACCCATAAGCCTCGCCACTTTCACCGGTGAAAATGAAGATGACGGGGAACTCTGTCGGCGTCCAGATGCCGCCCTGGAGTTGCCCACCGTAGAGGTCGATGAGCTCTTTACGCGTGTACAGTTTACCCTTTACTAAGTGTTCAATCGGGTGTGGCGTTTCTACTATATCGAAACCGAGATTTTTCAGTGCTTGAATAGCTATCTTAGGACCACTATTAGTTTTTATTTTTTCTAGTGGCTTTCCAAACTGATAAATATAAGCGGCCGCGGCGATAACTCTGATGTCGTAACTTTCATTATTATAACGAAGCACACATTTTTTAATTCGTTTGACGTTATATTTTTCCAGAAGAGCATCACAACCCAGCAATTTATATTCTTCAATAGCTTTTAAAACAGCCTCTTTCGAAGATAACGTCTCTATATTAATAGTCAAAACATCCCCCTCTCATTGCAGAACAGGTTCTGGGCAATGCGTGGGCTTACTGCCAGTAGGCGGTGGCCATACGTAGTCATCCAGCAGTTAGCTCATCGATTTATCGAATGCGTTAACTATGCCAGGCCAAGGGGAAAATGCCTATCCTCGTGAATGTATTTATCGTGATATGTAATCGAAATCTATGGGATTTTCTTGAAGGGATAAGAACGGCACCAAACTAATACCGTCCTTATTATTATCATTTTTATCTGTTTTTAACCTGCCAGCTCCTGGCACTCTACCTCCCGCAGCGCGCGGCCATAGAGGTTGCACAGGGCGGGCACCAAGTGAGCTGTTGCATTGAGGTAGTGATTTAGTTGCTCCCATCCGGCGTCATCGGTTTGCGGGTGCTTTTGCAGGAGGTTGCCGCACAACATTAGGCCATGACATAGCCCTTCAGCCTGTTCGGCGGAGAGTGCGGCAAGGTCGAGGAGCTGTGATGAGTCTAAGGTGCTGAGATCTAGTTGATTGAACAGCTCGCGATAGAGGGTGAGGGTACTTATGGCGGGTTGTGAGGTGGAAGTATCAGCCATGATTGCATCTCCATATGTCATTAGATAATGACTATCACCAGAGACGCTAAACTCGGGTGGTAGCCCAGACGGGGTTAGCGTCACCGGGACATAGGAACCGGCGCTTCTTGCGAAGCCCCCGCCTGAGCCACCATTATTTAGGGTGAGCTAAAGCTGCGGCATTATTACACAACGCCGCGGTATATGTCAGATTCGGAACGCTAACTCCGGCTGCGGATTGTGCCGCAGCCAGGAGACTATAGCGCTGGCAGAAAGGCGAAAAAATAGCCTGTATGGAATTACAGGGGCTTACTGCAAAGTCTGGAATCCAGCTCGCAACTATCACCCTTGGCGGCTCTTACTGCCGCCAACCCCATTACCCCAAATCCGCCCCATTACTGGCAATCACCTTCTTGTACCACCAGAAGGATTTCTTGCGCGTGCGGGCGAGGGTGCCGTTGCCCTGGTCGTCGCGGTCGACGTAAACAAAGCCGTAGCGCTTGCTCATTTCCCCGGTCGAGGCCGCCACCAGGTCAATGCAGCCCCAGGTGGTGTAGCCGATCACCGGCACGCCGTCGGCGATGGCGTCGGCCATGGCGCGGATGTGCTCCCGCAGGTAACTGATGCGGTAATCGTCCTCTATCTCGCCGGCGGCATTGAACTCGTCGTGTGCGCCCAGGCCGTTTTCCACCAGGAACAGCGGTTTTTGGTAACGGTCGTACATCATGTTCATGGTGATGCGCAAACCCAGCGGATCGATGCCCCAGCCCCAGTCGCTGCGCGGCACGTGCGGGTTCGGCAGCGATTTCACCACGTTGGCGGCGCTGCTGTTGTTGTCGTTCATATCGGCAGAGGCGCAGCGCGAGGCGTAATAACTGAAGGAGACGAAATCAACCGTGTTCTTCAGGATCTCGGTGTCGCCTTCCTCCATCGCGATGCTAACGCCTTTTTCGCGGAACACCCTGGCGGAGTAAGAGGGGTAGGCGCCACGGGCCTGCACGTCGATAAAGAACAGGTTCTCGCGGTCTTTCTCCAGCGCGGCCCACACGTCTTCCGGCTTGCTGGACCAGGGGTAGAAATTGCCGCCCGCCAGCATGCAGCCCACCTGGTTGGCGGGGTTCACCTCATGCGCGATGCGGGTGGCCAGGGCGCTGGCCACCAGTTCGTGGTGCGCGGCCTGGTATTTTACCTGCTCGGGGTTTTCATCAGCCTCGAACACCAGCCCGGCGCCGGAGAACGGGCTGTGCAGCAGAATGTTGATCTCATTGAAGGTGAGCCAGTATTTCACTAACCCGTCGAAGGCTTCGAAGCAGGTGCGGGCATAGCGGGTGAAAAACTCCACCATTTTGCGGTTGCGCCAGGAGCCGTATTCGGTCACCAGGTGCATCGGCACGTCGAAATGGCACAGGGTGACCAGCGGCTCGATGCCGTATTTGCGGCACTCTTCGAACAGGCTGCGGTAGAAGGCAATGCCCTGCGGGTTAGGCGTCAGCTCGTCGCCGTTCGGGTAAAGCCGGCTCCAGGCGATGGAGGTGCGGAATACGCTAAAGCCCATCTCCGCCATCAGCGCGATGTCGTCGCGGTAGCGATGGTAAAAATCGATCGCGTCGTGGCTCGGGTAAAACTCGTCTTCACGCAGGGTAAAGCGCTTCTCCAGGCCCAGCTTCACCGGCATGCGGTTAGCGCCATGCGGGATCATGTCGACCGTAGTCAGCCCTTTCCCGCCCTCCAGATATCCACCTTCAGACTGGTTGGCGGCCAAGGCGCCGCCCCATAAAAACCCTTGCGGGAATGTTGAATCAGACATGCAATCCTCAATAGTTACCCGTCATACTTGAAGCTGCCTCTGTGTTGGCTGCGCCCGCACACCCCAGTCACTTAGCTGACTAAGCTCCTGGGGATATACGGCCTTGCCGCCGTGATGCAACTCCAATTATTTAGGGTAAAAAATAGTGCGTTAATGGGTCGCGTTAGCGGTATTGGCCGCAGGCGCAGTGGCCGCCGTTGGAGTGGATTCGCTTTCCGGAATGTCTTCGAAGCCCAAAATCAGCGTGAGCACAAACGACAGCACCACGGAAAGCAGCATTACGCCGCCCACCCAGACAATGCTCATCGGGTTCGTCGGGTCAAAAAACTGCACGCTGGTGAACAGGCCGGGCGAGGCCATCGAATGGCTGGCCAGCCCGCCGATACCGGCGACGGCGCCGCAGACAAAGCCGCTGATCAGGCTGGCGATTAACGGGCGTTTAAGCCGCACTGCCACGCCATACAGCGCCGGTTCGGAAATCCCCGCCACAATGGCGGAGGCGGCAGCGGCCAGCGCGGTCTGGCGCAGTTCGCGGTTTTTGGTTTTGAACGCCACGGCCAGCGAAGAGCCGCCGAGCGACAGGTTGGCGCCAATCTCCGAAGGCATCACCA
>RCUM01001154.1_pt1 | contig 11259 bp, 9 predicted proteins | sample 2166141 | NCBI WGS metagenome assembly RCUM01 (sample SAMN09932756, study PRJNA488358) | compost metagenome | isolation source: compost soil in crotonic acid-enriched | place: Germany: Experimental Botanical Garden
TGGTGATGCGCATGAACACCTTCGACTGCACCATGTACCAGCACACCAACCTGGTGCCTTCCGTCTACGAACTCGACGATTACCAGGTGCGTACACCCACCGACGTCATTGGCCAGCACATCCACTTGCCCAAGTGGGACCTGACTGCCGCCGATGGCTCGGCCAATGGATGGAACTACGAGGATGGCGTGCTCTCGCCGTCTACCGTGGTCGAGCGCATCCACGCCATTCGCCGGTTCAACGCGTGCCGGGACGACGACCCACGCGAAGGGACCGGGGACTGTCCGGTGGCCAAACAGCACCCGTACTTCGGGCGATTCAATCGCGCCGACTGGCTGGGCGCGCGCACCACGCTGCAACGCTGGTTCGCCGACCCTGTGTTGAACGTGCACAACATCGATCGCGGCCTGGGCAATATCTTTACCCATGACCACCTTGGCCCTTCGACCCACCAGCAAGTTGGCATGTACGCCACCGTGCTTGCCGAGCCTGCCGGTTCCAAGTGGTACCACGCCGAAACCGGCGAAGCCTTGTATAACGGTGGCGGGCGCCAGGACGGCGGGCCAACTTCCTGGCAAGCCGTGATCGAGACCGGTGATCTCAACGGTGACAACAAGAACGACAGTTACCGCGAGTTCTTCCTTGAGTTCAGCGACTTCCAGCACGCCTATGAGGCCGGTGTCTACGTCGGCGCGGGCCCCGATGGTATTCCCGATGCGCAAGCCTACCCGGCCACCGCAGACAGCTTCCGCTACGCCATCAACCCGCCAGCGCGCAAGACCGCCGGCAACCTGCTGGAGTCTGTCGTGGAAGTTGCCAGCGGCCAGTTGCTGACGTGTCCGTCGCGGCCGTGCCCGCAAGCGATCTCGGCGTCGGACCCGGGCATATTCGTCGTCAACTACCGCCATGAACCCCTGGGCCTGCGCATCTACGACCCCAACAAGGTCGCGCCAGACGGCAAGCGTGGCATGCAGGCCGATGGTTTGGCCGGTGACCTGGCCTATGCCCTGCAAAACCGCACCGACCGGGCGATCCCAGCTCTCAACCTGGCCCCCAGTGCGATCACTGCCGCTACCGGCCCCACCGGCGGGGTCACGCTAATGCCCAAGCACATCAACCGGGGGGACTTGCCGGGCGATCCGTTCACGCCGATGTTACGCACCTATACCGGCGACAACGTGCGCCTGCGGGTCAATGCCGGCGGCCACGAAGAGGAGCACAACCTGACCTTGCACGGGGTGAAATGGCTGCACTCGGGCAGCGGCTTCGGCAACAGCTCCAACACCGGCTGGAAGGCCTCGCAGATGGTGGCGATCTCCGAGCAACTGGGCTTCATGGCCCCTGTCGCGATGATGTCCAGTGCCGCCAGCGATACCGGCGATTACCTGTATTCCATGGATGCCTCCCTGGAGGGCTACTGGAGTGGCCTGTGGGGCGTCATGCGCAACTACTCGTTGAGTCGCAGTGACCTGTTCCCGCTACCCAACAACCCCAGGCCGGTGGCCGCGCGCAACACGGTCAATTTCAATGGCGTGTGTCCGCGCGTCAGCCCCAATCCAAGTGGGGTCGGCAACCGGACGACGGTGCAGCGCAACTATGAGGTCGTTGCAGCGCTGGCCAACGATATCCTCGCCAACCCGTTGGCTCTGACCCTTGGCGATCCGGCAGGTGCCGGCCAGCATGTCGGCGGCCCGCTCAACTCGCAGGGCGGCACCCTGGTATACAACCCAAGGCCGGTGACGGTGCCGCTGGTGACGATCTTCGACCCTGAAGATGGCGAGACATTCACCATCGGCGGGCAGTCCGGCCCTTTGCACGACCCGACCGCCATCTTGTATGTGCGCAAGGCCGATCTCGACCCGGTCACCGGCAAGCTCAAGCCCGGGGTGCCCGTCGAGCCGCTGGTACTGCGCGCCACCGCCGGCGATTGCATCAACATCACCCTGGAAAATCGCCTGCCGTTGATGATGCCGGACCTGCCGAACTACGCGGTGATGCAAGGCACGGTCAAGCGTGACCGTTCCGCTGCGCAAGGCTCGACCACCTTCAACAACAACCTGATGCGCCCCTCCAGCCACATTGGCCTGCACGCCCAGTTGCTGACCTACGACGTGAGCAAGTCGGATGGTTTCAACGTCGGCAGCAACCCGGTCCAGACGGTGGCGCCACGGGTAGGCAATACGGGGGCTTGGCCCAGCCGGACCTATCAGTACTACGCCGGGCACCTGGAGCGCGCCGGTCAGCCGGTGGCGTCTCAATTGGGGCGCAACGTCGACATGATCGAGGCGACCCCCATCGAGTTCGGTGGCCTCAACCTGATGCCGGCCGACCCGATCAAGCAACCGCAAAAAGGCCTGGTGGCGGCCATGTCGGTGATGCCGGCGGGTGCCACCTGGCAGGAGGATGCCGCTTCCAGGGCGTCGGCTACGGTGCAGGCGCCGGGCGCGAGCGTGTATCGCGACTTCGTCATGGTCTGGCAGAAGTCCCTGAACATGCGTTGGGCCAACGGCTTGCCGGTGGAGAACATGTCGTCCGAAGGGCCGGGCATTCCCAACGACCCGAAAGACAACTCGGACATGGCCATCAACTACAAGAGCGAGCCCCTGTGGTACCGATTCGCCCGTGCGCCTAACGCGCCGTTCGGCCAGGCGGGTGGCAATGGCCTGGGCGCAGTCGCGAACGCCCACATGGCCTACAGCAATACCCTGGTCGGTGGCGACCCGGTAACGCCGATACTGCGCGTCAAGCCGGGGCAGCCGTTCCGCACCCATGTGCTGATGCCTTCGGGGGGGAGCCGTGGAGCGACCTTCCAGCTCGACGGGCATGTCTGGGCGTTCAACCCGTTTCAGGCTGAAAGGGTCGACCTCTGGGGCTACCCGATGAAGGACGCGGGTATCGGTTCGGTTCGCTTCGGCTACAACCCCATGGCCATGTACATCGGCGCCCAGGAAAGCGTTCTGCCGGCAGCGCACTTCAGCTTCATGTTCCCCAGTGCCGGTGGTGCCAACGCGGTACCTGGCGATTACCTGTACCGGGACTATGCGGCCTTCGGCAATCTGGGCGGCATGTGGGGGCTGTTGCGGGTCAGTGACGAGCCTGCGCCAACCACCGCGCCATGACGCGCTTGAATTTGCCTGGTGCGCGCCTGGCGCTTGACCTCGAGTTAGCTTCAGGTCTTAGCATGCCGGCTGGATCCTTCAAGGAACAAGCTGATGATCGCGATGGTAGTAGGTGGCAGTACAGGCTTGGGCCGCGCGCTGGTGGAAGGGCTCGGCAGGCCGGGCGACACGCTCATCGGGGTGTCGCGCGCGCAGCCGCAAGGCATTGAGCTTTTGTCGTCGGGTGTAACGCTCGAATGGATCGAGGCCGACCTCGCCGATCCCGTGGCGGGTGTTGAACAGATAGCCGCACGCACGCCTGCCGATCTGGATGTGCTGATCTACAACATCGGTATCTGGGAGGAGCAGGCATTCAGCGAGCAATACGCGTTTCTGAACGACAGTGATGCGTTGATCAGCAGGTTGGTGGACGTGAACATCACGGCCACGCTGCTGCTGCTCAAGCGCCTGATTCCGAAGCTGCTCGCGTCCTCCAGGCCCCAGCTGATTTTGACCGGCTCTACCTCGGGCCTGCGTCAGAGCGGCCGGCCGGAGGTGACCTTCGGTGCTACCAAGTCCGCGCTCAATGGCATCGCCGACGCGCTGCGGGAAGGCTTCAGGCAGCGAAACCTGGCGGTGACCGTGCTGCAGCTGGGGTATCTGAATACGGTAGATCCGCTGTCCACGCCGTTGGCCACTGCTGCGCAACGGGGGGAGGGGGAGTGGATTCCTGTGCACGATGTGGTCAACGTGGTGGATGCGTTGACGCGGTTGTCCACCGCCTCGTTCGTGCGAGAACTGGTCATGCCGGCGATCAGGGATGAGCGATTCTGATGGGGTGAGCATGGCGCCGCAGCCAAGGGTGGCAACCTCATGGACCTGCAGCTGCCGAACCGGCAACTAACGACCCCAAGCCGTCGGCCAGACGGTCATGGCGGATCTCCTTGAGAGAACTATCGTTGCTTGTCTGGGCAACGACTACCGATCGAGGGTAGAGCCATGAACACCAGTGACTTACTCGAACAGCTACTGCGGGCCGGGCAGGGTTCGCAAGCGCAACAAAGCAGCGGCGGCACGTCATCGCCAGACAGCCTGGGTGGTTTGGGCGGCTTGCTCGGCGGTTTGCTTGGCGGCGGCGGGACAGCGGGGCGCGGCAATGGCCTGGGTGGTTTACTGGGCGGCTTGTTAGGTGCCGGTGGTGGCAGCAGCGCTGGCGGCTCTACCCAGGGGCGCACTGCAGGTGGCATCAATTACGCAGCCTTGGCGTCGTTGGGCATGATGGCGTTCCAGGCCTATCAAAGCTGGCAGCGCAGCCAGGCGACAGCCCCGCAACAGGCGGTGCGTACTGTCGATCAATTGTCCGGCCCCGAAGCCGAGGATCACAGCCATGCAATCTTGCGCGCGCTGATTGCCGCGGCCAAGGCTGACGGTCGCATCGACAAGCAGGAAGAACAGTTGATCTACGCCGAAATCAAACGTCATACCAGCGACCCGCAACTGCAGCAGTGGCTGGATGAAGAAGTCAGCAAGCCACTCGATGCTGTCGACGTGGCGCGGTCGGCCCAGAACCCGGCCATGGCCGCGGAAATGTATCTGGCCAGCGTGATGCTGGTGGATGACCAGCAGAATGCAGAACGGGCCTACCTCGACCAACTGGCCAGCGCACTGCAAATCGAACCGACATTGCAGGTGCACCTGGAGCAGCAGGCCAAGAGTGCCGTCTGACGGGCTGAGGCGCCGCGCGTGCGGCGCTCGCCAGTCTTATCTGGCCTGATAACAGCGGAATCGCTAACCGCTGAGATTCATTGCTGTGCATTAGCCCCTCCCGTAGTGGCCAATGGTTTTCTACTGTCTCGGGTTTCTTTAAATACGCCTAAGGCGTAGCCTCGGCACAGTCAGTCCTTCAAGCCCGGTCAGGTTATCAACCCTGCGCAAGGGTCAGAGAGGCAAAAAAAATCACCAGAACCAATAGAATTTCCATCGCCATGTCTGACGGTTTCCCTGAATTGCCCTCGCTTAACGCACTGCGTGTATTCGAAGTGGTTGCCCGCCACTTGAACTTCCGCGTGGCTGCCGAGGAACTGGGCGTGACCCAGGCAGCAGTCGCGCAACAGATACGCGGGCTGGAGGCAAGCCTGGATCTTCGCTTGTTTGTACGTCTGCCCCGAGGCTTGGCGTTGACCGATGCCGGCCTGGGCTACAGTGGCAGCATTCGCAGCGCGTTGGCCATGATCGATGAGGCAACCCGCCTGCTCAGGCCTCAGACGGCTCACCTGACGGTCAGCGTTACCCCTACCTTTGCCTCGAAATGGCTGATTCCCCGCCTCGGCAACTTTGCCCAGAGCCATGCGGATATCGATCTGCGGGTGCTGGCAACGGATCGACTCTCGCATTTCAGTACCGATGGCGTGGATATCGCGGTGCGCTATGGCAAGCCCGAATTCGGCGCGGGCTTGAACAGTGAACTGTTGATGGAGCAGCGCATCGTGGCGGTGGCCAGCCCAAAATTGTTCGGAGGCGGCGCAGCCCCCGTCAGCTTCGAGCAGCTTCAAGAGTTCATCATGCTGCACGACGCGCACAATTTCTGGCCTCAATTTCTTGCAGATTTGTTCCCGCAGCACGCGCAACCGACGGCCAAGAATCTGCGATTCAACCAGACCTCACTGGCCATCGAGGCGGCAATCAACGGTCAGGGTATTGCTCTGGCCAGCCTGGCGTTCGTCAGTGATGACATGCTCGCCGGCAGGTTGATCCAGGTCTTCGTTCAGCAGATCAGGCTCGATAAGTCGTTCTATCTGGTCTGGCCACGAAAGCTGCAGCAACCTGAATCGCTGAGCGTCGTCCAACAATGGCTCAAACAACAGGCTGGCAATAGTTAATCTACTGTAACGGTAAAGTTTGGCTGTCTCCCTCGGCAGCGGGGCTGCTGCTAAGGTGAATGCACCTGAGCAATTAGCATTTCCCTATCTGGAGGCAGCATGTCAGTAGAAAAAGTTGCAATTATCACCGCAGGTGGCAGCGGCATGGGCGCGGCAGCAGCGCGCCGCCTGGCCGCTGACGGTTACAAGGTTGGCATCCTTTCTTCTTCAGGCAAGGGCGAGGCGTTGGCGGCCGAACTCGGCGGCATTGGGGTAACTGGTAGCAACCAGTCGGTCGAAGACCTGCAACGTCTGGTCGACGCGGTGGTGGAGAAATGGGGCCGTATCGACGTGCTGGTCAACAGCGCCGGCCATGGTCCGCGCGCGCCGATCCTGGAAATCAGCGACGAGGACTGGCACAAGGGCATGGACACCTACCTGCTCAATGTCATTCGCCCGACGCGTCTGGTCACGCCCTACATGCAGCGCCAGCAGGGTGGGGTGATCATCAACATTTCCACCGCCTGGGCGTTCGAACCAAGTGAGCTGTTCCCGACTTCCGCGGTATTCCGCTCGGGCCTGGCCGCCTTCAGCAAGATCTTCGCCGACAATTTCGCCGGGGATAACGTGCGCATGAACAACGTGCTGCCAGGCTGGATCGATAGCCTGCCGGGCACCGAACAACGCCGCGACAGCGTGCCGCTCAAACGCTATGGCACCAGCGAAGAAGTGGCTGCCACCATCGCGTTTCTCGCCAGCGAAGGTGCTGCCTACATCACCGGGCAGAACATCAAGGTCGATGGCGGCGTGACACGCAGCGTCTGATTGTCCGTGGCCGCAGCCTGCGCTGCGGCTTTCGCATCATGCATATGGATTTTCCCATGCTGGACGATCTGCTTCAGTGCATCTGGGCGCAGCTGGCAATCCCGGTGGGTCCTGTGCGCAACCGCTATCGGCTCATGCAGTTGTCGACCGTGGACGAGCAAGGCTGGCCCGTCTCCAGGACGGTCGTGTTGCGCGACGTCGACGTCAGTGCAGGCGCGTTGTACTTCTACGCGGACAGGCGCTCGGCGAAATGCACCCAGATAGCGGCTGAGCCACGCGTTGCGCTAACGGCGCTGAGCCCTTGTGGCTTGACGCAGGTGCGCATGCAGGGGCTGGCCAGCCTGGTCGAGGACATCGGGCAGCGTCAACGCTGCTGGTCGGCAGCGCGCGACAAGACTCAGGCACTTTTCCGCCATGGTGCTGTGCCGGGGCAAGTCGTCGAAAGCCCTGAAAGCGTCTACGCATGCAGCCAGGACGGTTTCGAGCACTTTGCGCTCATGTGCATCGAGGCGCAGACCGTGGAGTGGCTGGACCTTACTCAGCCTGTTCAGCAACGGGCTCGCTTCCGGCGCAACGAAGGATTGTGGCAATCCTCTTGGCTGGCGCCTTGAAGTGGGCTTCTACTCATTCAGGAAAGTGAAGACAGGAGACAGCGATGAAGGGTTACTGGATCATTTTTGCGGCTGCTGTTACCGATGCAGAGGCTCAGCAGGAATACGCTCGGTTGTGGGCGCCTATCGCCGAAAAATATGGGGCAAAGCTCAAGGCCCTCGATGCCAGTGCGCTCGTGGAGTCGCACACCAGCACCCGTGCACTGGCTGTCGAGTTCGACAGTTACGCCCAAGCCAAGGCGTGCTACGCCGACCCGGAGTATTCGCAGGCAAAAGCGCTGGCATTGCGCGCCGCCCGTCGAGAGCTGCTCATCATCGAGGCTGAACTGGGCTGAGTGAATGGGCATTCATCCAGCCATCAGCCTCAATGAGGCCGGGGAAGCTGCAGGCCAGGCGCGTGCACGGGGCGCCTGAGGCGTCCCGCTCGGAAACTCAGCGATGGTCCCCTGACCACTGCTCATAGGCTGCGGTCATCCGCGCCCAGGTGCCTGCATCGGCGGGGATCAGATGCTCGATGCGCAGTGACGCCACGCTGATGTCGAGCGGCATGCCAAACGTCGTGAACGTGGACAGGAACCTCAGTTCGCCCTGTTCGGTCTGCACCCGGGTGAGCACGGCAGGCGCTGACGATGCAGTCAGTGGTCGCGCCTGCGGGGTCGGCATTTGTGCCAACAGCCGAGCCAGTTCGGGGTTGCTGGTGGCTTCCCGCGCCGCCCGTTGCCAGGCAATGGCCCGTATCTCGTCGGCATTGATCAGGCAATCGCCCAGGCCGCCTGGGCTGAGCAGTGTGTCCAGAAGGTTGAGCCGCGACTCAGCCTTGATCGCAACGCCAGCCATGGTGAACAGCAAGCCCGCGCTGGCATTGGCGGCGGTGATGTCCCAGTTGCTGGCGATGACCACCGCCGGGGCCGGATTGTTGGCCTGCAGCAGGTGGTCGATTGCGGCCTGCACGGCGTCGAGTGCGGGTGCATCGAGCGGCGAGGCAACGTAGCGCGGCGCATAGCCCGCCGCGAGAAACACCGCGTTGCTGTGGTCCAGTGGCACGTCGAGGGCTGACAGCAGTGCATGCAGCAGGCTGGGGCTGGCCTTGGCGCGGCCGGTCTCGACGCAACTGAGGTGGCGCTGGGAGACACCGGCAATCAGTGACAGCTCAAGTTGGCTGAACCCCGCTTGCTGGCGCAACGTGCGCAAGTGCTCGCCTGCGCACGCGCCAACGGCCGGCAGGGTGGGATGGAAGGCGTGTAGGCTCATGCTTGAACTCTGACTGTCCCTGTAGAGCACGTCGATGACCTGTCAGGTCATTGAGTGGCGCGCCACTTTATCACTACTGTGCAGCGGCGACCCTCACAGGAGAGAGAGATGAAGGGCATAAGCCTGGCGTTGTCGGTGTACGCGGTCTGTGTTGTCGGTCTGTTCCTCAAGATGTTCGCGCTATCGTGCTATCAGGGCTATTTCCGTTTGCGCTACTTGGCGTTCACCAACCCGGAAGATGCCGCTGTCTTCAAACGGGCGGCGCAATTGGCAGAGCGCCCGCAAGTGTGCAGGGCGGGGCGGGCGTGGATGAACGATCTGGAGAACATTCCCCTGTTCATTGCCCTGGGCGGGCTGGCCATTGCCGTTGCTGCACCGGGTACCCAGGTCGCCTGGCTATGCGGGGTGTTCACTGTCGCCAGGTGCGTGCACACACTTGCCTATCTGGCAGGTTGGCAGCCCTGGCGGACGCTCGCGTATGGCGTGGGGGTACTGTGCTTGTGGGTGTTGGGCGCGATGGTCATGGGGCAGGTGATTGCGGCGGCGTAACAGATCAATCCTCTCGACATCAGATAGACTGGCCATCTTGGCTTTTTGATTCGGCGAAACCATGTCAGCCCACCCCACAATACGACTCGCCCAGCGCGAGGACCTCGATGCGCTGGTCGAGCTGGATGCCATCGCTCGGAACGATCCGGGACGGCGCAGATTCATTGCCCAGGCTACGGCGTGCAGCCAATGCTGGGTCGCCGTAGAGGCGCACGCTGCTTCGCTACTGCTCGGTTATGGCGTGCTCAACCAAGCCTTCTTCGATCAGTGGTTCATCCCGCTGATCGTGGTCAAGGCTTCAGCCCGCCGCCGGGGTGTCGCTTCCGCCATCCTGCGGACGCTGGAGGCGCAATGTACCGGTCGCAAGCTGTTCACGTCGACGAACGCCTCGAATACGCCGATGCGGACGTTGCTCAGCCAGCATGGCTTCATTGGCAGTGGTCAGATCGAAAACCTGGATGAAGGCGATCCCGAGCTCATCTACGTCAAGTTACGATCCTGATATCGGGTTCAGGACGGGCTTGCCAAGGCAATGGCACGGCGCCATTCCCCAATAACGGCGTGGACGCCCCAACAATGGGCGCCATTCCCCAGAGAACTGCTGACGCCCAGACCAACACACCCACCACTCGGCCTGTGTTCGCCGGTGCTGCACGTGCGCGACATATTTTGTCACATTCTTTGCATCGTTCCTTTCATTCAGCCATGGGGCGCAGCGCGAGCGGCATCCGCCAACTGAATGCCAGTGCGACAACCTTCCTGCGCAACCGTTGTGGGGGACATGCCCATGAACCACCCTGAGCATTCGTGTGTGCAGGCCGTGCTGAAGGTGTTGGCGGGCCTGACCAGGCGATGGATGACAGGTACCTGTGTTCTGGCCTGTCTGCTTGCAGTAACGCTGGTGGCGGCGGACGAACCCCAGGGCAATGACGATCAGAACAATGAAAAGTGGCTGGAACCGGCGCGTTCCAAGCTGATTCACGTCAATGGCGCGATGCCGTTCTTTCCGCACCGGGCGAATACCCCCGGCAACCTGGTGCTGAATGCCCAGGACTTCGACAACGCCCAGGTCTGTGGCGCCTGCCATACCGAGATCTACAAGCAGTGGCGCTCGTCGATGATGTCCCAGGCCTGGGACGAACCCATTTACCGGGCTTTGCTCAAACAGGCCAGCGCGGCCACCGAGGGCAAGGTCGACAACTTCTGTACCGGCTGCCATACCCCGATCGGTCTTACCACCGGGCAGATCAACTCGCAGGTCAACCGCGCCTCGATTGAAGACAGCGCCAAAGAGCACCCCATGCCGGGGGTCGATTGCGAGACCTGCCACAACATCAGCGCGCGCACCGGGCTCGATAACGGCGCCTATGTGCTGAGCCCGCGCGCGCACGGCAAACCGACCAAGTTCGGCCCGCGCAAAGATGCTCTTTCGCCTTATCACGACACTGTCTATTCCGCGCTGCACACGCGCTCGGATTTTTGCGCGACGTGCCACAACGTCACTCACCCGTTCAGCAGTGTGGCGGTCGAGCGCACCTATGACGAATGGCAGGAGAGCGTCTACAACGTCAATGGCATCACCTGCCAGGGCTGCCATATGCCGGGCTTTGCGGGAAAAGCCGCGATCATGGGGCCGGACCGCGAAGCGGTCGCATCGCACTGGTTCAGCGGCGCCAACGCCATGATGCTGGATCATCTGGGTCAGGCAGAGGGCGCGCAACGTGCCCGTGACATGCTTGCGCGCGCAGCGCAAATGACCTTCCAGCCGCTGCCGTCCGCCTTCACTCCCGGCCAATACACCTCGGTGGCGGTGAAAGTTGCCAACGTGGGGGCCGGGCACAAGCTGCCGACCGGTTTCCCCGAGGGGCGGGAGATGTGGATCGATTTCCGCGTGCTGGACGCCACCGGTCGCGAGCTCTATCGGCTAGGCTCGATCAAGGAGGGCAAGACCGAAGACGACACGCGAAACTTCAAAGTGCACATTGGCGACAAGGACGGCAACCCATTGGATGTCGAGGTCTGGAATGCCACGCAGATTCTCTCGGACAACCGCATTCTGCCCAAGGG
>RCUM01001156.1_pt1 | contig 11247 bp, 9 predicted proteins | sample 2166141 | NCBI WGS metagenome assembly RCUM01 (sample SAMN09932756, study PRJNA488358) | compost metagenome | isolation source: compost soil in crotonic acid-enriched | place: Germany: Experimental Botanical Garden
CGGCGCCCCCCGTGCTCTTGCTGGAGCAGCGGCTGCGCAAGGAGGCCGAGCGCCGCCCCCTTATCAAGGTGGAGGAGCCCTGGTGATCCGCTGGCTGCGTTCACTCATCCGGTTTATGAAGGGCCTAAGCGGCTGCTGGCTGCTCGCCATGCTGCTGGCCGCCCAGGTACAGACAGCTCAAGTGCAGGCGGCCCCCCCTCGCGCCGAGCTGCTGGCGGGGGAGAGCGATCGCGACTGGTTGCTCGTCATCGAAGCCGACGGGGAGCTCAAGGGCGACGAGCTCAGCCTGCTCCCCCTGCTGCGCCAGTTTGCGGTAGGCCGGGTCAGCATCAGTCGCGTCAACACCGAGGTGAGCAGCCTGATCCGCTGGCAGATCCCGCTTCACCTGCTGGAGACCAGTCCCCGCCAGGTGCCTCCCTTGACCCTCGGCGCCGAACAGACGCCCGCGCTGCCCATTCCGACGCCCCCCCGAACGGGCACCCTGATGCCACAACCCGAGGCGCGTCCCTCCCCCGTGGAGCTGCAGGCCAGGGTGCTGCATCAGGGTCCCCTCTACCCGGGGCAACCCTTCATCTATGAGCTGAGCCTCTGGCTGCCCGCCAACATGGAGGCCCCCAACCTCGGCGAGCCCCTCGGTCAAGGCTTCACCATACGCCGCCTCGGCGACGATCGCTGGGAGTCCCCCGCCAGCCCCGGCATGCCAGGGCGCCTGATCCGCAAGTGGCTGCTCCAGGCCAGGGAGCCCGGGCTGCATCCCCTGGAGTCCCCCCGTTTCCAGGGTCGATTGCCCCAGGACCCGGACACTGCCGCGCAAAACGACGCGGGGGATCTGCTTTCCGCCAGAGCGGCCACCCTCTTGGTCAAGGTAGACAAGGCACCGGTGGAGCCGGTGGCGAGCAGCCTGATCCTGCGCCAGCAGTTCAGTCCGGCCAGAGGAGCCAGCGTCGGGGAGCCGGTGATCCGCACCCTCACCCTGGTGATGGAAGGAGGGGATGGCAACCGCCTGCCACAGATCCCGGCCCCGGCATTGCCGCAGGGTCTTTCGATGAAACCGGACGGCGAGCAGCAGCAGGAGCGTTTCGTGGCCAAGGGGGCGCTGCGCTTCGAACGCCAGTGGCGCCAGGCCCTGACCGCACAAGCCCCAGGCAGCTATACCCTGCCCGCCGTGACCCTCTCCTGGTTCAACACCAGTACCGGGCGCATCGAGCAGGCCCGCCTGCCGGCGCAGACCCTGCACATCGAGGGCGACGCCGCCCCCTCCGATCCCGCCAGGGCGCCGGGCGCAGAGAGCCTCCACTGGGTGCTGTGGGCGCTGCTGCTGCGCGCCCTGTGCCAAGGCGGGCCGCGCTGGCTCGCCTTCTATCGGCTGCAACGGGCCCTGGCGACCCGGGAGCCTGACCCGGCCAGATGGGCCTTGCTGGCCTGGGCAGCGCTGCGCTTGGGACGGCCTTGCCAGCACCTGGCCAACCTGCCCTGTCATAGCGATCCCGCCATGGGCACGCTGCTCGATGACCTGGACAGGGCCTGTTTTGCCGCCCCCGAGGCTGCCGGCCAAGGGGTCGACTGGCAGGGGCTGGCCCTGGCGCTGTGCGCCAGGGAGACTTTTGCGATAGCCTATGTCCTCAGAAAACTGGCGTGGGCACATCCTTGACGCCTGCGGCAAACCACTCATGAAAAAGGAATCGCATTCATGACGTTAGGTTTTTTTAGAAAAAAAAAGGCAGGAACGGGAAAGGATCCCTCGGCCACCCCGGTCTATGGGGATATGGCAGACAAACAAACGAAATACGAGGCCCTGGTGCACGCCCTGCACGGGGACATCTACCGCTACGCCTACTGGCTGTGCCGGGATCCCCAAGTCGCCGAGGATCTGGTGCAGGAGACCTTCCTGCGAGCCTGGAAGGCGCTCGACTCCCTGGTCGATGACAAGGCCGCCAAGGCCTGGCTCATCACCATCTTGCGGCGGGAAAATGCCCGGCGCTTCGAGCGCAAGCAGTTCGATCTCATCGATCTCGACGAGCATCCCCAAAGCGATCCGGATGCGCTGCACAGCGAGCAGGAGATGGAACATGAATGGCTTCGGCGCCACATCGCCCGCCTGCCTGCCGAATATCAGGAACCCCTGCTGTTGCAGGTGCTGGGGGGATTCAGCGGCGAGGAGATCGCCGCCCAGCTCGGCCTGAACAAGAACACCGTCATGACGCGGCTGTTCCGGGCTCGCAACCAGATCAAAGAGGCCATGGAGGCTGCGGTACAACAGAGAGGTCACACCAATGGATGAGCTTGAATTTCGCCGCCGGGCCATCACCCATCCCTCGGACAGGGATCCGGCCTTCCTCGCCGCGGCAGAGGCGTCTTCCGCCAATCGCAAGCATCTGGACGAGATGAAGCAGCTGGACAGCAAACTGCGCCGCACCCTGGAGGTGGAGGTGCCCGCCGGACTCGCCGAGCGGATCCTGCTCCGCCAGGCGATGGACGCGAGCGAGGATGTGGTGCCACTGCCCTCCCCGGCCAAAGGCAGAGGCTGGCGCCCGCTCGCCATGGCGGCCTCGGTCGCCTTCCTGCTCGGCATGAGTACCCGCTGGATCAGCTGGCCACCGGCATCGGAGCCGTTGTCGCTGGCCCAGGTGGCCATGGCCCACGTCTATGGGGAGGAGCCCTTCATCCAGGGGGTGGATGAGAAGGTGAGCCTGCAGACCATCAACGCCAAGATGGAAAAATATGGTGCCACCCTGATGGGCATGCCCGGCATGAAGGTAACCTATGTCAATCACTGTGCCTTTTATCAGGGGCCGGCCCTGCACATGGTGATCCAGGGCAAGATGGGCCCGGTCACCCTGTTCCTGGTACCCAAGCATGTGCCACTCACGATCCAGCCCGATTTTGCAGACGGTACCCTCAAGGGGGAGATACTGCCGCTCAAGGGGGCAAACATGGTGTTGATTGGAGACATGCAGGAGTCACTGGCCCCGGTTGCCCAGCAGCTTGAGTCCCGTTTGCACTGGTCCATTTAACAGATCTTGACTGGGGCTGACCGGGCCCCCGTCCCCTCCACATCACAGGCAGACACCGTCTGTTGTCTGCCTGTTCATCTCAGAATCCCGACAACTTCCCGCTTGATACCCACCTGAAGTCACATTTTTACTATTTTTTTTGAACGATTCAAAAGGAACTTATTGTATGTAATTTATCCGATAATGGATAAAACAGACTATTTAAACGGCAAGTTAAAACAAATGATTAACACAATGGAAACTTTTATGTATTCTGCTGTCACTGGTCTGATTTCTTACCTCCTACCAGATCCATAGAATCACGCCAGAAGTGAATGGGAAGAAGCTGACATAACAACAGATCTTGTCGTCTATAGCGGCCAAAGAGCCCTGATGTCGACAGAAAATCTGCTTACAAAGAGAGAACACTATGACAACTGCCTTTTTCAAGAAAAGCCTGATCGCCGCGGCCGTCACCCTGGCCAGCACTCAGACCTTCGCCGCCGCGTTCCAGCTGAACGAACACTCGGCTTCCGGTCTGGGCCGCGCCTATGCCGGGGAAGCAGCCATCGCCGACAATGCGTCCGTGCTGTCCCGCAACCCGGCCGCCATGACCACCTTCGACAAGATGGCACTGTCTGTTTCCGGTACCTATATCAAGCCCGACGTGGATGTCGCGGGCGACATCTATGCCGGTCCGGCCAAGCTGGCCTCTTCCAGCGAGAGCGACATCGCGCCAGATGCCTTCGTGCCGGCCACCTATTTCATCCAGCCCCTGAACGATCAGTGGGCCTGGGGGATCGGCCTGTTCTCCAACTACGGCCTCTCCACCGAGTACTCCAAGACCTTCCCGGCCGGTGCCGGTGCCGGCGATACCGAGCTGTTGACCTTCAACATCAACCCCAACATCGCCTACCGCATCAACTCCAACTTCAGCGTGGGTGCCGGCATCAATGCCGTCTATGCCCAGGCCGAGCTGAACCGCTATGCCGGAGCCCTGGCACCGGGTCTGACTGCCAAGACAGGTATCGTTCACAACAGCGACACCGCCATCGCTCACCTCAAGGGTGATACCTGGGGCTTTGGCTGGAACGTCGGCACCCTGTACGAGATCAATGAGAACAACCGCCTGGCCCTGACCTACCGCTCCCAGGTGGACTTGAGCTTTGACGGCGACTTCAAGGGGCTGACCTCCGGCTACCGGACCGTCGATGGCAACCTGAAGCTGGATCTGCCTGCTCAGGCCGAATTCGCCGGTTACCACCGTCTGAACCAGCAGTTCGCGGTGCACTACTCCGTCAACTGGACCGACTGGAGCGCCTTCCAGGAGCTCAAGGCCACCAGCAACGCCTGTGCCGGTGGGGTCTGCCTGCAAAAAGACGAGAAGTTCAAGGATTCTACCCGTTACTCCCTCGGCGGTACCTGGTACGTCAACCCGTCCTGGGAAGCCCGCATCGGCTTCGCCTACGACAACAGCCCGATCGAGCCGGAATACCGCAGCCTGAGCATCCCGGATTCCGACCGTGTCTGGTACAGCGCCGGCGCCACCTACCACATCGATCAGGACATGAGCGTCGATTTCGGCATGGCCTACCTGGATGGCAAGGAAGTGGACGTGAACGAAGGTCTGACCAGCCATACCGATCCGGTTCGCTGGAAGGGCACTTCCCACGGCAACGCCTTCCTGGCTTCCGCCCAGTTCAACATGAAGTTCTGATTTCATCGCGATAAGACAGAGCGCCTCCGGGCGCTCTTTTTTTATGCGACATCCCCATCTCGGCGCACAGCTGTAGCAAACAGCTGTACTCTTTTTGTTTTTTATCAAGCTATTAGAGGCAATACCTCCAGCATTTAATCCCGTTTTGTCCTCTCTGCCCCCGCCCCCGTTGCCTTACTGGTCATACCATATAAAATCCCGCCCCCAACCAAATAACAGAATGAATTCCAAGTTCATCCCAAGGAAAAGCAATGCTCCCGAACATGAAGCCCTCCCTCATCGCCCTGTTGGTGTTATCGAGTCAAGCCCAGGCGGCCGGTTTCCAGCTGGCGGAACAATCGGCCACCGGCATGGGCCGCGCCTTCGCCGGTGAAGCTGCCATCGCCGACAATGCCAGCGTGCTCGCCCGTAACGCCGCGGCCATGACCCGCTTCGAGCGCACCGCCTTCTCAGGGGGCGTCATTCACATCCAACCTGACGTCAACATCGAGGGGGTGACCCGGGTGCCTACCGCCATGGGCCCGGTGACGCTGGATGCAAGCGCCAGCGACATCGCAGACGGCGCCTGGGTCCCCAATGCCTATCTCATCCTTCCTTTGAATGAACAGTGGTGGCTGGGGCTGGCGGCCACCTCCTATTACGGCCTCGGCGTCCAGATGCCGGACAACTACAACGCCGGTCACTTTGGCAACATCTCCGATATCAAGACCGTGGATCTCGGTACCTCCCTGGCCTATCGCATCAACCGGAACTGGTCGGTCGGCGCCGGGCTTTCCGCCATCCAGGGGGAAGGGGAAGTGGGCGGCACCTTCCCCTCCAACAACAAGATTGCCAAGCACCTCAAGGGGGATGGCTGGGCCCTTGGCTGGCATCTCGGCACCTTGCTGGAGCTGTCGCCGGCCACCCGCATCGGCCTCTCTTATCGCCATGACGTGACCCTGACCCTCTCAGGGGATGCTGTCGGCACCGATCTGCTGGGCCGTACCTTCACCGACACCGGCACCCTGGACCTGCCGCTGCCCGCCACTGCGGAGCTGGCCCTGTTCCATCAGCTGACCCCGGCCCTGGCGTTGCATTCGAGCATCAACTGGACCAACTGGAGCAAGTTCGTCCAGCTCGAGTCCGAGCTCGATCACCATGGCACCATGCACATCAAGGACGAGCACTGGGAAGACAGCTGGCGCTACGCCCTCGGCCTGACCTATCGCCTGGATCCGAAGTGGCAGCTGCGCTCCGGCCTGGCCTACGATCGCAGCCCGGTGCCCGCCGATCGCCGCACCATCTCCATCCCGGACTCGGATCGGGTGTGGTACAGCGCCGGGGTGGGTTACCAGATAGATCGCAACCTGTCGCTGGATCTGGGGCTGACCCTGATCGACGGCAAGAAAGTCGAGGTGAACGAGACCATGCAGCTCAGACCCGGGATGGCGCAAACCACCTCCACCTTCCAGGGCACCTCGGAAGGGGACGCCTGGCTGGCTGGCCTGCAGCTCAACTACCTGTTCTGATCCTGCCAACCTTGGCTGCACTCTGCCAGTTGCTGACCGTTTCGACCCGGTCGGCACTGGCATAGTGATCCGCTTCACCATAGAATCAAGCCTTCACCCATGCTGGAGAGATGCATGTATTCCTATGTAGCAAGGCAGCCCATCCTGGATCGGGATTTGAAGACCCATGCCTATGAGCTGCTGTTTCGCGACAGCCTGGATAATGTGTTTCCCCCCATCTCCGCGCAGCTGGCTACCTCCCGACTGGTGACAGAGCAATTTCTGCAACAGAACATCGATCAGCTGCTTGGCGGACACCCCTGCTTCATCAACTTCCCTCACTCCCTGCTGCTGGACGGTCTGGCCGAATGCCTGCCCCAGGACAAGGTGGTGATCGAGATACTGGAAGATGCCGAGCCCGACGATGCGCTGCTGGACAAGGTGATCCAGCTCCACGGGCTGGGCTATCGGCTGGCGCTGGATGATTTCACCCTGGTCCCGGCCTGGGACAGGTTCCTTCCCTATATCCACATCATCAAGTTCGATCTGCGGGCCACGCCGCTTGCCAGCATCGAGCGGTTCATGCAGACCCATCGCCACCTGCCGCTCACCTATCTCGCCGAAAAGGTGGAGGACAAGGCCGAGTTTGAACGGATGAAGGGGCTCGGGGTCGAGTTGTTCCAAGGCTTCTTCTTCAGCAGGCCCCAGATGGTACAGCAGACCACCATGCCCCCGACCCAGCTGGTGGTGATGCAACTGCTGAAGGTGGTCAATCAGGCCGAGCCGGATCTGGACAAGATTGAGCAACTGCTCAATCAGGATCTCTCCCTCTCCCTCAAGCTGCTGCGTTACGTCAACCATCTCAAGCACTTTCCCCAGCCCATCGCCTCGTTTCGCCAGGCCGCCAGCTCCCTGGGTCACGCCCAGCTGAAACGCTTCGTGGCCCTGATCGCCGCCACCAGTGCCGGTCACGACAAGAGTGCCGAGCTCTACCAGATGTCCCTCATCCGTGCCCGCTTCTGCGAGCTGCTGGCACAGACCCATGCCCCCACCCAGCAGGCTCAGCAAGCCTTCATCACCGGGCTCTTCTCCCTGCTGGATGTGCTGATGGGGCAGCCGCTGGATCAGTTGCTCGGCACCATACCGCTGACCGCCGAGATCCGTGCCGCCCTGCTGGAGCGCAAGGGCAACCTGGGGTTCTACCTCGCGTTCTGTGAAGAGTACGAGAAGGCCAACTGGCAACGGATCGCCGCCAGCACCGCGCGCCTCGGCCTCAACGAGGAGAAGGTCAGCCACCTCTATCTCGCCGCCACCGCCTGGGTCAATCAGCAGCTCCAGGCCATGGAAGGGATGGACTGAACCCGCGAACCCGCCATGGTTCTCCCTCATGTCATCTCATAACAAAAACGTCCCGCGAGGGGACGTTTCGTTCAGAACACCATATTGAACTGGACCGAGGCCAGGAAGGCATTGCCTTCATTGTTGCCTTCGAAATAGAACGGCTGACCCGGGTCGTTGTTGTGGATCCCTTCCTTCACTCCGCTCGCTTCCCCATTGATATAGGCCATGCCAAGATCGATGCTCTTGCTCTCATCGATGTGATAGGTCGCCCCCGCGCTGTACCACCATTTGTCTGCATCCGGCAGACTGATGGTGGCGTGCTCGCTCTGCACGGCGGATTCGTCATAGGCCACCCCGACCCTCGCTTCCCACTGCGGGTTCACATACCAGGTCGCCCCGACCGCGTAGCGCATCGCATCCTGTAGTTGCTCGTTCTTGCTCAGGCAGACGCCACCCGGCAGGTTGCACTGGCTGCTGACGGCTTCCAGTTTTTCAAAGGCGCTCCAGTCGGTCCACATCACGGAGTAGTGCAGGGCAAATTGCGGAGTCAGGCGGTGGTAGCCGGAAAACTCGGCGATGGCGGGCATGGGCACATCGACCGTGGCCTCGGCCTTATAGCCGGGCGCCCCCACTGCCCCGGTGTAATCCCCCTCCAGCTCCACATCGATCTGGGAGCGATAGGTCAACGCCAGGCGGTTATCCTGGTTGATCTCGAACAGGGTACCGAGGTTCCAGCCCCAACCGTTGCCGGCGCCATCGAAGTTGGCCAGGGTATTGTGAGCACCATTGGCGTTTCCATTGGCATCGACCCTATCGACGTAACCGGTGGCGAGGGTGTAGTTGATACCGGCCCCGAGGCTCCACTGCTCGTTGACGCGATAGGCGACATTGGGGTTCAGATTGACGCTCATCAGGGACGTCTCACCCGCCAACAGGCCGGCGGCAGGATGGCTGCCCGCCCCGAAGCTGTCGTCGAAGCGGGTGCCCAGGCCGTAGTTGGTCATCATGGCGAAACCGACGGCCCACTGGTCGTTGACGGGGTGGATCATGTAGGCGGCGGGGATGACCGCGTTGGGGCCGGCGTTACCATGACTTGCCGGCGTGCTGGAGTCAAACCGGCTACCCGGCAGATCGGTGACAAAGGCCCCGTCCACGCTGTAATCCGGATCGACCATGGTGGCCGCTACCGAGACGGCGGTCTTGTCGAACATCATCATGGCAGCGGGGTTGCGACCCAGCACGGCGGCGCTGTCGGCGATGGCCCCCTCACCCGCGAAGGCTCGGCCAAGGCCGGCGGCGGAGTGTTCGTTGATCTGGAAGCCGGAGGCTGAGGCATGGGTAGCAAGCAGTGCCAGCACGCTGGCAAGGGTGCTGCGCTTGAATGGCGTAGTCATCTGAGTTTCTCTTGTGGGTGCCCACCGCAAGCGGGCATTGATCGTCGCAGTGGCCATGACGGCAACGACGGAACACTGCCGTGGGTCAGTGGCGCACGGGAACGGTGCGAGGACGGCAAAACAGAGGCGAATAGTAGGGAGCCCATCTCCCGCCACAAAGCAGACCAGTGTCGAAAACGGTCATCAGGCTTAATCCCGGCTGAATGAAAGCAAATCAGTCCATGTTCCCCACCAAAACCGGACTTTTCGCCACCGTCTATCCATCAGGCCAGGTGACATGACGAACGAACAGCACAGTTGGAAAACCAGGGGTTGATAGAGCGACATGGAGGGAGACAAGCGGGTCACCTGAACGACCCGCTGCCGGACATAAGTAATGAGTGGAGGGAGAAACAGAGGGAAACGGCCTCAACACCGGACCGGCCTGGGGCCGGTGTTGAGGCCAAGGGCTCACACCAGCTCGATGGCCATGGCCGTCGCCTCTCCGCCCCCGATGCACAGACTCGCCACCCCTCGCCTGAGCCCGCGCGTGCGCAGGGCATGGATCAGCGTCACCAGGATGCGGGCACCGCTGGCCCCCAGGGGATGCCCCAGGGCGCAGGCGCCTCCGTTCACGTTCAGCTTGTTATGGGGGATCTGGCACCCCGCCATGGCCAGCATGCTCACCATGGCGAAGGCCTCGTTCACCTCGAACAAATCCACCTCCTCCACCGACCAGCCCACCCGGGCCAGCAACTTGTCGATGGCCCCCACCGGGGCGCTGGTAAACTCCGCCGGCAGGGCGGCATGGCTCTGGTATCCCACCACCCTGGCCAGCACCGGCAAGCCCAGTTGATGGGCCGTCTCGGCCCGCATCAGCACCAGCGCCGCCGCCCCGTCCGAGATGGAGCTGGCATTGGCCGCCGTGATGGTGCCCGTCTTGCTGAAGGCCGGTTTCAGGGTCGGTATCTTGTCGGGCCTGGCCTTCTCCGGTTGCTCGTCGTCGGCCAGCAACAGGGTGTCCCCGGCCATCACGGGCGCCAGCTCTGCTCCGAAGGCGCCGCTTCGCTGGGCTGCCAGGGCCCGCTCGAGAGAGGCGATGGCGAAGGCATCCATGTCGGCCCGGGTCAGCCCGGCTCTGTCCGCGCTCAGCTGGGCATAGTGGCCCATCAGGTGCCCCTCGTAGGCATCCTGCAAACCGTCGAGGAACATGTGATCCAGCACACTTTGGTGACCCATGCGAAAACCGCTGCGCGCCTTGTCCAGCAAATAGGGGGCCCGGCTCATGCTCTCCATGCCGCCCGCCACCACCACGTCCACCTCCCCCAGCCGCAGCGCGTCTGCCGCCAGCATCACCGCTTTCATGCCGGAGCCGCACACCTTGTTGAGGGTGGTGCAGGGCACGCTGTCCGGCAGCCCGGCCTTGAGTGCCGCCTGCCGGGCCGGTGCCTGCCCGACCCCGGCGCTCAGCACATTGCCCAGATAGACCTCATCGACCCGATCCCCCCCCATCCCGGCCGCCGCCAGGGCGGCGCGGATGGCGCAGGCACCGAGCTCCGGAGCACTCAGTGTGCTCAAGGCCCCCTGGAAGGCCCCCATGGGGGTACGTTTGGCTGCCACAATCACGATATCCATCAATAGCGCTCTCCTTGTTACATTGGGATAACATATGCCGCCGCCGTCCCCGGAACAAGACTTGCGGGGAAGTTGACGTTTGGGTAAGGTGCCAGCCTGCATTGACAACCAGATGACAGCCAAGACAGCCCTATGACCAAATCCAAGGATGACGCCCGGACCTTCAGCATCAGCGAGCTGGCCCGTGAATTCGATGTGACCACCCGCAGTATCCGATTCTACGAGGATCAGGGTCTTCTGAATCCGACGCGCCAGGGACAGACCCGGATCTACAGCCGCCAGGACAGGGTGCGTCTCAAGCTGACCCTGCGTGGCAAACGGCTGGGGTTCAGCCTCGCGGACATCCGTGAGCTGTTCGATCTCTATGACGCGGACAAGAGCAGCCGCTCCCAGTTGCAGACCATGCTGGGGCTGGTGGCCGACAAGCGGGAGACCCTGCAGCAACAGCTGGAAGACATCCAGATGGTATTGCTGGAGCTGGAGGCGGCGGAGCAGCGTTGCCGGCAGGCGCTGGGGCAGCTGACGCCCTGAGTCGGCAGAGGATGGGGGCAGATAGCCCGGGGACAACGAAAAGAGGGAGGCTTGCGCCTCCCTCTTGTCATTCATGACGGTGAGCCTGGGATCAGGCCTCCTTGCTCCAGCGGTTCGGATCGTAATCCGGGCTGTAGCGATCGACGATGATGGCGCAGGCCGCATCGCCG
>RCUM01001160.1_pt1 | contig 11231 bp, 8 predicted proteins | sample 2166141 | NCBI WGS metagenome assembly RCUM01 (sample SAMN09932756, study PRJNA488358) | compost metagenome | isolation source: compost soil in crotonic acid-enriched | place: Germany: Experimental Botanical Garden
AGCGAAGGGTGAAGTGAACGTAGGAGATCGTCGTATTACCGGGCTGTCTGCCGGTGCGGACGATATGGATGCGGTCAACGTAGCACAGTTGAAAGCCACGGCTGCGAGTTCTGTCGCTGATGCGGTGATGTATGACAACAGCACCCACAACAACATTACCCTGGGTGGCAATACTTACGACAACAGTACGCACACCGGTGGTACCACTATCACTAACGTGGCGGATGGCGTAGCGCCAAGCGATGCGGTGAACTATTCACAGCTGACCGAAACCAATAACCAGGTAACGACCAACACCACCAACATCGCCAACAACACCACCAACATTAATGGGTTGAAGGATGATGCCCTGCAGTGGGATGCGTCTCTGAATGCCTACAGCGCCGACCATATGGGCAACGGCCCGGCCAAGATCACCAACGTAGCTGCGGGTGACCTGACGGATACCAGCACCGACGCGGTCAATGGTTCACAGCTGAAGGCAACCAACGATCAGGTGGACATCAACACCACCAACATCGCGACCAACACCACCGATATCACCAACCTGGGCGATACCGTAGAGAATATCTACAACACCGGGACCAAGTACTTCCACGCCAACTCTACCGGCACGGATTCTGTGGCGTCTGGTCTGGATGCGGTAGCCATCGGTATGGGCGCTATTGCCAGTGCCGATGGCAGCATCGCTCTGGGTGCCGGTTCGCTGGCTGATGGCAGCACCTTGTCTCATGAAGCGTACCTGGTCGGTGGCACAGCGAAGGGTGAAGTGAACGTGGGCGATCGTCGTATTACCGGGCTGTCTGCCGGTGCAGACGATACGGACGCGGTCAACGTGGCACAGCTGAAAGCCACGGCTGCGAGTTCTGTCGCTGATGCGGTGATGTATGACAACAGCACCCACAACAACATTACCCTGGGTGGCAATACTTACGACAACAGCACGCACACCGGTGGTACCACTATCACTAACGTGGCGGATGGCGTAGCACCAAGCGATGCGGTGAACTTCTCACAACTGACCGAAACCAACAACAGCGTCACCAACCTGGGCGACACCGTTAATAACATCTACACCACCGGGACCAAGTACTTCCACGCCAACTCCACCGGTACGGATTCTGTAGCCTCGGGTCTGGATGCGGTAGCCATCGGCATGGGCGCTATTGCCAGTGCGGATAACAGCATTGCCTTGGGCGCAGGTTCTCTGGCCAACGGCAGCACCTTGTCTCACCAGGCGTATCTGGTCGGTGGGACTGCGAAGGGTGAAGTGAACGTGGGTAATCGCCGTATTACCGGGGTGGCTGCTGGTGCAGACGCAACGGATGCGGTGAACGTGGAGCAGTTGGCCGCCGTAGTGAACCATTATTACAGCTTTAATGATGCGGGCACTCACGATATCAACTACGACAACGCTGGCGCGACAGGGGCCAACTCAATTGCTGCAGGTATCAACGCCGCAGCGAGAGGAGACGGATCGGTTGCTACTGGTGTCGCTGCAATGGCAAATGGGAGCCATTCAATCAGCCTGGGCTACGGCACCGTCGTTAATGGTGCACGCTCGGCGGCGATTGGTGATCCAACCGTGGTCAACGGTGATGACAGCTATTCACTGGGTAACGACAACCTTATTGACTCCAACAACGTCTTTGTTGTCGGTAGTAACGTGAAAGTCGACGCCGGATTGGATGGAGCGGTCGTGCTGGGCGATAGCTCAACGGCCAGCGCTGCTGTGGCAACGACGGGTGTGACCCTCAATGGTAAAGACTATGCCTTCGCCGGGACTACACCGACCAGTTCGGTCAGCGTAGGAGCTGTGGGCGCAGAACGGACTATCACCAACGTGGCCGCAGGCCGCCTGAATGGTGACAGCACCGATGCGGTGAACGGTTCACAACTGTTTGCCACCAACCAGGCGATCGATGGCCTGCAAGGCGGCAGCGTTCAGTATGATAAGCATACTGACGGCACGGTGAACTACAACAACGTAACGTTGGGTGGCGACACCTACGACAACAGCACCCACACCGGTGGCACTACTATCACCAACGTGGCTGACGGCGTAGCGCCAAGCGATGCGGTTAACTTCTCGCAGTTGACCGAAACCAACAACAACGTGACCAATCTGGGCGATACCGTTACCAACTTGGGTGACACTGTTACCAATCTGGGCGATACCGTTACCAATATCAACGACCATGGCACCAAGTACTTCCATGCCAACTCTACCGGCACGGACTCTGTGGCCTCTGGCATTGATGCAGTAGCAATCGGTATGGGCGCAGTGGCCAGTGCTGACGGCAGCGTTGCTTTGGGCGCAGGTTCTCTGGCCGATGGCAGCACGCTGGCACATGAAGCCTACCTGGTAGGTGGCACAGCGAAGGGTGAAGTGAACGTGGGCGATCGTCGTATTACCGGGCTGGCTGCCGGTGCTGACGATGCGGATGCAGTCAACGTGGCACAACTGAAACAGGTTGCCACTGAATCGGTTGCCGATGTTGTTAAATATGACAACAGCACCCACAACAACATCACCTTGGGTGGCAACACTTACGACAACAGCACGCATACCGGTGGAACTACCATCACTAACGTGGCGGACGGTAAGGCACCAAGCGATGCGGTGAACTACTCGCAGTTGACCGAAACCAACAACAACATCACCAACCTGGGTGATACCGTTACCAACATCAACAACAAGGGCACCAAGTACTTCCACGCCAACTCTACCGGCACGGATTCTGTCGCCACGGGCATTGATGCAGTAGCAATCGGTATGGGCGCGGTCGCCAGTGCTGATGGCAGTATCGCTTTGGGCGCAGGTTCTCTGGCCAACGGCAGCACTTTGTCTCACCAGGCGTATCTGGTTGGCGGGACTGCGAAGGGTGAAGTGAACGTGGGCGATCGTCGTATTACCGGGCTGTCTGCCGGTGCGGACGATGCAGATGCGGTGAACGTCGCGCAGCTGAAACAAGTGACCTCCGGTGCGGTTGCCGATGCGGTGATGTATGACAACAGCACCCATAACAACATTACCCTGGGCGGCACCACTTACGACAACAGCACGCACACCGGCGGTACCACCATCACTAACGTGGCGGACGGTAAAGCACCAAGCGACGCGGTTAACTACTCTCAATTGACCGAGACCAATAACCAGGTGGCCATCAACACCACCAATATCACTAACAACACCAATGACATTAATGGGTTGAAGGATGATGCGTTGCAGTGGGATGCCAAAGCCAACGGGGGCAAAGGGGCTTACAGTGCCAACCATATGGGTAATGGCCCTGCCAAGATCACCTACGTCGCCGCAGGGGATATTAGTGCCACCAGTACCGATGCGGTGAACGGTTCGCAGCTGTTTGGCTTGCAGACTGAAATCACCAACATCACTAACAATGGGGTCAAGTACTTCCACGCCAACTCAACGGCGGCTGACTCCAAAGCTGTGAGCGCCGAGTCAATTGCGGTGGGGGGTAATGCACAAGCTTCCGGTGTGAGTTCCATCGCCATGGGCAGCAATGCTCAGACCAGCACTGACCATTCAGTGGCTATCGGTGGTTCAAGCAGCGTGACCGGTAAGACCGGTACGGCAATTGGCGATGGTGCCATCGTAACGGCGGATAACGCTGTGGCGCTGGGGGCTGGATCGGTTGCGGATCGGATGAACTCGGTTTCTGTGGGCTCCAAAGGTAAGGAACGCCAGATCACCAACGTGGCTGCGGGTACTGAGGATACCGATGCAGTGAACCTGGCTCAACTGAAGCAGGTATCGGGTGATATCACCAATATCGATAACTCAGTGAAGCAGAACAGCACGGATATCACCAATATCCAAAACGGTACCGACGGCATGTTCCAGGTTAAGAATACTGACAACCTGCCGAAACCGAGTGTGACGGGTAATAACTCGGTTGCCGGTGGTGCGGGCTCCAAAGCGTCGGGTAACAACAGCATGGCGGTGGGCACGTCGTCCACAGCCTCTGGTGCCAACTCAGTCGCGTTGGGTAACGGGTCTTCTGCCACTGCGGAGAACTCGGTCGCTCTGGGTTCTGGCTCGGTAGCGGATAGAACCAACAGCGTGTCTGTCGGTTCTGCCGGTAACGAACGTCAGATCACCAACGTGGCAGCCGGTACCAAAGGCACGGATGGCGTTAACGTCAACCAGTTGACCAGCGGTATCAACGAGTCGAAAGAGTATACCAACAGCAAGTTTAGCGACCTGAAAAACCAGGTTGATAAGCAAAACGACAAGTTGGAAGGCGGGATTGCCGGTGCGATGGCGATGGCAAGTATGCCACAGCCATACTCAGCAGGGGCCAGCATGTTCAGCATGGGTGGCGCCAGCTACGGTAGCCAGGGTGCAGTAGCAATGGGTGTGTCAACCATTTCCGACAACGGCAAGTGGGTGACCAAACTGCAAGGGACCACGACCACGCAAGGGGATGTAGGTGTCGCAGTAGGGGTAGGTTATCAATGGTAAAACGTTAATTTAATCGATAACCGTAATGTACAAGCTCTGGTGGCGGCAACGTCACCAGAGCAACAGTAAAAACTCTTAAACTAGGCGGACTTATGTTTTCTTTTTCCAAAAGCGCTCGTGTGGTTCTGGCGGCAGCCATTGTGCTCTCCATGTCGGCATGTACTCGTAGTATCAGCCAGGTAGACAATGCCGGGCATACCGCAAACCCGGTTTTCCCGCAGATGGACAACGCAACCCGTAAAGAGGGGAGCTACGTCAATCTGGATAACCTCAAGATGATCAAGCCGGGCATGACCAAAAACCAACTCTATCAACTGATCGGTGCGCCTCATTTCTCTGAGGGGGTATTCGGTGTGAAAGAGTGGGATTACATTCTGAAGTTCAGAATGGCCAGCGGTAATGATTTGGTTTGTCAGTACAAAGTGCTGTTCGATAAGGATCTGATCGCGCAGTCCTTCTTCTTCCAACCAGAAAACTGCCTGGAAAAATTGAAGGCGGCTCCAGCTGTCGTGAAGCATGAGGCTCCATCTTCACCGGTGACTTTCAATGCCAACATGCTGTTTGGTTTTAACAGCGCGGTATTGTCGGCGGCAGGGGTTAATGAACTGACGGGGTTTGCGAACAAAATCAAGCAAACCAACCTGAATGAAAAGAGCATCATCATTATCGGCCATACCGATCGTCTGGGTAGCAAAGCTTATAATCAGCAGCTTTCCTTAAAGCGTGCCGAATCTGTGCGCGATCTGTTGGTGTCAAACGGCATCAGCCGTCAGATTATTCAGGTGGAGGGGGCAGGAGCCTCCGAGCCGTTAGTCGCTTGCCCAGGCAAAAAATCGGCGAAAGTGGTTGAGTGTTTGGCACCTAACCGCCGGATCGTGATTGAGTTCACCAGCAAATAAGCTATTCAGGACAGATAAGATGAAATCGAAATTTTTAGCCAGGTCTGCCGTATTATTACTAGCCAGCGTTTGGGGTTTTAGTGCTCAGGCAGCGAGCAGGGATTATGTTGTTTCTTATCCTAGTTCATCATTAATCAGCGAAACGCTGCTGGAAATGACGCCATCGGTCAATAATGAGCGTAATGACCTGATGATGAAGCTGGTGTGCGATCTGGCTAGAAATGAGAAGAGTCAGGCTGAGGTAGACACTTATCTGCAAAGAAACGGTGTCGACGTCAGCCAAATTCCAGCCAGCGGAAATGCCTTGTCGTTATTGGTGAATGGTGAAACTCAGAAACAGAAAGCCGCGTGTGCCAGCTATATTGCCACCTCCGTGATCCTGCCTGGGGATAACAAAGACTTGTACCAAGGGGTTAATGTTGCCAATAAAGACAAAACCCTCAGCGTGAAAAAAGAGGTTGACCAGGATAAGCTTAATCAGGTTATGCGTACCCGGATGGCAATTGCCGAAGCCAATGCAGAGTTTTATTCGTTGATGGGCAATGCCTTGGCTGACAAGGGGAATATGAGTTACGCCGCGTATAAAAACCAGATTTTCGACATGTTTACCGAATTGGCTCCGTTCTACCTGGATCGTGTTAAGCAGCTGTATGGTGGCAAGAAGGGGGATATTACCGTACTCAGCCTGTCAAACAGTGATTACCGCGTGATGGATGACAAGGGTTACGTGATGTCTTTCTCCCAGGGGGCGTTTGAGCTGGAAGTTAAAGGCATTACCTGGTTTGGCAATGGCAAGCTGCTAGGTAAAGACTACTATCTTGATGTGCCCTACTTTAGCCGCGCGGCGACTAATGCCGAACCTAAAGGTAAGGCATCCAAAAAACGTAAGTGATCTCTATCTTATCGAGGGGCTCAGTGGTTAACCACCGAGCCCCTTTCTATATCCCTGTCATAATATTGATAATGTCATTCAGCACCGGATCATCGCGATCGTTTCTGTGGATATGACAATAGAGGGCGTATTTATCATTGTCGAAAATATTGCAATCCAAGGATTGCATTGAGAATAAGTCACAAAATAAAGGGGCGACAAACTCAGGGACAATGGTGATGGCATCTGAGTGCGAAGTGTGCAAAACCGCATTAATCAGTGAGTCACTCAGGTAGGTTCTGCGGATGCTTTTTTCCGTGAACCAGGCGAGTAAGGGATTTTCTGCCGAATTCACACCGTCACGACTCATCCAACCAAATTTTTTTTCCTGCGCCAACTGCTCCATGCCAGACTTATTATTGATCCTTGGATGATCATTTCTAAATAATGCCACTAGTTTGATCGCAGGTAAGGGTTTTTTTACGATGGACCGGTCATTGCCCAGATGAAACCCTATATCCATATCGATCTGTTTGCTTCTTAACTGCTCCAGACATTGTTCCGCATCATTAGGGTATGAGTAGAACTCAAAGGTATAGCCATTTTGATATTTTTCATCATTAAGTATTTGATGTGATAGCCAAAAATCAAATATTGAGTTAGTTCTAATACGGATGGTTCTTATCTGTAATGAAGAGGTGGAGTTGCCTCCAAGATCGAGTGTTTTCAGCGTTGCATTCAGTTCATCGAGCAGTGGCTGGGTGTTGTTGTAGAGGTTCATTGCCAATAGTGTCGGTTTGACACCGCTGCTGGTGCGGATCACGATAGGATCAGAGAAATGCTCTCTGAGTTTGTTGAGCGCGTAGCTGATAGATGAGCTACTGAGCCCAAGCCGCTCCGCGGCTAGTGTGGCACTGCCTGTTTCTATCACGCTGCTCAAGATGGTTAACAGATTTAAGTCTAATCTAGGATTTTTTTCATCGTTCATATTGTGAGTCATGGACCTTAACCTTGTTATCGCTTGCCAGAGAGTGGGTCTTCCCTTTACCAACTGTGCTTCCCGCCATCTTGTTACGGCGTCTTCAAGTATAGTATTGAAGTGAGTGACTTTTAGAAATGTTTACTTACATCAAAAGACATCTGTTAGCTGATTGAAAATTTCAGATTCAGCTGAAAGTATAGGCGGGTAGCGGAAGGGAGACGTCAGGACTAGCAGTCATATCTAACATATTTATGTGAAAATCGTAGAAACAGGGAAGTGCGAATCATTATTGATATGTAATTAGGAAGGCTCTTAGGGTGTTTCTTTCATAATACCATGATTTATAATGATTTTTAAAAAATCAAAAAACACATTTTTACTCCCTGGTTTGCCGTGAAGGTGTTTTGCGCGTTTAATGACGTTATCAAGCACGTTGGTTAACTGCAATTTTATTTATGGGATTTTTCCTATTTTTAATAAATGTATTCTTAATGACTCTTTTGACGCATTAAGAGATAGTGTTAAAAATGAAGGAAAATTCTCAATAAAATTTCCTCGTTAGCCGGGATGCGCAGTTTTACGTAAAATGGAAAGATGATGTTAAATATTATCATGTTTAGTGATTGTGAACTCATTCGTTATGCATTTAATAAATTAGTTGATGATTTAGTCTCGTCAAATAAATATCTTGGTAAAGAAGTTAACATCACTCTGTGTAAAAGCATTTCCAGCGTGACGGATGAAGTGATACAAAAAGAGAACTCCATGGTGATTTTAGACGTGGATGATATTTTTTATTCCGATCGTATTGACTTTATTAATAAACTAAAGGGCAATAATCAGGGGAGCGTTATCGTTACGTTATGTAAAGATGATGATGCGAGCGATAATTATCAACTGCTATCACTTTTCTCTGATGTTGTCTTGAAGAAAAAATCGGATGTTGAAACTATTACGCGTACCATAGAAAAGTTGTTGACTAAAATGGATAACCCGTATAGCGAACTTCATAATGTCATCAGCCATATAGGGAATATGCGTTTCTTCGCACTGACCAAAAGAGAGAATGACATTCTGAAAAGAATTCTCTCCGGCATGAAGAACAAGGAAATTGCTGATGAGTTATTTATTAGCAGTAAAACGGTGGGCACGCACCGCTCTAATATCTATAGCAAGTTTCATGTTAGAACCATTACCGAACTTTATTTCAAATTGAAATCAGATTCATTGATTAGGTAGTCAGGGATGTGATGCTGTTACTAGTCCGTGAGGGGTAAAATGAATAACCTGATGCTCATCAGTGGTTGCCAGTACTTATTGCTGGGGCTTAGATGTTTGTATGAACAGAAAACCGAAAGTAGCGGAAGATGTCTGGAATACCATTCGTTAAAAGCCTGTGACGAGTACAACCTTGAAAACACGGTAGTGATCGTTGATATTCGGGATAATTACTTTGAATCATTCCGTTTGCTGCAGGTTTTTCGTTGTAAAAATCCCGAAGCAAAAATCATCGTGATATTATCCTGCCATTCAAGTATTTACTTTAAATTGACCAGTAATGGGCTTGCCAACGGCATTGCGACGATCAGAGATCCCATTGATGAATTGATTGGACTAATCTTCGCCGTATCCAGCAGTGAAAGTTTGATAACCAAAGCCATCTCGCAGGAGAGAGAAAGCTCCACCTATGACCGCGTGGAAAAGATCTCCATGACGCCTTGTGAAATCACGGTGTTTGATTCCGTGATGAAAGGGGTCAGCTTGTCGACACTGGCCTGCCTGGATGGCAGAAGCATTAAAACACTCAGTCATCATAAACGTAACCTGATGAGAAAGTTCGGTATTATTACCAATATGGAGCTTTATCGCCTGGCAAAGGACCAACTGAGAATTTGATGGCCTCGTTAGGGTAATTTCCTTCAATACTCCCCCGTGGTAACCCGGCACGCTGGCACCTGTAATTATCTTCTACAGGTGCTGACTATGACGCTTTACCTCTCTATGGCCGCTTTTGCGTTGGCCTCCTCTATTACTCCTGGTCCGGTAAACATCGTGGCACTTAGCTGTGGCGCGCAGTTTGGCTTTACGACCAGCCTGCGGCATGTGACCGGTGCGACCTTGGGTTTCACGTTATTGCTGGTGTCGGTTGGCTTGGGAATGCATGAAGTGCTTACCTTATGGCCGGGGCTGACCACCGTGATCCTCTGGGGCGGCGTAGCCTTTCTGCTCTATATGGCCTATCAGCTTGCAGCGGATGACGGGACACTAAGCCAGGGCAATCGGCAACAAACTCCCTCTTATTGGTATGGTGCCTTGCTGCAATTGCTGAATCCCAAGGCTTGGCTGGCTTCTGTTGCCAGTATGGGGGCCTTTGTCGGTGATGGGGAGATGCATCTGCTGTGGCAATTTGCTGCGCTCTACTTTGTGATTTGCTACCTGTCGATAGCCTGTTGGGCCTACGCTGGGGCGATGCTTAGCGGCCTGTTGCAGCGGGCGCACAATCTGCGGCGCTTTAACCGTTTGATGGCGCTGCTGCTGGCGTTCAGCGCCTGTTACTTGCTGGCCGAAGGGATCTGATACTGGCCGGGGGTGGCTGCCAGCAACTGCTTGAAGGTGCGCTGAAAGTGCGCCTGATCGGCAAAACCGCTTTCGTTGGCGGCGGCCGCAATGGATAAGCCCTGTTTCAGTAGCCGCTGGCCGTGCTGCACGCGCTGATTGACCAGGTAGGCATGAGGAGTCATGCCGTAGCGCTTCTTGAAAGCGCGGATCAGATAAGAAGGGGAGAGGGCCGACGCTTGGCAGATCGCCTCCAACGTCAGCGACTGGGTACAATGAGCACGGATAAACGCCGCAGCTATTTCCAATTTAGGGGTCATATCCTGCTGTAAAACCGGAGACTCGCCAAGTAACTGCGGCAGGTTACTGAAGTAATCCACCAGAGCGATCTGCTTCTCCAGATGGCAACAGAGTGGATCGGTCAGTACCCCATACAGTTGATTCAGGCCGCTAAACAGCGCCTTATCCTGGCTGATAATCTGCTTGAATGGCACAAAGCCGCTGCTAGGGTCAAGCTGTAGCGTTGCCAACCAGTGCTGGTCGATATAAAACATGGTATAGGCCCAACGCTGGTCACCAATGGGGTTGCAGCCGTGCGCCTGCTGCGGGTTGATGATCACCACGTCACCGGTTTTAACCTGGAGGTGTTGGTCGCCGTTAACATAGGTGCTGGTGCCGGCGGTGATGGTACCAATACAGAAGAACTCGTGGCTATGCAGCGCATAACAGAGCTTGCGGCCATCTTCGACGTGGCGGGCCTCAACGAACGGCAGGCGCTCATCGCGCCAGAATTGTGGGGCATATTGGCTCATCGTCTCTTCTCTGGCGTCGTTACAGGGAGAGCTTGTTATAGCGCAAATAGTATTGCGTGGTCGAGAGGGAGCAAGAAAATGGTAGCGTGGTTGCAGCGGCTGGTTTTGCCGCCGGTGGTGATGGCAGTTTGTGCTGCGGGGATGACGGCAACCCGCTGGCTAGCCGAGGAGGGCTGGCAAGATAACTGGGTTATGCTCTGGACTGCTGGCGCATTAGCGGTGGCTTCTGTGCTAATTATGTTTAGTGCCAGTTATGCTTTTCATCGGGCTGGCACCACGTTGCATCCACAAAAATTTCAGCAGGTCAGCGCGTTGCTGGTTAACGGCGTTTTCCGTTTCAGCCGTAATCCGGTGTATCTGGGGCAGGTCCTGCTGTTGGCGGCTTGGGGACTGTTGCTGGGAGGTATCGGCGTCTGGTTATGGTGGGGGTTATTTTTTGCCTATCTGGATCGCGTGCAGATCCCGCGTGAAGAGACGTTCCTACGAGCCAACTTTGGGCAAGACTACGATGTGTTTTGCCGCCGGGTAAGGCGTTGGCTTTGAGGCCCCTCACCCCAACCCTCTCCCTGTACAGACCGGGGACATCATGAACACTTGTTCGGGGACATGGTAGACACTTACA
>RCUM01001162.1_pt1 | contig 11222 bp, 10 predicted proteins | sample 2166141 | NCBI WGS metagenome assembly RCUM01 (sample SAMN09932756, study PRJNA488358) | compost metagenome | isolation source: compost soil in crotonic acid-enriched | place: Germany: Experimental Botanical Garden
GGTTGCCGCAGCTTGCCGGGCGCCTGACGCCACTGGCATTGCAGGAAAGCTGCGATCCGGTGCGGTTGAATATCGTCACCCGGCGCAACAGCATCCTGAGCGCGGCAGCTCACGCCCTTATTGACTCTCTGGTACGCCAATTGCGTCTGCAAACCCGTTCGGCACGACAGGAAGACCGCCGGATTTTCGAACGGGTGCGGCTCCTGATTTAGGTTTGCTGCCTGTCTGGATTTTACTTTTATGATGAGAAACAACGCGGTGTCAGCGCGATACGGACAACGCGTGTTCAATGTTGCACCACAAGGCTTTCAGCCTTGGGCCGATATCAGGATGGTCAATCAGCGTTTGCTCAGTGGCATCCGGCAACACATAAGGGGCCTCAAGGGTGGCGCGCGGGCTGCATGCCGCTATCTGACGGCAGCCCATGATTTGCAGCGTTTCCGCAAGTTGTGACTGCGCCAGCTCTGCCCGGGCGGACAGGTTAGGAAACGCCAGCGGCTTGTCGGTCAATTCACCGCTGCCAACGATCCAGTCGAGGGCATTCTTCATCACCCCGGTCACGCCGTGAGCATACTCCGGGCTGACCAACAGAACTAAATCGGCCCTTGCCAGCGCGTTGCGCCAGTGCATGACATCAGGATCACTTTTATCTTCATGATCCGCGTTAAATAAGGGGATCGCGTCCAGACGCGAATAGATTTCGAAGGTCACATGTTCAGGGCGCATCCGCTCCATCGCACGTAAAAAAAGGCTGTTCAACGAGGCGGCGCGCAGGCTGCCGGATAATCCTAAAATATGAAATGTGTCTGCCATAAAACGCACTCTCTCCATTTTCACTTGAATCTGGTTTTTACCGTTTAATTCTCGTCAAGATAACAGCATTTCTTGATCCATAGAATGAACCCCCATTCACGTAAAAACAGTCTGCTTGTCCGTTTCATTCGATTTCTTGTCTTAACGAAACATTCCTCAATATATAACCATACATTAATATTTCTCGCGGATAACCCCTGAGCTTAAGACAGGCAAGAAATAAATCAATTTCTGCATAAATAGCAGCATATCGATACATTTTCGACAGGGTTTCCTGCCATCTGTCGCCATGATGAAACGGCGGCGATTGTGCGGCAGTTTTCTCAGGCTTCGCGGATTCACGCCGCTTAATCAGCAGGAAAATTATGAAAGAATATGCGTCAGCGGCCGGAAAGCAGTCCCATTCCATTACAATTCTTCCGGCGTGGATCCCTGCTTTCCGTTATTATTTTGGTGCTGCTTTCAAGCGCCGGGCTGTATTCGGCGGTGACGTTGATGCCGCTGGCGCTCAGTCAGCAGATGGGGTCGGTGGTGTCCAGCGGCCTGTTAATCATGCTGACCGCCCTTGGCTGGGTGCAGGGGTTGGGTTAGGACATCGCTGGGCGACCACGTCCAAACCCCACCGGCTTTAATCCGGCGGGTGGGGTTTAGGCTCCCCGTCTTTGTCATGAGATAAGCGGGTAGAGCGAGCGGTTCATGGCCACGATATCTTCATGAGTCGGGTTGGCCCCCAGTTTGCCGAACAGTTCAGGCAACCGATCGCGCTTTTGCGCCGCTTCACCTTTTACGGCGGCGGCCAGGCCTTTTTTCATGTTCTCCACATCGTAATCGCAGCAGTAGGCCGGTGTTGATGGCTGCTGCCGCCAGGACGCTTCAAGAGAACCCGCATCGACCGGATCGAACCCGGTGTCGTTCACCAACGTCATCACAATCTGTTTTAACGGGACGTTATCGCCCGCGACGGCAACCGCCAAACGCGATGGTGAGCCTTTTGACGCTCCGAGCTCCGCAAGCGAGTAGGCAAGAATATTGTTGAATGCCTTGATCACCGGGCGTTCGAGCTGTTGTGATACCCAAAGACTTTCAGGCATGCCGTTATCGATTTCCGGAATACGGGGGTCGCGCAAGCCGGGATAATAGTTGCTGGTATCAATCAGCGGTACCCTATCGGGTACCCCATCAAAGAGATCCTTTGGCAGCGACGTCAGTGCAGGCAGCGGGATCGACACAATGATCGCATCCGCTCCCTTCACCGCACCATAGACATCCGCCGCAGTGACCCCGATTTCATCGGCAAAATTCTGGACGCCCTGAATGCCTTTGGAATTCGCTACGCGTACGTGATGGCCCGCAGCTTTCAGCTTGCGGGCCAGCGTACCGCCGATATTGCCTGTGCCGATGATGCCAATTTCCATGTTTTTTGCCTCTCTAAAATTAGGGGATTGAGCGTGTGGTCACTTTATGGTGTACATGCTAATCTTGCAAGAACACACCAAAAAGTAAGTAACACCCAAAAAGGTAAGCATGAAAAAAGAACGCGTCTGGAATTGCGAGGATCCCCAACGCCGGCTGGCCTGGGCAGCGGCGACCACCGAGGCTTTGCGGGTGCTGGAGGGCAAGTGGAAAATCATCATCATCTGCCAGCTGTTTGCGGCCAAAGGCCCGTTACGTTTCTCGGATCTGGAACGGTTGGTGGAAGGCGTCAATCAAAAGATGCTGATTCAACAGCTTAGGCAACTGGAAAAAGATGGCATCGTCACGCGCACGGTTTATCCGCAAGTGCCGCCCAGGGTGGAATATGCGCTGAGCGCCATGGGTATTGCGCTGGGGCCTGCGATGGAGGCGCTTATCGACTGGGCTGAGGAGAAGCAGCGGATCATGGATGAAGCCTCTCGGGCAATGTGATGGACTTTTGGCGTCCAGGGGAATTCATTTCCCACAACCCTAAAAAGGATGCTCCGTTTTATTGGGGCGGCCTGGTTTTCTGCACGATCGACAACACCGTTTCCGACGCAGCGCGCCAGGGATTAAGCGCCTGCATTTTGGCCAGAACTTCCAGCCCCTGGAGGGTTAAATGCTCAGAAGAGGCCATAACGTTACCCAGATCGCCCAGGGCGATGGCGGCGTTATGGTTCGCATATTCAGCGCAGTCTTTCAACCCGCCGAGTACCAGCCGGCGAGCAACCTCATCCGCCATGCCTTTCTCGGCAAGCCAGCATTGCAGGCCTTCGGCGAAGAAGTAGAACCACCCGTTCATGCAAAGGCTTACCGTCGCCAAATCAAAGTCCGATTCGTCGGGCAGCAGGGTCAGTTGGCCCAATAGGGAAAACAGGTCCTGAACCTCTTTGTCAGCGGTCGTCAGGATCACGCTCGATTTGTTGATTTCAGCGGCGAAAGTCAGCATCGCTCTGACGCAGTCTGCGTGCCTGAACAGATCTCGCAGGCTCTGAGAGTGAATCCCCGGGACCAGAGAAACCAGCGTTTGCGCACTGCGCAGCTGCACCTGGTTTGCGATTTCATTCATAGCCTGGCAGTCCACGCCGGTAATAATAACGTCAACTTCGTCGATGACATCCTGGTAGTTATCCAGAGTCCAACAGGGAAGCTCTCTCTCCAGCCTGCGCGCCCGTTCATTGTTGCCAGAGACGAGAAATACCTGTGCCTCGGGAACGGCGAGAAATATTCCTCTGGCCAGTTTTTCGGTCAGCTCGTCAACGTCCAGAATACCCACTCTTTTCATTGATTCTCCGGTGATGAGTCTCTGTTCCGTAGCCGCATTTAGGGTGCGGAGACGTCACGACAGTGCAATTACCGCAGGTGTTGCGGACGAGGATTGTTGGCATTCATTGCGCCATTGCACTGGCTTCGGGAGGCTGCCAACCGCCTCCGAGCGCCCTGAACGCGGCGACTGCCGCGCGCGCCGATTCCGTTTGGGCCTGCGCTCTGGTGTCGGAGGCCTGCAGCAGGGCTTCATCGTTGCGCAGGACGTCAATCAGGCTGGCTGTCCCTTGCCGGTAGGCAACGAAAGACGATTGCCTGGCGCTGGCCAGGGCCGTTTCACCCCCGGTCAGTATTGCCGTTTGCGTTTCACGATTGATCAGTGCGGAGAAGGCGTTTTCGACGTCTTCGGTGGCGCGTAACACCGACAGACGGTAAGCTGCGAGCGCTTCGGCCTCCTGGCCTTTCGCCTGATCGATCTGCGCGTTGATACGACCGAAATCGAAGAGCCGCCAACGCAGCCCCAGCACGCCTGCCGATTGGCTGGCGCCGCTGGAGAACAGGTTGCTGCTCGCCACCGCCGTCGCGCTGCCGAGTAATGCGCTGAGCGAAAACTTCGGATAGTACTCGCTGACGGCCACCCCGATACGCGCGCTGGACGCGGCAAGATGGCGTTCGGCCACGATAATGTCGGGTCGACGGCGCAGCAGATCGGCGGGGGTGCCCGTAGAGGCGATCTGCGGGGCCTGCGGGATGGCGCCCGGCGTGGTCAGTTGGGCGCGATGAGTGCCGGGCGGGGTGCCGAGCATGACGTCCAGCGCGTTCATCGCGGCGTCGAGCCCGCTCTGGAGAACCGGCACCGTTGCCTGAACCTGCGCAAGGGCTCCTTCGGTCTGGCGGACCTGGTATTCAGCGGCCAGCCCTTTGCTGTGGAGTAGCCGCACTTTTTCCAGCAGCCCCTGCTGCGTGCCGATCTGCTTGTTGGCGATAGCCAGCCGGGTTTGCAAGCCGCGCAGGGTGATATAGATATCGGCCGTCTGGGCGGCGACGGCAAGGCGTGTCGCGGCGACGCCCGCCTCGGAAGCCTGGTAGTCAGCCAGTGCGGCCTGGCGGCCGCGTCGCAGGCCACCGAAGATGTCGATCTCCCAGCTTGCGTTGAGGTCGGCTTCATAGGCATTGCCGTAGCGATTATAATCGGGTGTTGAACTGAGAACCTGGCCCAATGGGGTTTCGACCGACTGATAGGCGCGAGTGGCCTGGCCGCTGATGTTACCCGACGGCAGCAACGCCGCTGTCGCCGCGCCAAGTCCGGCGCGGGCCTGCGCCATCCGGGCGCTTGCCTGAGCCAGATCGAGATTTTGCGCGAGTGCGCTTGAAACGAGGTCACTCAATAAGGGATCGTCAAAGCCTTCCCACCAGACAGCAAAACTGGCCGGCCGGGCGGCGCTTCTGTGTTGGACGGCGGATTGAGCCTGATAACGATCCGAGAGTGGAGCGTCTGGGCGGTGGTAATCCGGTCCAACCGCGCAACCCGCCAGTAAGCCGGTGCTCACAACCAGAGCAAGAGTACGGAGGGGAAACATGGGGATTCCTTGAATCGAAGCAGAATGGTGACTACATTACCAAATGGTCACTTGTTGTCAATCAGTGCTCATCGAGCTAAGCTAGAAAAATGACTAAACACATGAATGCACTTTCCCCGAGAGGGCCATTGGATCACAGCGTTCGCGATCAGATCGTGGAAGCCGCCACAGAGCACTTCGGGCACTTTGGGTATGAGAAAACCACCGTGTCCGACTTGGCCAAGGCGATTGGTTTTTCCAAGGCTTACATCTATAAATTTTTCGATTCCAAACAGGCAATTGGTGAGGTGATCTGCGTCAATCGGCTGGCCATGATCATGGAGATTGTCAATTCGGCGCTCGCAGATGCGCCAACGGCCTCGGAAAAATTAAGGCGCCTTTTCAAAGCGTTGACGGAAGCAGGCAGCGACCTGTTTTTTCACGATCGCAAGCTTTACGACATCGCTGCCGTCGCCGCCCGCGAACGCTGGCCTTCGGTGGTGGCGTATGAAGAACGTTTGTGCCAGGTGATCCAGCACATCCTGCTCGAGGGCAGGCAGTCGGGGGAGTTCGAGCGCAAAACGCCGCTGGATGAAGCGACACTGGCGATCTCCCTGGTGCTGCGGCCCTACATCTGCCCTGTGCAACTGCAAAATAACCTGGAGAATGCGCCGGTGGCTGCGGTACTTCTGTCGGCATTGATACTGCGCAGCATGGCGCCTTAAAATTTGTGACCATTGACATTATTGGTCACTAGTTGGAGAATGCGGTTACCGTCCTGTTCATTAATTAAGGGAACCCATGCCCCGGCTAAAATCTGCCCCCTTTGCTGTTTGCCTGTTATCTTTCGCCCTGGTGGCGTGCGGCGACGCTGCCAGCGTCGACGATCCGCGTAGCCAACCTCCTCTGGTGAGGGCGGCTACCGTGAAGAGCGCCGTCGATGCCTCCCGCGCCTTCACCGGCGTCGTCGTCGCCCGCGTTCAGAGCGATCTCGGTTTTCGGGTGCAGGGTAAAATACTTGAACGTCTGGTCGATACCGGCCAAAGCGTCAAACGCGGTCAGCCGCTGATGCGTCTGGATCCCGTCGATCTTGGCCTGCAGGCGCAAGCCCAACAGCAGGCGGTCGCCGCCGCACGGGCGCGCGCCAGACAGGCTACCGATGACGAAGCGCGTTATCGCGGTCTGGTTGCTTCGGGGGCCATATCGGCTTCGGCTTACGATCAGATAAAGGCCACTGCCGACACCGCCAAAGCGGACCTCAGCGCTGCGCAGGCACAGGCTGACGTGGCGCGTAATGCGACGGGCTATGCCGTGTTGCTGGCCGACGCAGACGGCGTGGTGGTGGACACTCTGGCCGAGCCGGGGCAGGTCGTCAGTGCCGGGCAGCCGGTGGTGCGGCTGGCACGGGCGGGGCAGCGAGAAGCCATCGTACATTTGCCTGAAACGCTGCGCCCGGCTATCGGGAGCGAGGCCCAGGCGACGTTATACGGCAAGGATACGGCAGCGGTTCCCGCAAAATTGCGCCTGCTCTCCGATGCGGCCGATCCTCTGACGCGCACCTTTGAAGCAAGGTATGTGCTGGAGGGGGCGCTGGCGAGCGCACCGCTTGGTGCCACCGTTACCCTCACCATCGCCGAAGGCAAGTTAACCGGGCAGGTGCTGCAGGTGCCTATCGCCGCTCTCTATGATCCGGGCAAAGGACCGGGCGTGTGGGGCATTTCCGGCCAGCCTGCCAAAGTGTCGTGGCGGCCGGTTCAGGTACTTGGCCTGGGCGACGATGCGGCCAGGGTGACCGGCGGCCTCAAGCCCGGTGAACGGGTGGTGGCTTTGGGCGCGCATTTGCTGCACGAAGGCGAAGCCGTCCGTCTTAGTAATCAGAGCGATGCCAGCGTCGCCGGGAGCCGGCCATGAGCGGAGGGCGGTTCAACCTTTCGGCGCTCGCCGTTCGCGAGCGCTCAATCACGTTGTTCCTTATCATCCTGATTACCGTGGCCGGCATTCTTTCGTTCTTCGAGCTGGGGCGGGCGGAAGATCCGCCGTTTACGGTCAAGCAGATGACGATCATTTCTGCCTGGCCGGGCGCCACCGCGCAGGAAATGCAGGATCAGGTGGCCGAGCCGCTTGAAAAACGCATGCAGGAACTCAAATGGTACGACCGCAGCGAGACCTACACGCGGCCCGGCCTGGCTTTTACCATGATGTCGCTGCAGGACAGCACGCCGCCTTCACAGGTGCAGGAAGAATTCTATCAGGCGCGCAAGAAACTCGGCGACGAGGCCAAGAACCTGCCGGCGGGCGTGATCGGCCCGATGGTCAACGATGAATTCTCGGACGTGACCTTTGCGCTCTTTGCATTGAAAGCCAAAGGGGAACCGCAACGCCTGCTGGTGCGCGATGCCGAATCGTTGCGCCAGCGTTTATTGCATGTCCCAGGGGTAAAGAAGGTCAATATCGTCGGGGAGCAGGCTGAGCGTATCTTCGTCTCTTTCTCGCATGACCGACTGGCCACGCTGGGCATCTCCCCGCAGGACATTTTCTCCGCGCTCAACAACCAGAACGTGCTTACGCCGGCCGGTTCGATTGAAACCCATGGGCCGCAGGTCTTTTTGCGCCTGGATGGCGCCTTCGACAAGCTGGAGAAGATCCGCGATACGCCGATTGTGGTTCAGGGAAGGACGTTAAAACTCTCGGACGTGGCGAAGGTCGAACGTGGCTACGAAGATCCTGCGACCTTCCTGGTGCGCAATCAGGGTGAGCCGGCGATGTTGCTGGGCATCGTGATGCGTGAGGGTTGGAACGGCCTGGATCTGGGCAAGGCGTTGGATGCGGAGACGGCAAAAATCAATGAAGGCATGCCGTTGGGCATGACATTGACGAAAGTCACCGATCAGTCGGTGAACATCGGCTCATCCGTTGACGAGTTCATGATCAAGTTCTTCGTCGCGTTGCTCGTGGTGATGGTGGTCTGTTTCGTCAGCATGGGCTGGCGCGTGGGCGTGGTGGTTGCGGCGGCGGTGCCGTTGACGCTGGCTATCGTCTTCGTGGTGATGGAAGCCACCGGCAAGAACTTTGACCGCATCACCCTCGGCTCGCTGATCCTGGCTCTCGGGCTGCTGGTGGATGACGCCATCATCGCCATCGAAATGATGGTGGTGAAAATGGAAGAGGGCTACGACCGCATCAAAGCCTCGGCCTATGCCTGGAGCCACACGGCGGCCCCGATGCTGGCCGGTACGCTGGTGACGGCCGTCGGCTTTATGCCCAACGGTTTCGCTCAGTCTACCGCCGGCGAGTACACCAGCAACATGTTCTGGATCGTGGGCATCGCGCTGATTGCTTCCTGGGTGGTGGCGGTGGTGTTTACGCCTTACCTGGGCGTGAAAATGCTGCCGAAAATCAAAACGGTTGAGGGTGGGCACGCGGCCATCTACAACACCCGCAATTACAACCGTTTTCGTCGACTGCTGACGCGCGTCATCGCCCGGAAATGGATCGTGGCGGGCACGGTTATTGCCGTGTTTACCCTGGCCATTCTCGGCATGGGGCTGGTGAAAAAACAGTTCTTCCCGACCTCTGACCGCCCGGAAGTGCTGGTGGAAGTGCAGATGCCTTATGGCACCGCCATTGAACAGACCAGCATCGCAACGGCGAAGATCGAGGCTTGGCTGAAAAAGCAAAATGAGGCAAAAATCGTCACATCCTATATCGGGCAGGGTTCACCGCGTTTTTATCTGGCGATGGCGCCGGAGCTGCCCGACTCGTCATTCGCGAAGGTTGTCGTGCTGACGGACAGTCCGGAAGCGCGTGAGGCGCTCAAATTCCGTCTTCGCCAGGCGGTGGCCGATGGGCTGGCACCCGAAGCGCGTGTCCGGGTCACGCAACTGGTATTTGGCCCGTACTCGCCATTCCCCGTTGCCTATCGCGTGATGGGGCCGGATCCCGAGCTATTGCGCGCGATCGCCGATCAGGTCGAGACGATCATGCAGGCCAGCCCGATGATGAGGACCGTCAACTCCGACTGGGGCCCGCCGGTGCCGACGCTGCATTTCACGCTCGATCAGGACCGCTTGCAGGCCGTGGGGTTGACCTCAACGGCGGTAGCCCAGCAACTTCAATTCCTGCTCTCGGGTGTGCCGATCACCTCTGTGCGTGAAGATATCCGTTCGGTGCAGGTCATGGGCCGTGCCGCGGGGGATATCCGGCTTGACCCGGAAAAAATTGCCGGCTTTACGTTGGTGGGGGCTGCCGGTCAGCGCATTCCGCTGTCGCAAATAGGGGATGTCGATGTGCGCATGGAAGATCCCGTTCTCCGTCGGCGCGATCGTACCCCGACCGTTACGGTGCGGGGCGACATAGCCGAAAACCTGCAACCGCCGGATGTGTCCGCGGCGATCACGAAAGCGTTGCAGCCGGTTATCGACCAACTCCCGGCCGGGTACCGCATCGAGCAGGCGGGGTCGATTGAAGAGTCGGGCAAAGCGACCAAGGCGATGGTGCCGCTGTTCCCCATCATGATTGCCATGACGCTGCTGATCATCATCCTGCAGGTGCGTTCGATGTCGGCGATGGTGATGGTCTTCCTCACTGCGCCATTGGGGCTGATTGGGGTGGTGCCAACGCTGCTGCTGTTCAACCAGCCGTTTGGCATCAATGCGCTTGTGGGATTGATCGCGTTGTCGGGCATCCTGATGCGTAATACCTTGATCCTGATAGGGCAGATCCATCACAACGTGCAGGAAGGGCTGGATCCGTTCCATGCGGTAGTCGAGGCAACGATTCAGCGAGCCCGACCGGTGTTGCTCACGGCGATGGCGGCCATTCTGGCGTTTATCCCGCTCACCCACTCGGTGTTCTGGGGCACCCTGGCTTACACCCTGATTGGCGGGACCTTTGGCGGAACCATAGTAACGCTGGTATTCCTGCCGGCGATGTATGCCATCTGGTTCAAGATACGCCCGGACAATAAACCGCAAACCGACAAGCAGGCATTGGCGTAAATCATAACGGAGGTGAGCGTCACTCCGACTTCGACGCGCGCCGAATAACCTGCCGACACGTTATGGCCGCACGGCCTGACGTGTCGGCGTCGCTGGACGTTGACTGAAAATGAGAGGGCCCGATGATGAAGGGTGAAGGTGAAATGCGAATCTTGGCCACGGGCGTCGGCATCGTTGAGCCAAGTTCCCCCGGTTCTGAATGTGTTTTCGTGCCGGCGATTTTCGTTGAAGGATTACCATGAGTACAGAAAGCACTCCCACTGAAATGACAGCGGATATCTCTTTGTCCGAAGGTCCACGACTAACGGGTAGAATCGTCGCATTACTGGCCGGCCTTTCTGCCATTAGCACACTGTCCACCAATATTATCCTCCCCGCGTTTCCGGATATTGGAGAGCAGCTTGGGGTATCGGCTCGCGAACTTGGCCTGACGCTCTCCAGCTTTTTCATCACCTTCGCACTGGCTCAGTTGGTCGTCGGCCCATTGGCTGACAGATACGGACGCAAGAAGCTGGTGTTGGGGGGGCTCTCACTATTCATCGTAGGTACGGTGGTGGGCGGTCTCGCCAGCTCGCTTGAAACGCTGATTGTCGGACGTATCATCCAGGCGCTGGGCGTATGCGCGGCAGCGGTTTTAGCACGCGCCATTGCGCGTGATTTGTTTGAAGGCGAAACACTGGCGCGCGCGTTGTCGCTGACCATGATCGCAACGGCTGCCGCACCGGGTTTCTCGCCGTTGGCGGGGAGCGTGCTGACTATGACGTTGGGCTGGCGAGCGACCTTCATACTGGTAGGCATTGCCGCTTTCGTTGTCGCCATATTCTATGCCAACGTGCTGGGGGAGACTCATCCCGCCGAGCGTCGTGCCCCGCACTCGATTCCGAGTGTTATATTCGCTTACTGCCGGCTGGTAATTGATGGGAAATTTATACTTCCGGCACTGTCCATGAGCCTGTTGATGAGCGGATTGTTTGCGTCTTTCGGCGCCGCCCCCGCCATTCTGATGAACGGGATAGGCCTGTCGTCGCTACAGGCCGGGCTGTATTTTGCCGCTACCGTGTTCGTGGTCTTTGCCGCAGGGATGGCGGCGCCGCGACTGGCCCGTCGCTATGGCCCGCAAATCATTACCTCG
>RCUM01001170.1_pt1 | contig 11134 bp, 8 predicted proteins | sample 2166141 | NCBI WGS metagenome assembly RCUM01 (sample SAMN09932756, study PRJNA488358) | compost metagenome | isolation source: compost soil in crotonic acid-enriched | place: Germany: Experimental Botanical Garden
TGCAAGAAGAACGCCCGGACATTACCCGGGCGTTTCTTGATCTGCTCGATGGCCGCGCGCGCCATGCCAAGGCCCTCTACATCCTTGGCGACTTCTTCGAAGCGTGGATCGGCGACGATGCCATGTCGCCGTTCCAGCAGTCGATCTGCCAGGCCATGCGCCGGTTGAGCGACAGCGGCACGGCGATCTACCTGATGCACGGCAATCGCGACTTTCTGATCGGCCAGGACTTCTGCCAGGCCGCTGGCTGCACCCTGCTGGCCGACCCGAGCGTGATCGCGCTGGGCGGCGAACAGGTGCTGCTGATGCATGGCGACACCCTGTGCACCCGCGATCTGGCCTACATGAAACTGCGCCGCTACCTGCGCAATCCGCTGAGCCTGTGGATCCTGCGGCACCTGCCGCTGTCGAGCCGGCAGAAGCTGGCGCGCAAGCTGCGTAGCGAAAGCCGGACGCAGACCCGCATGAAGGCCACCGAAATCGTCGACGTCACACCGGAGGAAGTACCGACGGTGATGGCGGCTCATGGCGTACGGACCCTGGTCCATGGCCACACCCACCGGCCGGCGATCCACAAGCTGATGGTCGAGGGTGAGCCGGCACGGCGCATCGTGCTGGGTGACTGGGACCGTCGAGGCTGGACCTTGCAGGTTGACGAGCAAGGCTTTCAGCTGGAGCCGTTCGAGTTTCCCCGATAAGCCTGCTTTAGCTGTACAGACGGCGTCGCGGGCATGCTCGCGACGCCGTCTGCGGTTTATCGCTGGCTGATCTTGGCCTGCGCGGCGTTGTCCCGCTCACTGATCACATAGTGCCGATACTCGGGGTCCGCCTTGATCTGCGCCTCGGTAAACGGAATCGGCGCCAGTTGCTTGGCCGCAAAGGCCTTGGTCTGATCGTTCGAGTGCAGCGTGCCGGCCTCGCTGGACTGGGAAAACGCCAGCAATCCCCGCGCCTGCGGCCCCTGCTCGGTAAAGCTGACCAGTTGCAGGTAGCTGGTGCCGCTGACCACCAGCCGCTTGCCCGGCCCGTGCGCAACACTGTAGATCGCGTTGTACACCCCCAGCCCCTGCGGGCCACCGGGCACCGGTGTGCCATCGATGGACTGCTGCACCTGCCCCCAACGGCTGCCCTCCTCCAGGCCACTCTCGCTGACCTGGCGCAACGACGCCTGGGCCGCCTCGCGCAGCACTCGGCTCACTGCCGCCTGCTCGAACGCCAGCCCTCGCGGCGTGTGCTGCGGGTCGGCCGGGTCGAATGCCACTCGCCAACTTTCAGGGTGCTGCGCCAGGGCTTCGAAGATGTTCTCGAAATGCACCAGCCCAATGCCGCTATCCAGGTCCGCCTTGCCATTCCAGGCGGCCAGACTGGCACACACTGGCTGCAGATCCGCTTCGGCGCCCGCGCACCATTTCAGCAAGTCCGGCAACACCAGCGTGGCCAGATAGACCTCGTCGTCCGTGACCATCCGCTGCAGCTCGGCCACCCCCAGCTTGCCAGCGCCCTGCAAGCGTTGCAGCGCGAAGCGGCTGCGCATGCCCAGGGGTTGTTCGGCGCGGCTGACCAGCGGGGAGAAGCCGGTCAGAGGCTGGGCCGGGTTGGCCATCCACGCGGGGTCATTGGAGTTCTGCACGAAGTCGTCACGCTCAAGGCTCGGCAGCAACCGCGCCGGGAAGATCCCCGGCTGCGCCGCCTGCGCATCGACCTTCCACTGGCAAGCGCTGCGGGCGCCGTCCAGCACCACGAACAGACTCGGCGCAGCTGGGTTGCCACATTGGCTCAGCAACGCCTCATCGACATAGGGTACGACCGACTGGTTCAGGTACAACGCCTTGCCAGCTGCGTCGACCGCCAGGGTATTGACCCACGGGATGCCTTGCAGTTGCCCCACCGAAGCCTTCAGCGCCGCCAGGCTGTCGGCCTGGTTGATCTGATACCACTGCTGCAGCACACGGGTGTTGTCCAGATTGGCGTCTCGCAGGCTGTACGCCGCCTGCGCGTCCCAATCCAGGCGCCCAGGCCATTGCACCACCGGCCCGAATGTCGAGCTGTATACCTCGCGTTCTACTTGGCGCAACGAGCCATCCTCGGCCTTGACCGTGACGCTGACCGACTGTCGCGCCAGCGGCAGCGACTTGCCATCGAGCATATAACGCGTCGGGTCCTTGGGATCGAGCTGCAGACGGTACAGGGTGAAGTGCTTGGAGGTGTCGACGGTGTGGGTCCAGGCAACGTGCCGGTTGAAACCGATGTTCACCACCGGCAGCCCGGGCAAGGCAGCTCCCATCACATCCAGTCGACCAGGGATGGTCAATTGCATCTGGTAGAAACGCATCGCGCCCATCCACGGGAAATGCGGGTTGGCCAGGAGCAAGCCTCGGCCGTTTTCCGAGCGCTGCGCGCCGACGGCCACGGCATTGCTGCCGCGCTCGAAGGCGAATCGCTGCTGCTGGGCGAGCGCCGCCGCATAGTCCGATGTCGGGCCCTGGCCCGTCAGCGTCGGGGGTTGCGCCGCCACCAGGGCTTCGGCGAACTGGCCAACACCACCCTCGACCAGCAATCGCCGAGTCAGCTTGACCAGATCCAGGCTGGTGATTGGCCGCACCCCGTCACCCTGCCCGCACTCGGCGGGCAAACCCTGGCTGCGTCGCTCACCCAGCGCACGGTTGTAACCACTGGCGTAACCCTCCAGCAGGGCGCGAACCTGCGGCGGCTGGGCCTGGAGGAACCCGCTGACGGCGCTCGGGGTATTGAGCCAGGTGAAGAACAGGTCGCTGGCAAGGTTATCGCGCTGTTCGACGGTCTTGCCCTGCGGCCCAAGGTAGCGAGAGCGTTCGCCATTGACGGTGAGCACTTCGTTGGCCAGCAGGCACAAGTTGTCCTGGGCATAGGCATAGCCGATGCCGTAACCCAGGCCGCGTTCATCCTTGGCGACGATGTGTGGCACACCGAAACTGGTACGGCGGATCTGTGCAGTGGCCTCCGCGCTGGTTTCCTGCGCTTGCGCGGCAAGGCTGCTGGTGACCAGGGCAGCCGCGAGGCTGGCAAGGGTCAAAGGACGCAAAATGGTGAACACGGGCCTTCCTCGGTGTCGGGGGTCATCCCGATCAGACGAATGGCGGGTTCAAAATTTTACGCTGGGTGAGTCCCTGGAACGTCATTCATTCCAAGGCCTGCCGTCGGCATAAAGATTTTTCACGCCAGGGCTGCAGATTTTCCGTTCTCATTCGTCCTAGTAAGTGAGGCACCCATAATTTCGGGAAAGTCCACGAAAAGGAGCATTCACATGTACAACCCGCAAGCTTCATTCCAGGCCGGGCGCGCCCCGGGCAAGGCGCCCAGCGGACGGGTCGCCAGCGGGGACGAGCGGGTCTGCAACGAGCAGATTCGCGAGCTGCTGCGCACGTTTGGCCTGCGCACCAGCCTGATACGTCTCAAGGTGATCGACGCACTGCACACCGCCGACCGCAATGGTCGTAGCATTGGTGTGCGTGGCGTCCATGCGCAACTTGAGCAGCTGGACATTCCGCTGTCGTTCCTGAGCGTACGCGAAGTGCTCAAACGGCTGTGTGCCGAAGGCGTGATCAGCCTCGACAACGAAAAATGCTACCGCCTCAATCCTCAGGCGCGCGCCGTGCTGGACCCGTCCGGCGCACCCTGAACGCTCGGCCGGCCTCATTCGGCCGGCCCGCACAGGTCAGGGTTTGACCTTGCGTCGCAGAATGCCGTTGATCACCACCACGACAACAGCAATGGCAATGGCGAGACCCTGGAAGGTCTGTTCGCTGATCGTGCCTTCCTTCTGCAGGTGGGACAGGCCCAGCATGAGGCCCAGGACCACCAGAATGATCAGAACGGAGTATTTCAGGCGTTGCACGTGTGTCATCGAAGATTCCTTGCACATCAGAGGCAAAAGGCTCGCAACGAGCCAGGGCAATGATACAACGCCCCTCCCCACCTGCGCTGCATTTCCTGCTTAGCGTGACGCTGCACGCCTGAAAGCATTGGGCTTCCCCATCGCCCATGCCGGAGGCACCATGCTCAAATCCACTGTATTCATATCCCTGTTGCTGTCTTCCCTCTCCCTCTACGCCCTGGACACCCGCCATGTGCCGACCGAGCAATTGCTCGCCCTCGGCAACGCACTGGCGGTCCAGGCGGGTTCCAGTCAATGGCAGCAACTCTGGCAGCGCGTCCGCCAGGCTGGCTACCTGCAGGCGCGCCGCGGCCAGGCGCATTTCACCGTCGAGCAGCCACAGTTGCCGGCGCTGGCTCGACAAACGCTCGCCGAGGCCACGCAGGTGAAATCAGTCGGCCAGACTCGTACCCTCTATCGCCGCGACTTTCCAGGACAGGTCATTGGCAAACGCGATGAAACGCCGCTTACCGCCCTTTGCCTGGTCGTCGACTGGCGCACCCTGCCGCCATCCCTGCTCGGCACACCCCACGCCTACTTGCAAAGCAGCAGTCTGATCGACGCCTATCCGTGCGACTGAGGGTCAGGGGAGGCAACGCGCTAGCGCAGACACTGGCCAATGAAAAACCCACGCCTGCAGAAAAAGGCTGAAGCAGTTTCCTACGCCGTGCGAAATCGCTGCCTGCGATCCCTGCTCACCGAGGCTACAGGCGACGGCCCCCATGGCGCCTAGCGACCCCTCCACGGCCTACCCGAAAATTCAGCCACACCAACGACCCAACGCCGCTGGTTATTCGCCCACTGCATTCATGCACAGCATCCCATCAAGATCGAGGGAGCCACCTATGAACCTGCCAGACCTCAGCTGCATCGACATCACGCAATTGCCGCACTCGCTGCAAGCCTTGATCGAGTGCATCGGCTTGGAAAACGCCTACCAATTGACCGCTGCCTACGGTGGCAGACCCAAGTACATCCCCAAGCACCGCGAGCGAACCAAACTTGCAGAGGTGCTTCCGGCCGAGGCACTTGACGCCCTTATCAAGCGCTTTGCCGGCGTAGCCCTGGAAATCCCCAAGGCAGATCACTTCCTGCGCCAACTGCGCAATCTGCAGATTCAGAAAGAAAGTGCTGACGGTCTGTCGCGCAGCCTGCTCGCCGACAAGTACGGTCTCAGCCTGAGACAGATCGGCAACATCCGTCGCCAAGAGCATTGCGCTCGGTAGCCACACAGCGGGGTGGTCAACGATGACCATCCCACCTGCAACATCCCATTTAGAAAGAGAATCCTGCTATGTCGATAGACAACAGCCTTATCGGATCCGTCATCAATGCCTTGCCAATGGACCGCATGATCGCCGGCCCACTCCAAGCCATGGTTCAAGCGCAGGTCACTGCGAGCAAATCGTACGCAGACTTCCTGATGCAAGTCTGCGTACAGGACGGCAAAGCCGTCTCCATCCAGTTCGACTACGACGAAACCATCGTCGACGAGCAGGGTGAATACAAAGGTGTCGTGCAGAAGAGCATGAAAGTACCGCTGCTGGCGGCCATCACTCACCCGAACATCGCCATCGAAGAAGGCAAGGTCGAGTTCGAGTTGATGATCAACCAGATGGCGGAAGACACCTCAGCGACAGACGCTGGCGGCGAAGTGACCGGTTCGCTGGGCTGGGGGCCATTCAAGCTGACCGTGAAAGGCAGCATCAGCCACAAGTCCACCCAGACTCGCAAGACCGATACCCGTGCCCGCTATGCGTTCAATACCACTTTGCGCCGTCAGGACCCGCCCGAGGCAATGATGAGGGTCATCGATTTCCTCACCGAGGCGGCGACCAAGCCCACCTTGGTCGGTAACCAGGCATTACGCAGCCAAGACCAGATATCACAAGACGACACTCTCAAAGACAAGAAGAACACGCCGTCAGGCGCCCCAGGCTCAGTGCCGGCGCCTTGATCCGGCAAACACAGGAAAAAACTGCCCTCGCTGCTGCAGCGGGGGTATCAGCCTGCACTGAAGGAGTCACCCCTTGGAGACGTCACCCGCCCCCATGACATCCATTGATCTGCGTGAAATCACCCGTGGCCTGCAGGAAGCCGCAACGGCAACCAACAGTTTGATCGCACAACAGTACATCAATCTGTTCGACCAGTTCTTCGACTGCGACGTGCAGAACCTCGGCGCACCAATGAGGGCCAAGATGGTCGACATCGCCATTGACGATGGTCATATCATGCGTGTTCCGCTGTTCGCGCTGATTGCCCCCAAGGGGCTGGCCCTGGAGCGCATGCAGGTCGACCTGTCGGTGCGGGTGAAAGGTACCGAGGCGGCGCAGGCCCTGCAGGCCGAGAGCGAGCGCGAAGCTGCAGCCCGCTTCAAGGTCACGATTGGCGCCCAGCACCGCAAAGGCGAGACTCGCGACCCCGATGAGGTTCAGATCCGCATGCAGTTCCAGGCCAGTGAACCGCCTGAGGCGCTCAACCGGTTGATCGAGGAATACACCAACTTGATCACGCCTGTGCGCACCCCCAAAATCCCACCCCCTGCCGACTCCAACGAATTCATCGAAGCAGCCACCGTCCGTTGACGGCGGTGCTCAGAAATCGCGCTTGTAGAAGATGTCCAGCGAGCTCGCCAGCCCGCTGGCTGCCTCCAGATAGACCTTCTTGCTCAGCTTGTAGCGCAAGGCAATGGTGTTGGCGGGTTCGAACACCCCGACACCATAGCGCAGGCTCAGCCGTTCAGTCAGATTGCCACTGGCGACCACGCTGGTAGTCGTACCCGAGCCCTCGGTATCCAGCTGGAAGTCGTCGATGCCCAGGCTCGAAGCCAGGCTACCGGTGATCCCCGCACTGCCTGCCAGGCCAAGCCCCAACGCCGCCTCGGCGAGCATGTTGTTGTCTTCCCCGGAAGTGCCCAAGGGGCGCCCCATGACCAGGTAGGACAACGCCTGCTCCTGGCTCATCGCCGGTTCCGAGAACACTTGCGTGGTTGGCTGCTCGGCACTGCCACTCAGGCGAATGCCGGCGATCACGTCGTCGACCTTGCGAATCGCCTCGATGTCCAGGTAAGGCTGGTCGAGCGGGCCTGCAAACAGCAGCCGCGCGCGGCGGATGGTCAGGCGCTGGCCGTAGGCGCGGTAACGCCCGTCGACCAGGCTCAACTCGCCGCGGGTATCGAGGTTGTCACCGATATGAACATGACCGCGCAAGTTGGCGGTGAGGCCGAAACCGCTGAACGAGAGCTTGTCCTGACCGACTTCGACATCGATGTCCATGGCCATCGCCATGGGTGCTTTGCCCTCTTCGGTCTGGTGACCGATGATGACCGTGTCGTCCGACACCTTCACCGTCGACGGCGGCAGTTCGCGCACGGTGATCGCGCCTTTGGGTACCAGGACCTTGCCGGCTATCGCCAGTTTGTCATCGACCAGGCGCAGGGTCAGGTCGGGGGCCACTTCCAGTTTCGCGTAGGGCTCGACCGCAACCGGCAATTGCTGCCCTTGCAGGCGGATGTCCATGCCCAGGGCCTGGCCCCAGGTCAGCGTACCCGCCAGTTGACCGCGCCCGGCTTCGCCACTGCGCCAACCGCCGTCGAGCTGCACCCGCTCGCCGGTGATCATCGCGCGCAGCGACAGGTCTTCGAGGCTGACCGGCAACTCGGCGCCACTCACCTCGCCGCCACTGAGCTGCAAGTCGCCATTGACCTGGGGTGCCAGCAAGGTGCCGGACAACCGCCCGCTGCCATTCAATTGTCCGGTCAGGCGCTCGACCATGGGCACGAACGGCCGGGCGATCGACAGGTCCAGGCCGGCCAGACGGAAATCACCGGTAAGCGGTTTGTCCTTGGCCAAGGGATCGAGCCGGGTGTTCAGGCTCAGCTCACCCAACCGCTCGCCACGAAAGGCCAGCCGGGTATCGACGCGCCTTGGCGCGAGGGTGCTGTCCAGGCGCAGGGTCTGGTAGGGGAAGTCGATCCAGCGGTCCTTGTCGCGCACCCGCAGGGTACCGCCGCTGGCATCGATGCTGACCGTGCCCTTGGGACCGCTGGCCGGGATGTCCAGATTGATGTCGGCATTGAGCATGCCCTGCCAGGCGAAGTCCTTGGGCAGCCATTGCGCCAGGCTGTCGAGCGGGAACTGCTTGAGGTGGTAACGCAGGCGCGGCTCCGGCGCCAGACGTTGATCTTCGCCACACAGGCTGGCCTGCCCGGAGCGCCAGCAGTGGGCGCCAAAGTCCAACTGGCCACTGGCCAGACGCTGCAGACGTGCCGGGGCCTGCAATTGCCAATCCTGACCACCCGCCTGAATTCGCCCTGAGGCCAGACGGCCGCGCCAGTCACCCTGGTTCAACTGGCCGTCCAGGCCCAGGTCGAGCTTTAGCTGTGGCCCGTCGAGCGCCAAGGTCAGGGCCTGCTGCCGAATATCGCCCTTGCCGTTGGCCTGCAGGGTACCCAACGACGTGTCCCCCGCACGGATGCCGCTGGCCTTGAGCTCGATCACGGCGCGCTGGGCGTTGTCCAGGCGCGCATCAAGGTCCAGACGCTGTATGTGATTCTCTTCCTGGGCCAATCGCTGTCCTTGCAACACCAATGCACCCTCGGGCGCCTTGAGCGTTCCACTCACATCCAGTCGCCCTTTGAGCTGCCCCTGCAACCGTGGCCACAGCTGGCCCAGGCGCGGCAGATCGAGGTCGACACGCCCGGCCAGGCGCTGCTGCAGGCTGCCGCTGCCGTTGATCCGGTTGTCGCCCAGCTGGATGGCGAGCGCCCCCAGGGTCCAGCGCTCCCCTGCCCCCTCGGCCTCGACCTTGAGCACCGCTGGCTGACCACGCAGGCGGCCCTTGAGGTCGAGCCGGGCATCGAGCTTGAGTTGCTCGTCCTTCATCTCACCTTTGCTGCGCAGTGGGCCCGCCAAGGTACCCGGCAGCTCTGCAAGCCAGTAGGCCGGATCGAGCGCCGACAACTGCAGGTCGACGTCCCAGGCCAAGCTATCGGCAAAGCGCAACGCGACACTACCAGCGGCCTTGCCTTGCCCGGCGCTGAGCACCAGTTGCGGCAAGCGCACCTGGCCCAGGTCACCGTCGAACGGGCTGGCCAGGGTGAACGCCCCCGCCGGGCCATCGAGGTCGCCATTGAATGTGCCCTGGTAATGGTCATCGCGGTAATCGACCTGGGCGTTGAACCGCTTGAGAGTAACCTGCGGCGGCGTGTCCAGCGGGTACAGGCGCAACCACGGGAAGTCCTGCCAGTCGATGCTGGCAGCGGCCACCAGGCCCTGCTGCCAGTCGGCACTGGCCTGCAGCTGCAGCCGCTGGGTGTCGCTGGCGGTCAAGTCCAGGGCATCGAGTTTGGCCCCCTTGGCATCGACCCGCCCGGCGAGCAGCAACGCGACAGGCCCCTGCTCGGCCGGCAGGCTGGCCGTGCCGGAGAGCTGGTAGCCTTTGAGCAAGTCTCCTGCAGCGTCGAGCTTGAGTTGATCGAGCTGCAGCGTGTCGGGCAGTGCTGCTGCCGGTTTGAACGCCTCGGCGCGAACCTGCAGCTTTGCCGGCAAGTGCTCGGCCAGGGCTTGCAGTTCCCCGGTCAAGCGGGCATCGAGATAACCGCTACTGGTCGCGTCGATAACCAGGGTCTTCTGCAGCTCACCTTTGGCGGTCAATGCCAGTTGCCAGGCCTGCCCCTGCACTGCGGGCAACTTCAGCTGACCTTCGAGCTGCAGGGGCCAGTCACCTTCAGGCTGCAGGTCGCCCTGCAGGGTCAAGCGCAGGTCGTCGCGTTGCAATTGCAGGCTGTCGATGCGCAACCCTGTGGCGGTCCAGTGGGCCGCCAGTTGCAGATCCCCCAGCAGGTCGCTGTTATCCAGGCGCAATTGACCGACCTTGACCTCGCCCAGTTCGATGGCGACCGGCAGGCGCAGCGCCGGCAACTGCAGCGGGCTGTCATCGGCCGGTGCATCCCCTGGGGCAAACGCCATGTCGACCCGCTGGGCATGAAGCTGATCGATACACAGGGTGGCGCGCAGCAGGCATGCCGGCGACCAGGCCAGTAACGGCGCCTGCACCTCGACCCGGTTGCCGGCGTCGATCCAGCTCAGCCGGCTGGCCTGCCAACGACTGCCCAGGCGCCCTTCGAAGTCGGTCACTTCCAGCCCCGGCACCTTCCCCAGCACCCAGCGACCGCCGCTCTCGGTGCCGAGCAGCACGCCGAGCGCCGCGACCAGGACCAGGACCGCTCCCAGCAGGCCCAGCAGAATGTATTTGAACGCACGCGTCACAGCTCAGGCCCCATGGAAAAGTGCAGGCGGATGCCGCCATCGTCATCGAGCGCCTTGGCCAGGTCCAGGCGCAGCGGCCCGACCGGCGAAACCCAGCGCACCCCGATGCCGACACCGGTCTTGAGGCTGGGCAGCTCCAGCGTATTGAATGAGTTGCCCTGGTCGACGAACGTCGCCACCCGCCATTTCTCGGCCACCGAGTACTGGTACTCGACACTGCCGGCCACCAGATAGCGCCCACCGATGCGGTCTCCGTCACCGTTCTTGGGAGACAGCGTCTGGTAGTCATAACCGCGCACGCTCTGATCACCACCGGCGAAGAAGCGCAGCGACGGCGGAATGTTGTTCTTGTAGCCATTGGTGGCGCTGCCACCGAACTGCACGCGACCCAGGAAACGGTGGTTGTGGCCCAACGTGGTCAGGCCCTTGAGCAGGACATTGCCATGCAGCAGATTGGTGTCCGACACCACCCCTTCCTTGGCCCCCTGCAGGTCGAACTGCAGACGGTAGCCATTGTGCGGGTCGATGCGGTTGTCGCTGCGCAGGTACGAGAAGCTCACGCCCGGCATCAGCAGGTTGCTCAGCCCGGAGTCATCGCCGAGGCGATATTCCTCGCGCTGGTACTTGAGCGAGATGACCCGCTGCCAGCCGCTGGGCAATTTGCTGTGCCACTCGGGCCCGACGGTCAGCAGCTTGCTCAAGGTATCGGTACCGGCGATTTCCTCGTTCTGGTAGCCACCGGCAAACCGCAGCTTGTCGGTCAGCGGCGGATCGAGCGGAATGTCGTACCACAGGCCGACGTTCTGGCGGGGGGCCGACAGTTCGGTTTCCCACCCGTAGCTGTGGCCTTGCGGGTTGACCCAATGCCGCGTCCAGTTGGCCTTGCCGCGCGGACCGACGTCGGTCGAGAAGCCCAGGCCCAGGCCCATGGTGCGCGGCTTGCGGGTTT
>RCUM01001179.1_pt1 | contig 11030 bp, 9 predicted proteins | sample 2166141 | NCBI WGS metagenome assembly RCUM01 (sample SAMN09932756, study PRJNA488358) | compost metagenome | isolation source: compost soil in crotonic acid-enriched | place: Germany: Experimental Botanical Garden
TAATCGGAATCGAAAAACTGGAATTTGGCGTCGAAGATCTGCCAACCTGCGAAAAGTTCATGCAGGACTTTGGCCTGTTGGCGGCGCAACAGCACTGGGGCGAAACCCAGCGCGAATTCACTACCCTGAGCGGGGCGCGCGTGGTGCTGCATCCGTTGCAGAGCGAAGCTTTACCCGCGGCATTTGAGGGCGGTTCGACCCTGCGCCGCATGACCTGGGGCGTTGGCAGCCCGGCCGAATTGGCGGCGTTGCAGCCATTGCTGGCGCAGATGCCGGGTTTCCGCCTGGTCGGGGAAGAACTTGAGTGCCTTGATCCGAACGGTATGACGGTGCGCTTTTGCGTTAGCCGGCAGCGGGAAGTTGATTTGCCGGTATCGCCGATCAACCAGTGGGGCGACGTGCGCCGCATCGATCAGCCCAGCCCGGTGTATGCCCAGGCGCAGCCGATCAATATCGGCCACGTGGTGTTCTTCGTCGAGGATCTGGCGGCGACCGAGCGCTTCTACTGTGAAGTGCTGGGGTTCCAGGTGTCGGATCGTTATATCGACCGCGCAGTATTCCTGCGAACTCAGGCACGCGGCGGCCATCACAACCTGTTCCTGCTGAAATTGCCTAATCGTCCACGCGGCCTGAATCATGTGGCCTTTACCGTACGCGACATCCACGAGGTGATCGGCGGCGGCATTGCCATGAACAAAGAGAACTGGAGCACCTTTATCGGCCCCGGCCGCCACCCAATCTCCTCGGCCTATTTCTGGTACGTCAACAGCCCGACCGGCGGGGCGTTTGAGTACTACACCAACGACGATTATCTGACCGAAAACTGGCAGCCACGCGAGCTGGAGCACTCACTGGTGTCGTTCACCGAGTGGGCAGTGGAAGGCGGTATCGACCACGATACACGTCGCCAGCATAAAAAGCCGGAGGCGTTATGAGCCAGCCAGAATCGGCGGGCATCCTGATCATCGGCGGCGGGCAGGCCGGGGGTTGGGCAGCGAAAACGCTGCGTGACCGTGGCTACACCGGCAAGCTGACGGTGGTCAGTGACGAACCCTATGACTTTTATGAACGTCCACCGCTTTCCAAGGCGGCGTTGCTGGACGGCAATGCGCCGCTCAGCCGGCTGTTCAGTGAGCAGGTGGTGGCCGGGTTAAACATCAACTGGTGTCGCCCGTTGCGTGCCGAAGCCATTGATGCACAGCAACAAATTGTCACTCTCAGCGACGGCCGACGGCTGCAGTTTGATCAACTGCTGATCGCTACCGGTGGGCGACCGCGTCTGCCGGACGCCCGTTGGGCCAGTCATCCGCGCGTTATGACGCTGCGCTCCTGGGACGATGCGACCCGACTGCGTCAGGCGCTGCAGGGTTGCCGCCGGCTTGCCATCGTCGGCGGCGGTTGGATTGGCCTGGAGATCGCCGCTTCGGCACGGCGTCTCGGGGCTGAGGTGACGGTATTCGAGCGCCAGCCTGCATTGTGCATGCGCAGCGTGGGTGCGGACGTCTCCCAGGCGTTGCTTGAACTGCATCAGCAGCAGGGCGTAACGGTGCATTGCGGCTGCGGTGACATCCAACTCGAAGATCGTGGCGGCAGCGCCTGGATCGGCAGTGACAGCAGCGATCCTCAGGAGTTTGATCTGGTGGTGGTGGGGATCGGCGTGGAGTTGAATCTGGAACTGGCGCATAGCGCCGGGCTGAAGGTTGACGCCGGCATCGTGGTTGACGGCCAGGGACGCACCAGTCACCCGGCGATCTTCGCCGCCGGAGACGTAGCTCGCCACCCGACGCTGGGTCTGTGCCTGCAATCCTGGGCCTATGCGCAGAATCAGGCGATCAGCACCGCCTGCGCGATGCTGGATGCCTTTGCCTCACCTTACGATGACGTGGCCTGGCTTTGGTCGGATCAATACGACGCCAATATCCAGATCCTCGGCATCCCGACCGGCGGCGTGCATCACGTGGTGCGACGCACGCCGCAGTCACAGGTGTTCTTCACGCTGAATGCCGACCGGCAGTTGGTGCAGATGGTGGCGTTTAACGATGCACGCACCATCAAGCTGGGCAAACGCTGGCTGGCCAGTGGGCGAGTGTTGGAGCCACAGCAGTTGGCGGACGCGGAGTTTTCTTTGATGGCGTTGAAATAACGCCCGTAACCTCGGGAGCGTTTCATGACTACGCAAGATATTGACGCCCGCGCTGGACGGGTGGGGGAAACCGTTGCCGAAAATCCGCAGCAGCGGGTGCGCTGGTCGGTGCCGATTGCGCTGTTTGCCTGCGTGCTGTTGGCATTTTTCGACAAGATCAGCATCGCGGCACTGTTTTCCGATAGCGAATTCCAGCAGGCGCTGGGCATCAGTTTTGACCCGGCGCGACTGGGCTTGCTGATGAGTGCATTTTTGTTCTCGTACGGCATTTCTTCGATGCTGCTCAGCGGCATTGGCGACCGGCTGAACCCGGTAAAAGTGTTGATCGGCATGATGGTAGTGTGGGGCGTATTGATGGTGCTGATGGGCCTGGCCCGTTCGTATCACACCATGATGACGCTGCGCATTTTGCTCGGCATTGCCGAAGGCCCGCTGCTGCCGATGGCCTACGCCATTATCCGCCAGGCCTTCCCGCAGCGGCTGCAGGCGCGTGCCACCATGCTGTGGCTACTCGGCACCCCACTGGGGGCGGCGCTCGGTTTCCCGGTCACGCTATATATCCTCAACACTTTTGACTGGCAGACCACCTTCTTCTTTATGGCGTTTCTGACGCTGCCGGTAATGCTGTTGGTGCTGTTCGGTATGCGTCATCTGAATGTGTCACGCCCGGCCGCCGCTACCGTTTCAAAACCGGCCATCGCCGAACGCAAACAGCATCGCCTTGAGCTGCTGCGCAACCCGCATTTCTGGATGATTTGCCTGTTTAACATCGCCTTCCTGACCTACCTGTGGGGCATGAACGGCTGGCTGCCCAGTTACCTTATCAAGGGCAAAGGTATTCACCTGGAACACGCCGGGTATCTGTCATCGCTGCCGTTTATCGCCATGCTGCTGGGTGAAGTGCTCGGGGCCTGGCTGTCGGACAAACTGGATCGTCGTGCGCTGGCCTGCTTTATCTCGCTGTGCGGTGCCGGGCTGGGGTTGGCCGCGGTGCTGCATATGCAGGGCACCTACAGCGTGATCGCCGCCATGGCCTTCAGCACCTTTATGTGGGGGGCCGGGGCACCGAACATCTTTGCCCTGCTGGCGAAGGCCACCAGTAGCAAGGTTAGTGCCACCGCCGGCGGTATTTTTAACGGATTGGGTAATTTTGCCGGTGCGCTGGCGCCGGTGCTGATGGGGGCGCTGATCGCCGCCACCGGCAACATGGATAACGGCTTGCTGTTCCTGGTGGTGATGGCCCTGATCGGCTGCATCATTCTGCTGCCGTTGCTGAAGAAGTATTGATTTAACCGTTTGATTCAACAGAGGAGTTACAACATGTCCCAGGTTGAGAAGCAAGCCGGCGTCAAGCCGCAGGATCAATCGATTGAGCATTGGGTGGAATCGCGTATCGCCCGCTTTGAAGGCCGTAAATATGACTGGAACGCGTTGAAGTTCCAGGCCGACTACGACCCGAAATACCGTCGTGCGCAGATGCGCTATATCGGCACCGGCGCTACCGGGGTGGTTAACGACACCAATACCATTCCGGCGGGAAACTTCACCTTCTCCACCATGGTGTTGCCGTCGAAATGCGAAGGGCCGCTGCACCTGCATGACGACGTGGAAGAAGTGTTCTTTATGCTGAAAGGCAGCATCACGCTGATGATCCAGGATGGCGCGGAATATTACGAAACCAAGCTGAAAGAGCGCGATCTGATCTCGGTGCCGGCCGGCGTTTACCGTGGGTTGTTCAATCACGGCGAGGAAGAGGCGCTGATGTGCGTGATGCTCGGCACGGCCAAACCGGAAACGCCGACCTACCCGGCCGATCACCCGTTATCCAAAGTGAAGCGTAACTGATGAACGGCCTGGCACAACGTCAGCAGCGGCGCTGCGGGGGGTACTCCCTCAGTTGGCGCGAAGCGGGACAGGGCCGACCGGTGGTGTTGCTGCACGGCATCAGCTCAGGCTCAGCTTCGTGGATCAAGCAGTTTAACGACGCTGGGTTGAGCGACGGCCACCGTCTGCTGGCCTGGGACGCTCCCGGCTATGGCGGCAGCCTGCCGCTGGCCGTCGCCGAGCCGGACGCTGCCGCCTATGCCGCTGCGCTGGCCGCGCTGGTAGCCGAACTGGGGCTGGAGCAGCCGCTGATTGTTGGCCACTCGCTCGGCGCGTTGATCGCCAGCGCCTATGCCGCAGGCTATCCGGACGGGTTGTGCGGGCTGGTGTTGGCGGACCCTGCACAGGGCTATGCCACGGCGCCGGAGGAAAAACGCCGGCAGGTTTACAGCCAGCGCAAACAGATGATTGAAACGTTGGGGCCGCTGGGCTACGGCGAACAGCGGGCGGCTGCGCTGCTGAGTGACGAGGCGTCGGCTCAGAATATCGCCTGGGTGCGCAATGGCATGCAGCAACTCGATCCCGAGGGTTTCCTCAGCGCCGCCTGGATGCTGGCCAACGAGGATATCGGCCGTTATTTGGCGCGCTATCGCGGCCCGCTGGAAGTGTGGTGCGGTGATAAAGACCGCATCACGCCCCCCGAGGCGGCCGCGAGGCTGGCGCAACAGCATGACGCGCCGCTGCGCCTGATTGACGGCGCGGGGCATGCCAGCTACCTCGAGGCGCCGGCGCTGTTTAACCGCTATCTGCAGGATTTTACGGGAGCAATTCAACCATGAATTTTCAGCTTGAGAAACGGGTCGCGGTGGTCACCGGCGGTTCGTCGGGCATCGGTTTCGAAACCCTGCGTCTGCTGCTGGCGGAAGGCGCGAAGGTGGCATTTTGCGGCCGCAATCCGGACAAACTGGCCGGTGCCGAAGCCAGCCTGCGCCATGAGTTTCCGCAGGCGGAGATCCTGGCACTGTGCTGCGACGTGCTGGATGAGTCGCAGGTAACGCAGTTTGCCGCCCAGGTAACGGCACGCTTCGGCGGCGTAGATTTGTTGATCAACAACGCCGGCCAGGGGTTTGTTGCGCATTTTGATCAAACGCCGCGTACCGCCTGGCTGCATGAGGCGGAGCTAAAGCTGTTCGGCGTGATTAACCCGGTGCAGGCATTTTTGCCGGCGTTGGAGCGTTCGGATATCGCTTCCATCACCTGTGTGAATTCGCTTTTGGCCTTGCAGCCGGAAGAACACATGATCGCCACCTCGGCGGCGCGTGCGGCACTGCTCAACATGACGCTGACGCTGTCGAAAGAGCTGGTGGACAAGGGCATTCGCGTCAACTCGATCCTGCTGGGCATGGTGGAATCCGGCCAATGGAGACGCCGCTTCGACGAGCGTAGCGATAAGGAACAAAACTGGGAGCAGTGGACGGCGGCGATTGCCGAACGTCGCGGTATCCCGATGAAACGCCTCGGCAAACCGCAGGAGCCGGCGCAGGCGCTGTTGTTCCTGGCTTCGCCTTTGGCGTCTTTCACTACCGGTGCGGCGCTTGACGTCTCCGGTGGCTTTAACCGCCATCTTTAACCGCAGGGGCTGAAAAGATGAAGAAGATCATGATGATTGGCTACGGCGCAATGGCCAGAGAAGTGCTTTCCCGCTTGCCGGACGGGGTGAGCGTGGGCTGGATCCTGGCGCGTGCGGCTCATCATGCGGCAATCGACAGTGCCTTCGGTGGCCAGGTGCAGGCGTTAACCCACCCGGATCAGTGTACTGAACAGCCGGATCTGGTGCTGGAATGTGCCAGCCAGCAGGCGGTGGCGGAATTTGGTGAAGCGGTGGTGACGCGCGGCTGGCCGTTGGCGGTGATCTCCACCGGGGCGCTGGCGGATGCGGCGCTGCAGCAGCGGTTGCAGCAGGCCTGTCGGCAGCACCAGGGCCAGTTGATCGTCCTGTCCGGAGCGGTGGCGGGGATGGATGGGCTGGCGTCGGCGCGCGAAGGCGGGCTGGACAGCGTCACCTATCAGGCCTGTAAAAGCCCGGCGAGCTGGCGCGGCAGCATGGCGGAGCAATTGATTGATCTTGATGCCGTGAGCGAGGCGCAGGTGTTTTTTGAAGGTTCGGCGCGTGAGGCGGCGCGGCTGTTCCCGGCCAATGCCAACGTGGCTGCGACCATTGCGCTCAACGGCCTGGGGATGGACGCCACCCGGGTGCGGCTACTGGTCGATCCCGCCACCCGGCGCAATACCCACCGGCTACAGGTGTGCGGCAATTTCGGTGAGTTTCAGATTGAGCTGAGCGGCAACCCGCTGGCGAGCAATCCCAAAACATCAACCCTGGCGGCGCTGAGCGCGGTACAAGCCTGCCGCCGTCTGGTTGACGGTGGCTTTATTGCCTGAAAGGCAGGAGCGAGCATGGAAAAGTTAAAGATTTTTGTAGCTGGGCGCTGGTGTGAAGGGCGTGGCGACGAGATGACCTCGGTGTTTCCGGCCGATGGCAGCGTCAATGCGCAGCTGCGTGCCGCCAGCGTTGAAGACGTCAATGATGCGGTAGCCGCGGCGGAACGCGCCTGGCGAGCGCCCGAGTGGCGTGGGCTGGTGCCGCATCAGCGCGCCAATATTCTGTACCGCGTCAGTAATCTGATTATGGCGCAGCAGGAAGAGTTGGCGCAGTTGCAGACCCGCGACAACGGTAAACCGCTGGCGGAAACCCGCGGACTGGTGGCCAGTGCAGCGGCAACGGCCCGCTACTTTGCTGCCGCCTGCGAGGTGCTGGAGGGCGAACTGCCGACCCAACGCAGCGCCGAGGTGATGACGCTGAGCCAGTATCAACCGCTGGGGGTGATCGCGGCGATTACGCCGTGGAACTCGCCGATTGCCAGTGAAATGCAAAAGGTGGCCCCGGCGCTGGCGGCGGGCAATGCGGTGATCCTCAAACCGGCCGAAGCCACGCCGCTGATGGCGCTAAAACTGGCGGAGCTGTTTGAACAGGCAGGGCTGCCTGCCGGGTTGCTCAGCGTGCTGCCGGGCAAAGGTTCGGTGATTGGCGAAGCGCTGGCCCGTCACCCGTTAGTGAAAAAGATTTCCTTTACCGGCGGCACCAACACCGGTCGCCATTTGGCGCACATTGCCGCCGAGAAACTGATCCCCACCTCGCTGGAACTGGGCGGTAAGTCGCCGACCATCGTGCTGGAAGATGCGGATTTGGAACAGGCGGCGCGCGGCATCTGCTATGGCATTTTCAGCTCCGCCGGTCAGGCCTGCATCGCCGGTTCGCGGCTGTTTGTGCATCGTTCTTTGTACCAGCCACTGCTGGCGCGCCTGAGTGAACTGGCGGCCGGATTGCGGGTGGGTAATCCACTGACGCCGGGTGTGCATCTCGGCCCGCTGATTAACCAAAAGCATCGCCAAAGCGTGGCGGATTACGTAGCGCTGGCGCAGCAGGAAGGCGGGCGGATAGTGATTGGCGGTGAAGCCCCGGCCGATCCGCAACTGGCCGGCGGCAGCTATTACCTGCCGACGATCATCGAAGGGCTGAGCAATAGCGCCCGCGCCTGTCAGGAAGAGATTTTTGGCCCGGTGCTGGTGGTGTTGCCGTTCGACGACGAGCAGCAGTTGATTGAACAGGCCAATGATTCGGTCTACGGGCTGGCAGCCGGTATCTGGAGCCGTGATTTCCCACGGGCTATGGCGCTGGCGGAGCAACTGGAAACCGGCACGGTGTGGATCAATACCTACAAAACATTCTCCATTTCTACGCCTTTCGGCGGTTTTAAAGAGAGCGGTCTGGGCCGCGAAAAGGGCCTGCACGGCATCAAAGCCTATATGCAGCAAAAAAGCCTGTATCTGGCGCTTAGCCATCAGGTGAATCGCTGGAGCGATTAGTTTTGAGCGACGGTGCGTACCCTACAACGAACATATAAGAAGGCTGATGATGAGCGAGAAAATAACGGTTGGCGAGGCGATAGCCCGGACTCTGGAACAGTACGAGGTGTCGGCGATGTACGGCATCATTTCGATTCATAATCTGCCGATTGCCGATGCGGTGGGGCAGCGCGGCAACATTCGCTTTGTGCCGGCACGCGGTGAGGCGGGGGCCGTGACCATGGCCGATGCCCACGGCCGTTTCTCCGGTCTGGGCGTGGCCTTGACCAGTACCGGTGCCGGTGCCGGCAATGCGGTCGGTGCGATGATCGAGGCGATGAACGCCAATACGCCGTTGCTGCACATTACCGGTCAGGTGGAAAAAGCCTGGCTGGATGCCGACGCCGGGTTCATTCATGAAACCCGCGATCAATTGGGTTTCCTGCGCGCCTGCTCCAAACGCGCGTATCGGGTTAACTCTGCGGAACAGGCGGTGGCAGTGATCCAACGGGCCATTCTCGACGCGCAGACGGTGCCTTGCGGTCCGGTGGCGGTAGAGATCCCAATCGATATTCAAAGCAGCCTGGTTTCCAGCGCGGTGCTGAGCCAGCCGGTGATGCCTGCGCCACTGCCGCCAGCCAGTGACGACGCGGTTGAACGGCTGTATCAGCGGCTGAAACAGGCCAAACGCCCACTGTTATGGCTGGGCGGCGGTGCGCTGGGCTGCGCTGAGGCGGTGCGCAAACTTGCTGATGCCGGTGTGGCAGTGATCTCCAGCACCCACGGGCGCGGCATTCTGCCTGATAGCCACCCGCGCAGCCTGCGTGCGTTCCATAATTCGCCGAGTATTGAGGCGATCTTGACGCAGTGCGATCTGACGCTGGTGGCCGGTTCACGCCTGCGCAGCAATGAAACCCGTACCTGGACGCTGCCGCTGCCGCGCCCATTGGTGCAGATTGATATTGATCCGGCGGCGGCCAATCGCAACTATTTGGCCGACGAACAAATCAACGGCGACTGTGGTGTCTTGCTTAAAGCACTGGCTGCCCGAGTTAGCCCAGGTGAAAAGGTCAATGCCGAGTGGGATAGCGAAATCGCCCACGCGGTGCAGCAGGCGGAAAGCGCGCTGCGCCAACAGTCGGGGGAATATGCCAAATTAAACGACGCCATTGCCGCTGCGTTGCCGCAGGATGGGCTGCTGGTGCGTGATATCACCGTCTCCGGCAGCGTTTGGGGCAGCCGTTTGTTCCGCGCGATTTCGCCGCTGTGTAACATTCACTCGCTGGCCGGGGCGATTGGCATGGGCTTGCCGATGGCGATTGGTACCGCGATCGCTAACCCGCAGCGCAAGGTGGTCGGGCTGGTGGGCGACGGCGGGTTGGCGTTAGGCCTGGGCGAGCTGGCGACCATGGCGCAGGAGCAGGCCAATATCACTTTGCTGATTATGAACGACGGCGGTTACGGCGTGATGCGTGGCATTCAGGATAAATACTTTGCCGGTCGTCAGTACTATAACGAGCTGCATACTCCGGCCTTTACTTTGGTGGCCGAAGCTATGGGGCTGAAAGCCTGGAAGGTCGACAGCGCGGCGCAGTTCAGCGGCGTCTTGGCAGAGGCGATTAACTATCCGGGGCCGTCGGTGGTGGAGGTGGACATGAACAGCATTGGGCCGTTGACCTTCGCCGGGCCACCGCAGAAAACCCTGTACTGAGTCGTGACAGATTGAACGACACCTTGATCAGTAAGGTGTCGTTCAAATGAAGTTAGTTTTTATTAAATATTCCCAGGGTGTCGACTATCAGTGAAATGAATACTCGCAGCCCAATAATAGCAAGAACCAGCGTGATCAAGTCCACGTAGCTGGTCGCCGGTTGTAATATTTTCAATGATGACTTAATGCCAATAAAGTAACAGCCTGGCATCCAGATTATGGAAATTAACGAGTATCTTGCTTTATTCATAAGTTGACGCCTTAATCGCCCCCATTGAGCGAGGGGCATATACAGAGAAATATTACCAGCGGCATTGCCCATTTACGCTATTTGGGGAACGGTTACCCGCTAGTGCATCTCTGTTATTCTTGTTGTTATTTCTAGATGGGCTTTTATCAGGGCAGCTTAGGCTTGCCGTCGCAGCCCCAGCAGCGGCAAAACCAACCATCGCCCACGGTCCACCGGCCATGCCTGTTAGCGCGCCAGTGATGATGCCAACGCCAACATCATTTGCGCATGTTTTTGGGGCTCCGCCTCCGTTTCGGCCATTATTTCGACTTCTTCCGCCATTATCGCTACGGTCACCGCCATTATTTCCACGACCACCGGCGATTTGTTCGAGTAAAGATGAGTCAATGGTTTTCATAAATAACTCCATTCCATAGTGTTGTTTTATGTCCATAAGGAAACTTAGTATTATATTGTTTCCAGACAACGTTCAATGCCACGTAGGTGAATTTTCGTTAAAGATCACAAAAAATAAATGGTTATCATGTGTTGTTGTAAGTTGTTTTGTTTATTTGATTCTATAAGTGGGGTTGAGTGGCTTTTTTAAAATGGATTTAATAGGAGTGCGCTTTTTATTTTTTTGAAAACGGCACCTTAATCAGTGGGAAACCCACTTTTGGGTGCCGTTGCTCTGTAGGATAATGAAGGTTACTTGCCTGCTGCGATGCGGTCGCGAATGTGCTGCGCGCGCGCTTCGGAGGCTGGGTGGTCGTCGAACATGCTGCTTTGACGGCCGGCTTCCATTTTCGCCAGTTTTTCAAAGCTGGTGACCAGACCGTTCGGATCGATACCGCGTTGTTTCAGCAGGTCGAACGAGTAGTCATCCGCTTCGCTTTCCTGTTTCTGCGAGAACTGGGCATTCACCAGTTTCTCGCCCATGTCCGCCAGTTGTGACTGTGACAACGAGCCGATGATGCCGCCGGTTGAGGCCGCTGCGGTACGCAACGCCACGGTGCCGTAAGCCACCTGCATCGCCTTGCGAGTATGGCCCAGCGCCACGTGGCCCATTTCATGGCCCAGTACGCCTTCCACTTCATTATCGGTCATCATGTCCATCAGGCCGCTGTAAACGCGGATACAGCCGTTGGCCATCGCCCAGGCGTTCACGTCTTTGGTAACGTAAACCTTGTAGTTGGCCGGCGTGCCATTGATATTGT
>RCUM01001181.1_pt1 | contig 11024 bp, 9 predicted proteins | sample 2166141 | NCBI WGS metagenome assembly RCUM01 (sample SAMN09932756, study PRJNA488358) | compost metagenome | isolation source: compost soil in crotonic acid-enriched | place: Germany: Experimental Botanical Garden
ATAAGCGTATAACTGAATTACTGGAGCAAAAGTAACTTTGCCCTTTAGGTGCGGGTGACTTCCCTATTTGTTGCTCGCATTTTAATAAAATAATAGCCAATTATAAACCAAATACTCTGAAATAAAAAACAAAGCCAATATTAACATATTAACAATAAAGCTATGTTTGACACTACCTTACCTTATAAACTTGTACAGGTACACAAGAACAAGTTCGCCAATAACGAATCTTTTGTACGTGAATACATTTTTAAGTTTTATCTTCATAATAAAAAGGGTTGTATAAAATATATTGTAAGCGTTAAAGAATACGCAGAAGGTTTGCTCACTATGGATTACTACCCTAAGATTAGTTTAACGCCCAAAGTATCTACGCTAGATACGGTACAAGACCTCCGTTATCGTATGTTAACAAAACAAAATTCTTTTGGTAAAATTGGAGGAACACTGATGGATATTATGGTACTATTTCAGAACAACTATAATTTAAGAATATGGGGATTCTTGGCAGCGAATCTAATACAGGAAGATACCAATGATAATAATAAGCGATACCGTACCTACATTGAAATCCTAAGACGTTCATTTCAAAACAAATATAATGTTTTCGGAAACCGGAAAAATTCAGTTATATTTGTAATACCTAATATTTTCAACAAAAGTATCAAGGAAATAGTAAAGCGATATGAAGACATCTTTGCAGAAACAAACTAAGCACGAAGTTAAGGTAACTCACAGAGTTCCGAAGACTACGCATGCCGCAACTTCTGACAAGAACAGATTTAAAGGTATGTCTAAAGACCTCGAGAAAGTGGAACCACTCTATATTCCTGGTTACAAAATAAGAGGATAATTCCTTATAATCTCAACGCTAGCTGTCCGTGTTAAACAACTAATCTGGCTTAATTAGCCCGATAACTTCTCTTTTTTCTAATCGCAAGCGTTACAAAAATTATAATTCCCTAAAATAATAACTCCGATTTTAATTACCACGAATTCGAGGTAGATACAGAGGTAGCAGTAGCAGAAAGATGTATTATATTTGTGGCTATGTATTGGTAGAACCGAACCATCGGGTATAGTAGAAAATATAGGTTGTGAAGAAATCAAACAGAAAAATTATGGTCTATGGAAAGATTAATTGTCAAAAGTTTTGGTCCTTTATCGAATATTGATATAGAAATTAAAGATATTAACATCTATATTGGATCTAATCCCAGCGGAAAAAGTACTGTTGCAAAGCTTTTATCAATTCTCAAATCTGGAATTTTCTTCAATGTCAACAATCGATTAGATACATTTAAAAAATCTCTCGGCAACCATAATATCGATTTTGCAATAAACGAAGATACCTTAATTCACTATGAAAATGGCAATTACTTTTATACCATTAAGAATCAACAATTCGCCTCAAATATCTTGAATGAAAAGGATATAAAAAGTTTAAATCCAATTTATATACCTGCTGATAGGGTATGTTTTGCGACTTTTTCTCAATCTATTTTTAGCTTGATCAGTAGCGATATCGCTTTGCCTAAATGGCTGATTGAATTTGGAGCCAAGTTCGAAAGCGCAAGAAGCCATATCAAAGAACTATCTATTGATTTTCTGAAAACAAAATATCAATGGAAAGATGGGACAGACTATATTCAGGTATCAGATCAGACTACGATAAAACTATCGCAGGCATCAAGTGGTCTCCAATCTATAGTTCCACTTCTCCTTGTCGTGCAGCACAATACCAACTCAAAAAAGAAAGATGATGATCTTTTCGTAATAGAAGAACCCGAACTTAACTTATATCCTTCTTCCCAAAAAGACCTGATAGAATTTATTATCGAAAGGATAAAACAATCAAAGGATAAACTGATCGTAACGACGCATAGCCCATATTTACTTACATCAATTGATAATTTGATACAAGCAGGAAATGTGGTTCGCGAAAAGCCCGAACTTAAAAATGATGTCGAGAGTATTGTACCATCCCCATTATGGTTAGATTTTGAAAATGTCTCTTGTTACTACTTTAGCAATGGAAAATCAACCTCCACATTGGATAATGAATTGAAATCTATCGGTCCATCCAATATAGATGATATTTCTGAGGAGCTAAGTGAAACGTTTGAAAATCTGTTAACACTAAGATATTCGTAATATGCCGTGCAAGGATATATATGCTATATTAGGAGGTGACATAGATTGTTATAGTAATTCATCCGTCGCTTTTGAAAACGGCAAAAAATTTGTAATAAACAACCGAAGCAAGAAGAGCATCTGTAAAATTCACGTCGATAATTGCCTTATCAAAGACAATAATATCCGTAAATGTGACTTTTTCTTTGCAATAAAAGAAGATCAAAAATTTTATCTGGTAGAACTTAAAGGACAATCACTTGACGATGCTGCCGAACAAATAAAAAGTACGTTCAACATATTAAACAGTAAATTAAAGCAAAGTGCGCAAGACTTTGTCGGAGTCATTGTTTCTAGTGCTGTACCCAAAGCTGCCGACCAAAAATTTAAGACTCTCCAACAAAAGATATTCAAAGAGCAAAAATTAATGATTAAAAGAAAACAGATTCATTACGAAGAGGTGGTTTAATTGATATTCCACCATCCTTAATGCTTCTACCTTCCATACTTTCATTGGAGTTAGACCGTTAAAGATATGACAATTCAACCTATTTTAATACAGGACTTACACCCTCATCGTAAATAATGGGTACCATAATTGGTTATGGACCCCATTATTTATTTCTTGATTTACATTTTATTTTTATATTCAGCCAATTTCTTTTTGTATTCTTCTACTGTATAATCCATCACAGTGCCAACCATTTCTCCGTCTTTAAGCGCTTTTTCAGCTATCGCTAAAGCTTTAGTTTGATTATCCACCGCTTTTGCATACTGACCAGCTTTTGCATAACAGGTTGCCAATGCATCTAAAATCAATGGATTGCTCACTTCTTTCGTGCTGCCAAAATTGTCTGCCACCCATGCATAGGTATCTTTGGAAAGGTTATCTGTTTTATATACCTCTCCCAGAAATAACGATGGTGCAGTTTTATATTCTTTTTGAAATTCTATAGCAAAAGCAATGGCTTGCTTCTCATCTACATCGGTCAACAATGTTTTAAATTTAAGAAGACTCATGGAAATTTTAAAGTCTGGCTTTTCAGCAACCAATTTATCCATTAACTCAAATGCTTTTTTGTGATCTTTAGCCGTTAAAGCCTCCTGAATTGGATTGAACATAGCCATCATAGCCTCACTTTCCTCCCGGGCCTTTTGAGCAGCTTTATCAGACTTTTCCTTGAACACCTTCATATCATAAGACCCATTTAATACTTGTGGAATGATAGAATCCAATTGCCCCGGGTGCCCAACCCAAATAATATGATTTTCTTTGACTACAAAACTTGCTGGTATTCCGTTTTGCCCAGCTGCCCGCAGCCATTTATTACCCATACCCTGGTCTTTATCATCGACAATAACACTATACCCCATATTGGCATCATTCCCACGCACGAATTTTTCCACTGCCGGAACTACCGTGTCGTAAGACTGACCTTTTGGAATCTTTTCCCATACATTGACACCTACAAAGGAAATCTTACCTTCATATTGTTTTTGTAAAACGGTAAGATGAGGCATAGCTGCTTTACAAGGGCTGCACCATGTAGCCCAAAATTCCATCACATAAATCTGATTCGGATCAAATGTTTTAAATTGCTTTCCTTTTAACCATTTTGAATAGCTGATTGCCGGGGCGGGATCACCTACATTTAACTTTCCACTTGTCTGTGCATAGCCGCCAATAGCAAACATTGATAATGTGAAGATCAGGATACAGCTTATTATAGAATGCTTTTTCATTATTATTTGTTTTTATATTTATTAATAGTTCTGTGTGAGTGTTGTATTAAACTGGGTGGCGCTCTGTGGAAATGGCAAGATCCATAGCGGCGAGTTAGGTTTTAAGACATAGGTCTTACCTCCAATAGTTCTATTGATGGTTTCCGCATAAGCCGCTTCGGTATTCCAGCGCTTAACATCGACAAAATTGCGCCAGGTAAATAGAAATTCTATCCGTGAGACTTTTTTCAGATAAGCCATCGCCTCGGTGGCATCTTTCACCACGAGTGGAGCATACACTTCTGGCGCAATGCGACGGACCCGGATCTTTTCAATTTCTTCCATACCAGCAGAAAGTTTATTGCTGCGGATCAAACACTCGGCTTTCATAAGCACGAGATCTGACACGGTCATTCCGGCACTATTTCCTTCATAACTAATCGCAATCCAGGCAGGGATATCAGGAAGCCCAACGTAGATCATTCCATATTGATAATTATAGACATTGGTATAGTCTTTAATAATATTTCCGGGCTCATAGTAGTATTTTAGTATCTCATAGGTAGGTGTGAGCAAAGATGGATCGAATGTATTAGAAAACGCATAAAACAAATTATCCGGGGCAGTGAGGCCCTTTCGGCTCAGAACACGATTGGCCATTACCGGTTCGGACAACAGATAGCGGTGGTCCTCCAATGTATTGTTAATCGCCAGCGCATTATTCACGGCTTCTAATGCACCACTGTAATTGCGTAGAGACATCAAAATTTTTGCTTTCAAAGCATAAGCAAATCCCCTCCCAAACCGCATGCTATTTTTAGGCCGATCAGGCAATGCTTCTGCTGCCAATGCAGCATCAATATCTGCAAGCATCTTATCGTAAACCTCCTGTACTGTTACTTTGGCATTCTCTTTCTCAAAGTTAATATCAGTGACGTAGGGAATACCGCCATCTGTTGATGCCGTGGCAGGATCATACGCTTTCGCGTACATATTGACCAAAAGGAAATGCATAAAAGATCTAAGCACATAAGCCTCTGCTTTGAGCTGTTCCAGAAGCTTTTTGTCCCCGCTGGCCTGATCGGCGTTCGCCAATACAATATTGGCGACCATGGCGATGTTTTTATAAAGTCCGTCGTATCGTGCATCAGTAGGTGTAAGCGCTGCACGGTCGGCAGCTTCGTCGTAAGTCAATAGCACTTTATCCATGGTCAATACATTGGATGAAATCACATTAGGTACATTGTATGCCAATAAATACATATCATTGACAATCAGAGAGAGCTTATTCATGTTAAAGAGATTACCAGAATAATTTATATTCATCAACTGATCAAGGTCATCGGCACGATTGAGCAAGTTTTGCCCTTTGGGTACAAAATCAGTGTATTTTGCACAACCATTTATTCCGAACAAAGAAACAAAAAGGGCCAAAAGGTATAGTTTAAATCTTAATTTCATAGTTTTAAAAATTTGCATTGATACCAAAGACAAAAGATGTTTGAAGAGGTGCTCCTCCAGTTTCGGGATCTACATGCACATCTTTCTGTCTGATCCATAACGATCTTGGATTATTGATCTGAAACCGCAGCTTTAGATTCCTGGCTTTGATCTTTGTTGCCAGATCTGCCGGCAATAAATAACCTAAGGCTATAGTTCTGATTTTAATAAAATCTGCACTGCGCACTAGATTGTCTGAATAATAGTATTGATTTGAAGGAGCAATCTGATAATACTGGCCACTTCCGGGAATATCTGTATCAGTATTTTCGGGTGTCCAGCTATCCAGTAAATAAGATGGCATAGCTCCATAATTGGCTGACGGGTATGCCAATGGTACCGGTCTAGCCCTAAAATAGTGACCCCCGTAATACATAGCAAAAATACTGAGGGTGAATCCCCTGTATGAAAAGTCATTGTTAAATCCCATCGTGATCTTAGGATCACCACTGCCTGAAAAAACGATAGCATCTGCATCAGTGGGACCCAATGTTGCCTTAGTCGGTACACCAGCAGTATTATACCACTGTGCCATGCCCATATCATCAAGCCCTGCAAAACGAAAAGAGAACAATGAATTTACAGGGTATCCTTTACGGTACGAATCACCGGCTGCCAGCGTAATCGGATTTCTGGTCAATTCATCTACATCAGTAATGCGGTTTTGATTATAAGCCCCTGTTAAATTACTCGTCCAGCCAAATGTTTCCCGTGAAGTGGCTCTAAACCAATCATAACTCAAATTGAATTCCACACCGTTGTTGACCATGCTGGCGTTGTTGATAACCATGGATGCAAAGCCTTCGGATGGGTCAAGCCTTTTCTGTGCAAATAGGTCTGTCCCCTTGCGACGGTACCAATCTAGGGTACCCCGTAGACGACTTTCGAAAAGGCTAAAATCGATACCGATATTGGCCGTAGCTGTCTTTTCCCATCGCAATTGCGGATTCGGTGGATTGGAGACTGTAGCATTGGGCTCTTGGGTCAGGTTGTTGATCCCCGCTGTTCCCACCAAAAGTGCACTTACATTACGAATATTGCCCGTTAACCCGTATGATGTCCGAACCTTTAAATAGTCAATCCAAGTATATTGCTTGATAAAATCTTCATTTGATGCAACCCAGGATACACCAACTGACCAAAGTGGTCTACCTCTATATTTTTCGTCTCCACCAAAAAGGTCAGCATAATCTTTACGTATAGAACCAAAAAGATTATATTTTTGATCATAGGTATAAGTCAGATTAGCATACCCAGAGGCAAAGCGGTGCATAATGTCTTTTTGAAGTCCCAGGGACACAGCCTCAGCAAAATGATATTGATACAAAGGATAATTCGCATTCCAAAGCGTACCCATCTTTTTCTCATCCATGGCGTCAAAATTGACCACGTTGGTCAGTTGGGTCTGCAACTGATCATCATACCCTAACAAGACGCCATTTGTGCCATAAGACCTGGTCTGGCGAAATTCCATACCGGCCAGGGCAATAAAGCGATGTCTGTTAAATGTACGGTCAAAATTGGCCTGAAAACGCGCTGTATAGTTGGGACTACGTAAATGAGATGTGGCCAATTTTCCGCCTTTTGGAATATAAGATGGGTAGGAAACAGCTTTCGTTACAGGATCTTCATACCGATAAGTGTACACATTATGCAACCACCGCATCGTATAACTATCTTCTTCCGAATAACCCGATACATCTGTGCGGATATCTTCATATTGGAACATCGGCTGCAAAGACAAGCCATTGAAAGGTCTGATATTTAAATTTAAATAATACCGGGTATTTAGTGTACTGGTATTCACAAAATCGCGTTCCAATTCGTCCATGTGATTGAACAATGCTGACTGTAGTTCTGGTCGGCTCTCGGCAATAGTGTTATAGACATTAAAACGATTGTTCGTATAGTATGCTCTGCTACCATCATCATTGAACAATCTGAAATAAGAAGGAACATTAAAAGGGGTAAGTGCAAATTGGTTATTGTGAGTGCGAGCCCTCCCGATAACACTATTGATGCCGTAATCGATATCAAGCCACTTATCTACACTATAATCGCCTTTATAGTGTAAATTAATACGGCGATCAAATGCATTAATAATACCTTTATTGTCATTCATATAATTTAATACAAAGCTATTTTGAGCTTTACCGGTATTTGTCCGTAAGGCCAGATTGTATTGTTGGGTTACACCTTTCAGCAGGACACGATCATGATATTCGTTTGCAAAATCATTCTCCTTATAATTTTGTAATCGTGCATCAAGCTCAGATTGATTAATGAAATTGGTGTTGAGCTGATAATATGCATATTGGACAGGGGTTATTGCCTGCCCGGTGGCGATATTACTTTCAAAGTCTTGAATAGGTTGCTTAACTGTTCCACCGCCGCCACTGAACCACCATTTATAATAATTGCTCTCCCAGTCTACCTGCTGCCCCGGCGACATAAAATTGTTATAGCTATAATCCGGTTTTTCGGTAACTGTCACATTGGCCGAAGCTTCAACAGTAGTTCTCCCCTTTTCTGTTGCTTTTTTTGTCGATATGACAATCACTCCATTGGAGGCTCTGGCACCATATATGGCTGCAGCAGCAGCATCTTTTAACACGGTCACCGTTTCTATATCATAGGGATTGACATCCGCAATGGATCCTTCGATTGGCAAACCATCGACAACAACCAAAATACCTGTTGAAGCCTCCATTGTGCTGGTACCGCGAATAGTAGCCTTGCCTTGATACTGCACCAAGCCAGGAACGATACCTTCGAGATTGTCCATCACGTTGATACTATTCCGTTTCTCAATATCTTTGCTGGTCACAGTAGTCACGGAACCGGTAATATTTTCTCTACTGATCTTTTGAAAACCGGTATTGACAACTGTTACTTCGTCCAGACTGCGCAGCGTAGGCTTCATGTTGATAATCATATACTCTTTTTGCGCTAATTGTCCAGCTGTCACTGTCGTTTCACTGGTTTCGTAGCCTACATAGCTCACCTCAAGAATATCATTGACCTCAAGCCGATCAAAACGAAAGAAACCTTTGTTGTCTGTAGCTGAGACCTGATTGGTTCTTTTTATTTTCACTGTAGCACCTGCCAAAGGGATAGACTTGTCTCCCACCACCAAACCTGCTAGTCCCTGCTGCATGCTCAGCCCGCTATCAATCGATTCATCTTTTGACTTAGGCTTCTTTAGGCTTGTGATTACAACAGACTTTCCTTCGATAGAGAAGGCGAGGTCACGCCCCTTCGTAAGTGATTGCAGAGCCTGATCAAGACTTATGTTCTTAAGATCGAGATGAATCGATCGATGTTGTTGAAAAATAGCCTTATCCAGCAAAAAGTCATATCCCGTTTGTTGCCGCAGCTGTTTTATGATCTGTTCTAAGGAGGCATTTCGCTCCATTATCGTGACACGTTGTGCATACGAGGCCCCGTAGGTATGCACCAGCATACATGTCATGATAATAAAAACTAATTTCATAATAAATAGTAGTTTAGGTAAAGGCCGCATGGGGTAAAAAACACCCAATAGCACATTTTTTTTCATACTTTTGTTTTGGTTAAATGGTTCATGTCTGATTAGTGTCGTTCGTTTTTTAATGGGCATCTTTTGGGCAGCGTCATTTTTCTTTTATAGCCGCGAGGTGGTGATGCACCTTGCGGTTTTCTCGACCATTCACCTTTCGGTCGTTCCCCTGCTGATTTGAGATAAATAGGTTTAATTTGTTACTATAAGGGTCCTTTCTTTAATTTTGAATTTTACTTTATTTGTTCTTTCGATTTGGCGTAATGTGGTTACTAAATCATTTGATCTGGAGATGTATCCCCACAAATTGAGCGACTTTGGCGCATCTGCTGTAAACTGTACATCCATATTGTACCAACGTCCTATGGACAGCATGATATCGTGAAGATTTCCGTCAATTTTAAAGAAACCATTCTTCCATGCCAAAATCTCTTCCGTATCTTGCTCATGGACATTGATTTGTCCAAGTCGGTTGACAGCTTGTTCGCCAGGTTTGATAATACGTTCTCCTGAGCTGCTCACCACATTGACTTTTCCTTCAATAAGCGTAGTTTTGACAAGCCCCTTTGATTCTGCATAGGCATTGATGTTGAAATGCGTACCAAGGACCCTAACATGCTGAGATGCCGTTGCGACAATAAATGGTCTGGAATTTTTGCTTACTTCAAAATATCCTTCACCTTGCAATTTAACTGTACGTGCAGCACTAGTAGCAAGATTGGAATCAAAAGTCAAACTAGACGCGGCATTAAGCCACGCTTTCGATCTGTCCGGAAGGACGACTTGGTACATTTCTCCATTTTTTGTGGTGATAGTATTGCGAGCTGCTTTAATGGACTGAGGATTGGCGTGATTTGCCGTGAAAACAAGTATGCCCTCTGCATTTTTGGAGATAACGACTCCTTGCTCCGTCTTGATTTCACCTATATTGGCAGTATTGAGATCAATCTTCGAACCATCGGACAGCGTCAAAGTAGCACCCTCATGTCCAGCTTTGATCTCCGGTCCTGTATAGTTGGCTACCTCATATTCCCGATGGCCTTGCTGCAATTTGTATATACCTAGAATGCCTGTGAATAATAAAACAGCAGCTGCATAGGATATCCATTTTCGTTTCTTCAAAACCCGAACTTGAGGCGGGCATCGCTGATCAATAACTGCCCACATCGCTGATTTTATCCTTTTAAAATCTTCAGTAGAGTCGATAGCAGATTGGTCCATGCGGTTAAAGGCGTACCATTCTTCGACAACACGCTGCTCCATCTGCGTGGCCGTACCTGAAAGATATTTCTCTACGAGCTCTGCTCCAAGTTTCCTTTCCATAAATCGAAGTCGGGTTTATTAACCGTTTAGTGTGTTATACAGTTGAGGAAAGCTTAGGGGGTAGATAAATTTTAAAAACAATCATAACACACTAAATAAGAACAACATAAGATAATCAGATATCTCAGTTTTCTCTCAAAAAGATCAGCAGCAGTATTCCTAGAGAATTATAATTCGACAGTCTAACTTTAAGAATTTTTAATGCGTTTTGAACTTGCTTTTTCACGGTAGATTCGTTCAAATTTAGTCTTTGTGCGATTTCACGATGAGACAAATCCTCCAATCTGCTTAGTTCAAAGACTTCCCGCATTTTAGCAGGCAGTCTGGCTATTTCACTTGTTAGTAATAGCATCAGATCCTTCTCGTCTATTTTTTCTAATGTTTCATCAGTCACCTGAAGGCTGTACTTTCCAATTTCAGTAAGGTAATCGCTTTTTGTTTTTCCTCTTTGAATATAGTTAAGGACGCGATTGCGAGCGGCCACATATAAGTAAGATGAGATACCAACGTTGTCCCTGATCAGATCGCACTTTTCCCATATTGATGTGAATAGATCCTGTACAAGATCTTTGGATGCATTCTCATCACGAAGCATTTGATTTATCTTATAATAAATCATCATGCTGTATCGATCGTAAATTTCGGCAAAAGCTTCCTTATCTCCATGTTTGAGCAAAGAAACAAGTTCACTGTCTGACAAAATTTTATACTTATCCATTTTACTCGTTTCACTACTTTATAAAAGCATTACTGTAGTATAGGTAAATTTCAAAAATTAATAATTTGCTACAATAGTAGAAAAATATTA
>RCUM01001186.1_pt1 | contig 10997 bp, 10 predicted proteins | sample 2166141 | NCBI WGS metagenome assembly RCUM01 (sample SAMN09932756, study PRJNA488358) | compost metagenome | isolation source: compost soil in crotonic acid-enriched | place: Germany: Experimental Botanical Garden
TCGACCAGGATGAAGGTGAACAGCGACAGGCGCTGCGCGGTCTTGTTGACCTGCGCGGCGGTCATGTCCGGCACGAAGTAGTAGAAACCACGGGTGTCGCACACCAGTTCGAAGCCCAGGGCCTTGAACAGGGTGCGGTACTGGTCCTGGAAGTTCGACAGCTGGGCGTACAGCTCGGGGTCGCGGCGGCTGACGTGGAAGCCTTTGAACAGCTCGCGGAAGATCGGCGCGAGCTGGGACAGTTCGGAAAGATCAAGATGCATGGGCTGGGCTCGCGTTGGATTCGGTAGGCGCGCTGGCGGCGTCTTCGCGGCTGGAGGTCAGGGCGAACGAGCGCAGGCTGACCAGGTGTTCCTGGGTGGTGTATTCGCGGCGGTCGAGGCGTTCGCGCTTGAAGCGCTTTTCCCGCGACAGGCGCGAGAACCAGTACAGCAGCTCGTCGGTGGCGCCTTCGGGCTCCTGGTCCAGCAGCCAGACCATCAGGTCGGGCAGCGGCAGGGCCTGTTCGCAGCGTTCGAGCATTTCCTTGACCGTGCGCGGCGCGCGCTGCAGTGGGTCGCGGTCGGTCTTGTGCGCCTTGGGGAAGCGCGCCGGCTTGGGCTCGAAGCGGGCGAGGGCGTAGACATACGCCTCGACCTGGCTGGCACTGCCGAGGAACGTGCTCTGTGGCCGAGTGAACAGCGGCATGGCCGCCTGCGGCACGGCGTCGAGGCCTTTGCGGCGGATCACCGACAGCGCCAGTGCGGCGCCACGGGTCACGGCGTTGTGCCGGCGCGCTTCTTCGCGCAGCGGCAGCAGCAGTTCGCGGGCATGACGCAGGGTCAGCTGGGCGGTGGTCTGCATTTCCAGAATGCGCGCGTGGGTGCGCAGCAGCATGTCGTCGTCGACCAGGTGGCCCAGGCGCGCCTGTTCGCCCAGCAGCTTCAGCAGCACGGTCTCGACCTTGCGCACGCCTTGTTCGAAGGCGCCGTCGGCGTTGACCAGCTGGATCATCGGCTCGACGTATTCGTCCCAGGTGGCCAGCACTTCGGCATAACGCTGGCGCAGCGGGATCTGGCGGTTGCTGGTCTTGGCCCGTTCGGCCACGGCCACCAGTGCCTGCTCGTCGTTGTCGAGCTTTTTCAGCACATCGCGCACGCGCATGTCGAGCAGGCGCAGCTGGCGCGCCAGGTCGTTGCCGTCGCGAATCTCGAAGGCATCCTGGATATGCCCGGCCAGGCGCTCGAGGTGGCGCAGGTAGGCTTCGATCTCCAGGCACAGGCCCAGGCGGTGCTCGCGGCGCAGGTAGGCGAGGAAGTCGTGGATCTGCGCGTTGAGCTCGAAGCGGTTCGGGCTCTTGGCCACCGGGACCAGGATGTCCAGGCGGATCCACACGTCGAGTAGCTGGGTGATGTCCTGCGGGGTGCTTTCGAGCTGCTGGCGGGCCACATGCTGGCGCAGTTCGACCAGGCTCAGGGTGCCCTGGTCGAAACGCTCGCACAGCGGCTCGATCAGGGCCCAGTGTTCGGCTAGGGCGCGCAGGACGCGCTTGGGTTCGATCATTGGCTTCGACTCGTTGCCAAGAAAAAGGGGGCGATTGTACTGCATTCGCGGGGGTGGTTTTTACCCCTTGGTCTGTAATGAGAGATAACCATGGGATGTGCAGGTGTAAGGCGTTGTTCATGTGACGGCGCTCGGTCTGATAGGCGCTGCAAAAACCACGGCGTACACGTTAGAATGCCCCACTGTCTCCACCCCTCGGATACCCGCTCTTGCTCACCGAACCCCGTCGCCGCGCCTACCTTTCCGCCATGCAAGTGGTGCACTGGCTGCCGCGCGCCGAACTGCCCTTCGCCGCACCGTCACGGCCCGAACTGCTGCTGCCGCAGGCGCCCATCGAAGACGTTGTGCCGGATGTCAGGCCACCCGCGCAGGCCGCCCAGGCCCCGGCTGCCCCTCAGGCTCGCTCCGGCGAACGCCCGAAAATCGAGATTCCGCGCCCGGGCGCCACGCCAAAACCTGCAGCGGCCAAGCCGGTGCAGGCCGAGGAAGCAGCCCCAGCGCCGCGTCCCGCGCCTGTCGCGCCACCGCGTTTCTCGCTGCAGCTGCTGCGTGCCGGCAGTTGCCTGTTGCTGGTAGAGCTGGCCACCGGTCAGCCCTTCCAGAGCCGCGACCCGTCCTACCTGCTGCTCAAGGACATGCTGCGCGCGGCCGGCTTGCCCGACGCGCCGCAGATCATCGGCGAGCCCGTGCGCTGGCCACTGCTGGTGCGCGGCAACATGGACCAGGGCCCGGATGCCGCGCGCGACTTCGTCCAGGGCTTCATTCAGGCGCGTGTCGAGGAAGTGCCTTGCTCTTGCCTGTGGCTGGTCGGCCTGCCGGCCCTGCGCTTTGCCGCCAATGCCGATGGCGCAGCCTATTATCAAACCCTGAAGCTCGACGGCCTGGGCGACGCCTGGGCCTTGCCGGGCCTTGAACTGTTGATGGACGAGCCGCAGCGCAAGGCGGACGTCTGGAAAGCCATGCGCCAGCTGATGGCGCGCTGGAAGAGCGTTGAATGAGTGACTCGATCAGTTTCCGCCCGATGACCGAGGCGGATCTGGATGCCGTGCTTAAGATCGAATATGCCGCGTTCAGCCATCCCTGGACCCGCGGGATTTTCCAGGATGCGCTCAAGTCCTACGAAGTGTGGTTGATGTTCGATGGTCAGCAGCAGGTCGGCCATGGTGTGATCAACGTGATCATCGACGAAGCGCACCTGCTCAACATCACCGTCAAGCCGGAGAACCAGGGCTACGGCCTGGGTCTGCGCCTGCTGGAGCACTTGATGGCCCGCGCCTATCAGCTCAATGGTCGGGAATGCTTCCTCGAAGTTCGCGCCAGCAACCAGTCGGCCTATCGTTTGTACGAGCGCTACGGATTCAACGAAGTCGGCCGCCGCCGCGACTATTATCCAATCGCGGGCGGCCGTGAAGATGCCCTGGTGATGGCCTGCACCCTGTTCGAAGAGTGACCTCGCAGGGGTGGGTCCAGTCACACAGGCAAACCCTGATGAGGCAACGACCATGCACGACCTGCAGGAACTGATCGACAACAACGCCCGCTGGGCCGACGCGATCAACCAGCGCGACCCCGACTTCTTCGCCAAGCTGGCCCGCCAGCAGACCCCGGAATTTCTCTGGATCGGCTGCTCCGATGCCCGCGTGCCGGCCAACGAAATCGTCGGCATGCTGCCGGGCGACCTGTTCGTCCACCGCAACGTCGCCAACGTGGTGCTGCACACCGACCTCAACTGCCTGTCGGTGATCCAGTACGCGGTCGAAGTGCTCAAGGTGCGGCATATCCTGGTGACCGGCCACTACGGGTGCGGCGGCGTGCGCGCGGCCATGCAGGACCGCCAGCTGGGGCTGATCGATGGCTGGCTGCGCTCGATTCGCGATCTGTATTACGAGAAGCGCGGCGAGCTGGCCAAGCTGGAGGGTGATGAGGCCAAGGTCGATCGTCTGTGCGAGCTGAACGTGATCCAGCAGGTGGCCAACGTGGCCCATACCAGCATCGTGCAGAACGCCTGGCATCGGGGGCAGGAGCTGTCGATCCATGGGTGCATCTATGGCATCAAGGATGGGCGTTGGAAGAGTCTGGACACCACCATCAGCGGGTTTGCCCAGCTGCCGCCGCAGTATCGGCTGCGGGCGTTGGAGTAGGGGGCTTGGGGCCGCGCGAGCGGTCCTGGGTCTGCACCCTATCCATCGATTAGCAGTCCATTTTTGTGGGAGCGGGCTTGCCCGCGAACACCGGCGCAGCCGGTGCCAGGCACCGCGTTGGATTCTTCGCGGGCAAGCCCGCTCCCACCGGGTGCGTGGTCGGCGCGAGAGCACGGAGAGCGAACATGAAAAGCATGAAGCACCTGATCGCCGCCGCCCTGATCAGCAGCAGCCTGGCCCAGGCGGACGACCGCGACCTGTGGATGTTCGCCCAATGGGCCGGCGACCATCAGACGCGCCCTTTCCGCGACATGCTGGTCGATGCCCGCCTGTACGGCATCGTGCCTATCCACCAGTTGCTGCGCTCGGCCTCCGACTGGCGCCTGTGCCGCGCCTCGCCGTTCGCCGTCCCCCCCGCCAGCCAGTGGCCGGCAGTGCGCTCGACCCTGGCGCTGCTCGACACCCTCGGCGACCAAGGTATCCTGCGCCAGTTCGAAGTGGTCTCGGCCTACCGCGACCCGCGCCTCAACGTCTGCGCCGGCGGCGCCGTCAACAGCGCCCACACCCGCGCCTTCGCCGTCGACATCCTGTTGCCGGCCTGGGCCGACCCCAATCCGCTGTGCCGTTTCTGGCAGCAACACGGCCAGGCCTGGAACATGGGGCTGGGTCGCTATCCGTCAGGACGTATCCATCTCGATACCGCGGGCTATCGCACCTGGGGCGGTGATGGCGGTGCCGGGTCGTCGTTCTGCATCAAGCCCATGTGAGCCAGGCAGGCGTGGCATTCGCCGATCACCCATTTGGCGAAGCGCTGGCGCTTGTCGCCCTGGTCCAGCGGTTGCGGGCTGAGCAGGTGATAGGCCGAGCCTTCGCGCAGGAAGCCGAACGGTGCCTGCAACTGCCCGCTGTCGAGCTCGTCACGCACCATCAGCGCTGACGCCATGGCCAGGCCGAGCCCCGCACTGGCGGCCTGGATCGACAAGTAGAAGTGCTCGTAGTCGCCGCGCTCGGTGTGCCGGGCTGCTTGGCCGCTCAGGCGCAACCAGGTGGGCCAGGCGCTGGGGCGCGTGCTGCTGTGGAGCAGGCGTTGCCCCTGCAGCTGGGCGATGGCGCCGGGTTTGCAGACGGGGCCGATCCATTCGTCGCAGATTTTCAGCTGATGCAGTTGGCGGTCCCAGTGGAAGTCGTCGCGGCGCAAGGCCAGGTCGACACCGCTGCGCGCGAAGTCCAGCGGCCCGCCGGCGGCGACCAGGTGCAGTTGCAGGTCGGGGTGGGCGCTATGGAAGCGGGGCAGGCGCGGGATCAGCCAGCGCATGGCGAGGGTGGGTTCGCAGGAGAGCACCAGCACGTTGTCGCGCTCCTGCTGCTGCAAGCGCTGCACGGCGCCTTCGAGTTGTTCGAAAATCGCCTGGGTGGTGCCTTGCAGGGTGCGGCCAGCGGCGGTGAGGAAGATGGCCCGGTTGCGCCGCTCGAACAGTTCGATGCCCAGGCTTTCTTCGAGCAGGCGCACCTGGCGGCTGACAGCGCCGTGGGTGACATTCAGGCGTTCGGCGGCGCGCACGAAGCTCTCGGTTTCGGCGGCGATATCGAAGTAGCGGAAGGCGGTGAGCGGTGGCAGTTTCATGGGGGTTCTGTGTGAGAAAAACTAGCGGGTTTGCAGCACTATAAATCGATTTTCCCTAGTCCATAAGCCCTCGATAATCAGCGCATCCGTGCATTTTCATCGACTATCGAGCGCTTCCAATGAACGAACTCTTTGCCGTTGGCCTGTTCACTATCCTGGCGGTTGTCAGCCCAGGTGCCGACTTCGCCATGGTCACTCGCAGCAGTTATGCACAAGGGCGCAAAGCTGGCCTGGCCGCCGCCATCGGCATCGCCCTGGGTGTTCAGGTGCACGTGTTGTACACGGTACTGGGCATCGCCGTGATCATCAGCCAGAGCCCGGGATTGTTCCTGGCGATGAAGGTGGTGGGCGCGGGTTACCTGATCTACCTCGGCTACAAGTCGCTGACCAATACCACGCGCATCCGCCTCGACGGCTTCGACCTGCACGCCAGTGCGAGTGTGCTAGCGGCGCTGCGTAGCGGATTTCTGACCAACGCCCTGAACCCCAAGACCATGCTTTTCGTGGTCAGTGCCTACACCCAGGTGGTCCAGCCGAGTAGCCCGCTGGCGCTGGACTTCGCGTATGGCGCGTTCATGTCCTTTGCCCATTGGGTGTGGTTCAGTCTGGTGGCGGTGTTCTTTTCCAGTGTGGGGTTGCGCAAGGCGATGATCGAGCGGCAGGGGATGGTTGATCGAGTGATCGGGATAGCCCTGATCGGGCTGGGGCTGGGGCTGGCGGTGGCGGTTAGCGGCGTGCGCTGAGTGGACGATTATTGGGCTTTTATCGCAGGCAAAGAAAAAGGGCTTACCTTGCGGTAAGCCCTTTTCGGAAGTTGGTGGCTACACAGGGACTTGAACCCCGGACCCCAGCATTATGAATGCTATGCTCTAACCAACTGAGCTATGTAGCCAACTGGGGCGCATTATTCTCTTCAAATGGCCCTCTGTCAACACTCACTTCAAAAAAAATTGCACGCTTTCATAAGCTTAGCCGCCAAGCTCGGTCTCAGCGCACGATCAGCCATTGCCCGAGCACGTCATGCAGCTGCAATTGCTGACCCGCCGCCAGTGCCGCGAGGCTTTCAGCGGGGCGGTCGAGGTTGAACTCGCCGCTCACCCTTCGATAAGCGCTCTGCTCGTTCAGCATCCACACGCGTCGTCCCTGATAGCCCGCCAAACGCTCCACGACCTGCCCCAGCGGCATGTCGGTCGCCTGCAGGCGACCATTGCGCCAGGCGTCCGCGGTCTTCAGGTCGGCCTTGTGCACGGCATCGATGCGTGCGTCGTTGAACGTTACCCGCTCGCCGCTGGAGACCAGGCGCTGGTCGCCGCCCTGGATGACCAGAGCCTTGCCATTGATCACCAGCAGTTCGTCGTGACCCGCATGCCGGGCGATCATCAGCCGGGTCGCGAACACCTGGATACGCGCGTCATCGACCTGCACCTCCAGCGCCCGGCCGTCGAGCATCACCTCCAGCAAGACTTGCCCCTGCACCAGGTGCAGCACCCGAGTGCGACTGCGCAAATCGACATTCATCGCGCTGGCGCTGTCCAGCAGCAGGGTCGAGCCGTCGGCCAGACGCACGCTGCGCCGTTCGCCCACATCGGTGTGCAGCTCGCTGCCCAGGCGCTGCAGCAGCGGCCAGTACAGATAGGCCGCGGCACCCAGGACCAGCAGGAACGACAACGCCAGCCATTGACCCAGACGGCTGCGACGCAGTTTCACCTCGCGCGGGCGCGGGCGTACCGGTGGCGGTTGCACCTGCTGCCAGAAGCTTTCCAGTTCGGCATAGGCATGGGCGTTTTCGGGAGCTTGGCACCACATGGCGAACGCCTGGCGCTCACGCTCGTTACAGCCGGGCAGACGCAAGCGCGAGAACCACTCCAGGGCCTCCTGCTGGGGGGCGGGCGGAAACTGCTGGGCGGGCATCGGGCTCATGGGATCGGTCTGCTCGCGAAAGGGGCGGATTCGCCCGGCGGTGACAGGGACAAGGGTAAAGATGCTAATTATATTGAGAACCATTTACAAGTACGCGGCGACCGGGGGATAAAAAAGGTAGCTATGTATCTAATTATGTCCCGATAATCGGATCCCAAACTGCGGACGGAGAATCAGGCCCATGGCCATCAGTAGCGCCTCCACGGCTTCCACCCCGGGCACCGCCAACCCGGCCAACCCGCTGGTGATGCGCATCATCGGTTTCTGCGCCTTCGCGCACCTGATCAACGACCTGATCCAGTCGGTGCTGCCGGCGATCTACCCGATGCTCAAGGCCAACTACGACCTGAGCTTCGCCCAGATCGGCATGATTACCCTGACGTTCCAGATCACCGCCTCGCTGCTGCAGCCTTGGGTCGGCTTCTTCACCGATCGCCGACCGGCGCCGAACCTGCTACCGCTGGGCACCCTGTGTACCCTGGTGGGTATAGTGATGCTGGCCTTCGTCGGCAGCTTTCCCATGATTCTGCTGGCCTCGGCGCTGGTGGGGATCGGCTCGTCGACCTTCCACCCGGAAACCTCGCGTATTGCGCGCCTGGCCTCGGGCGGGCGTTTTGGCCTGGCCCAGTCGACCTTCCAGGTCGGCGGCAACACCGGCTCTGCGCTGGGCCCACTGCTGGCGGCGGCCATTGTCATTCCGTTCGGCCAGAGCCACGTGGCCTGGTTCGGCCTGGCTGCGCTGTTCTTCCTCGGCGTCACCCTGATGCTGCGTGGCTGGTACAAGGAGCACCTCAACCAGGCCAAGGCGCGCAAGGCAGTGCAGGCGACCCACGGCATTTCCCGCGGGCGGGTGGTCGCGGCGCTGATCGTGCTGGGCCTGCTGGTGTTCTCCAAGTACTTCTACATGGCCAGCTTTACCAGCTACTTCACCTTCTACCTGATCGAGAAGTTCGATGTGTCGGTGGCCAGCTCGCAGCTGCACCTGTTCCTGTTCCTCGGTGCGGTGGCGGCGGGTACCTTCTTTGGCGGGCCGATCGGTGACCGCATCGGGCGCAAGGCGGTGATCTGGTTCTCGATCCTCGGCGTGGCGCCGTTCACCCTGGTGCTGCCGTATGCCGACCTGTTCTGGACCACCGTGCTGAGCGTGGTGATCGGCTTTATCCTGGCTTCGGCGTTTTCCGCGATCGTGGTGTATGCGCAGGAGCTGGTGCCGGGCAGCGTGGGCATGATTGCCGGGATCTTCTTCGGGCTGATGTTCGGCTTTGGTGGCATCGGTGCGGCCTTGCTGGGGTATGTGGCGGACCTGCGTGGCATCGAGTACGTGTACGAGGTGTGTTCGTTCCTGCCGTTGTTCGGGTTGCTGGCGGTGTTCTTGCCAAGTACCGGCAAGCGCTGATATCGCCGGGGCTGCTTTGCAGCCCATCGCGACACAAGGCCGCTCCTACAGGGGACCGCGTACTGTTGCAGGAGCGGCCTTGTGTCGCGAAAGGGCCTCGTAGAGGCCCCCTGGGCAATTGACGACCCAACCTGCGGTGGCCTAGAGTCCGCCTTTCCCCAACCACCTGCGTAGTAGTCAAAGCGATGTGCCGTACCCAGTCCCTGCCAAACGCCCGTCAGCCTGCCTTCCAGGCCCTGCGTCGTGCGTGGCCGAGCGATACGGTGCTCAAGCGTCGCCGCAGCGTGCTGTTTGCCTTCACCTTCTCGCCACACCTCGCCTGAACTGATCTGCGCTTTCGCGTCGCTCGCCGCCCTGGCGTGCGCGCCTGTGTCTGCACGTCTTTTCGGTTTGCAAGGAGTGGTACATGAACATGCGTTTGCTGGCGGGCCTGTTGTTCGCCGTGTCGGTGGTGGGCTTCAGCCTGGGGGCCAGCCTGCCGCTGGTGTCGTTGCGTCTGCATGAGGCAGGCGCCGGTACGCTGGAGATCGGCATGATCTCGGCCATTCCCGCTGCGGGGATGATGCTCTCGGCGTTCATGGTCGATGCCTGCTGCCGGCACCTGACCCGGCGCACCATCTACCTGCTGTGCTTCAGCCTGTGTGCCGTGAGCATTGCCTTGCTGGAGTCGGCATTCGATTCGATCTGGTTGCTGGCGCTGCTGCGCCTGGGGCTGGGTATCGGCATGGGGGTTGCCATCATCCTCGGCGAGTCGTGGGTCAACGAACTGTGCCCCGAGCACAATCGCGGCAAGATCATGGCCCTGTACGCCACCAGTTTTACCGGCTTCCAGGTGCTCGGCCCGGCCATGCTGGCGGTGCTGGGCGCCGACAGCCCGTGGATCACCGGTGTGGTCACCGCCTGCTATGGCCTGGCGCTGCTGTGCATCGTGCTGACCGTGCCCAACGACCATGTCGAACATGAAGAGGGTGAAAAGAGCTTCGGCCTGGCCGGTTTCTTCCGTGTGGCGCCGGCGTTGTGCGTGGCGGTGCTGTTCTTCTCGTTCTTCGATGCCGTGGTGCTGTCGCTGCTGCCGGTGTATGCCACCAGCCATGGCTTTGCCGTGGGCGTGGCGGCGCTGATGGTGACGGTGGTGTTCGCCGGTGACATGGTTTTCCAGTTGCCGTTGGGCTGGCTGGCCGACCGGGTCGAGCGCACCGGGCTGCACCTGGTGTGCGGGCTGGTGGCGATGCTGATTGGCATCGGCCTGCCGTGGCTGTTGCAGCTGACCTGGCTGCTGTGGCCGCTGCTGGTGGTACTGGGCGCGGTGGCCGGCGGGATCTACACCCTGGCGCTGGTGCTGATCGGGCAGCGCTTCAAGGGGCAGGACCTGGTCACCGCCAATGCCAGCGTTGGCCTACTGTGGGGCGTGGGCAGCCTGGTCGGGCCGTTGGTCAGTGGCGCGGCGATGGATGTCGCGCCGCATGGACTGCCCATGGCGCTGGCGCTGATGGCGGGGCTGTTCGTGTGCGTTGCCCGGCAGTCGTATCGGCGCGCGGGGCGGCTGCGGGCGGTGGCGGACTGATCCGAAGTTGCCTGCTGCAGCCCTATCGCCGGCAGCAGGCAACTTCGGTTCAGAATGTCCCGCGCAGGGTCACCGACACATTGCGCGGATCACCCCAGTAATAGCCGGTCGCCGTGGTGCCAATCTGCCGATAGTACTTCTTGTCGAAGATATTGTTGGCGTTCAACTGCACGGAGTAGTGCTCGTTGAAGCGGTAGTTGACCATGCCGTTGTACACCGCATACCCCGCCTGGGTCGCTTTCGCCGCGCCGCTCTCGGCGTAGATGTTGCTCTGCGCCTGCACGCCGCCGCCAACGGTCCAGGCCTCCAGCGCGTCCGGCAGGCGGTAGCTGGTGAACAGCCGCAGCAGATGCTCGGGGTCGGTGGTGCGGATCGCGTTGCCATTGGTGGCCGCGGTGTTCTTCACGTATTCGGTGGTGTTGTAGGTGTAGCCCCCGGTGACCTGCCAGCCCGGCAGCACTTCGCCGGAAATCTCCAGGTCGATACCCTCGCTGCGGCTCTTGCCCGAGGCGATCTTGCAGTACCCGGTGCCGCCGTTGCAGCCGAGCGGCGACGACAGGTCGTCGACCGGCGTGCCTACCTGGTTGATGCGGAAGAACGCCAGCGTGGTGTTCAGTCGGCCGTCATAGAACTCACCCTTGATCCCCGTCTCGTAGGCCTCGCCAACCACCGGGTCGAGCACCGAGTTGTTCTTGTCGACCACCGTCTGCGGGTTGAAGATTTCGGTGTAGCTGGCATAGACGCTGAAGTTGTCGTTCAGGTCGTAGATCAGCGCCGCGTACGGCACGATCTTCTCGTCGACGCTGAACT
>RCUM01001201.1_pt1 | contig 10862 bp, 11 predicted proteins | sample 2166141 | NCBI WGS metagenome assembly RCUM01 (sample SAMN09932756, study PRJNA488358) | compost metagenome | isolation source: compost soil in crotonic acid-enriched | place: Germany: Experimental Botanical Garden
CCGCATCGGTGCTGGTATCGCTCAGCTCACCGGCAGCCACATTGGTGATCTTGGCTGGACCATTACCCATATGGTTGGCACTGTACGCCCCGTTACCACCGTTCGCGGTCGCATCCCACTGCAGCGCATCCTGCTTCAACTCGTTAATGTTAGTAGTGTTACCCGCGATATTGGTGATATTGGTCCCTACCTGTTGGTTGGTGTCATTCAGTTGCGAACCGTTAATAGCATCGCTACTGGTGGCAGAGATGTCACCCGCCGCTACGTTGGTCACCTTTTTATTACCAGCATTAATGCCACTAGTCGTGACGCTTGGCCCACCGGTCACGGTCAGCCCATTCGCTGCCAACATGCTGGTATTAGTGCCATCGGTAGCGATCATGGAGTTAACCACCGGGTTATCCGCCATCTGCAACTGCATGACCCCGTTAGCATCCACTACGGTTTTCAGGTTCTTGCCAGAATAGGTGCCTGCCGTGGTGCCTGCCCCCTGGATCCCAAGCGTATCGCCCAATTTCTTGCTAACCGTTCCGGTGTTAGCAGCGAAAGTCATAGGGGTATCAGCCACTGCACTCAATTGAGCTACGTTAACCGCGTCACTAGCCGCAGTACCCGCTGCTACACTGTTAATCTGACGGAACTGCTTATTATCAGCATCGCCAACAGAAACCGCTCCCAGGGTGCTGGTTGTCGCGTTTATCGCTGCAGTTTGGGCAGCACTCGCTCCAGTTGGTACATACCCGGCAATACCCGCCGCCTTGCTGGCTTTGGAACCGCTGCCTAACGCTACCCCATCGTTTATTGAGGCCGTAGCCCCATTCCCCAATGCCAGTGAGTTGGCAGCATTGATGCCTGTGGAGGCACTGTAGCCTACGGCTGTAGAGCCCTTACCTTGCGCAAAGGCATCAGACTCGGTCAAACCAGTGTCATTGGTGCGTACATACTTAACGCCGGCACCATTATTAGTGATATAGGTATTTGAGGTATCACCGGCAACCTGGAACAGTTGAGATCCGTTGATCGCGTTACTGCTGGTCGCGCTGACATCACCTGCGGCAACATTGGTGATTTTGGCTGGGCCATTACCCATGTGGTTGGCACTGTAGGCGTTAAGGGTTGCATCCCACTGCAGCGCATCGTCTTTCAGGCCATTAATGTTGGTGGTGTTGTTAGCAATATTGGTGGTATTAGTAGTCACCTGGGCATTCGTGGTATTCAGTTGCGAGCCGTTAATGGCATCGGTACTGGTGGCAGAGATAACCCCCGCCGCCACGTTGGTCACCTTTTTACCGCCAGCATTAATACCCGCAGTAGTGACGCTTGGCCCGCCGGTTACGATCAGCCCATTTGCGGCCAATGTACTGGTATTGGTACCATCGGTGGCAATCACCGAGTTAACCACCGGGTTATCCGCCATCTGCAACTGCATCACGCCGTTGGCATCAACCACGGTGTTCAGGTTGGCATCCGAGTAGGTACCCGCCGTCGTTTTGCCACCCTTGACCGTCAGGGTCTCACCGAGCTTTTTGGCGACCGAACCGGTGTTACCGGAAAAGGCCAGCGGGGTGTCTTCCAACGCTTTAAGCTGCGCAACGTTTACAGCATCGGTATTGGCTGTACCGGCTGCCACATCTGTTATCTGACGGCGAATACCAGCGGCATCATCACCGACGGATACAGCCGATCGTGTACTGATCGTTTTCGCTATTACATCTTTAGATGAAGATGATGCATTAGTAGGTGAATAACCCGTAATTCCATCTGATGTATTGGCGTTCGCCTCACTGCCTAATGCTAATCCACCGAATACAGTTGTTTTGGCGTTAAATCCAATTGAGGTCGACGATAAGGCAGAAGCCGTTGCGCCACTACCGATAGCAGTACTATTATCGCCATTTGTGCTGGCATTTGTGCCAATAGCGGATGAGTAATTCCCTGTGGAAACAGCATTGTTCCCTATTGCTGCCGAATAGTTGCTATTAGCTATTGCAGTGGTACCAATGGCTTGAGAACCCAATCCATAAGAGTACGCCAATCTGCCAAGAGCCATGGATGATTCACCTTCGGCGTGAGCTGATACGCCAATTGCCGTGGCCCAACTTTTTGTCGCAGTGCTCCAGGAACCTAATGCCATTGAGGCCCTGCCCGTAGCTTGAGATGCCGTCCCTAAAGCTGTTGTATTTTCTCCATTAGCTACGCTCTCAGCCCCTATTGCAACTGCACCTTCAGTGTTGGACGCAGTTCCTGTTGCAAGTGCATTACTGCCAATTGCAACGGATCGAACTGATACCGTTTTAGCTCCGTTACCAATAGCAGTGCTCGATGCTATCCCGCCATCACTTGCAGCAGTCCCGCCATTTTGCACATTAGCCGGGTTCACCATCCATGAGCGCGCATCTTCCATAGGGAGCAGAACCAACGCCAATGCCCCGGCAACACTCGCAGTGGTAGCGATCAAACGGGTACGGCCATTTTTCCCTTTGCCTTTCGCTTTAGCTAATTCACTTACTGCCACCCAGGCGCGTAATGCGGGATTCCATACCAAACGATAAATCCTATTCATAAATATTCCTTTTCCAGCTCCATGCCAGAATAAAAGTTAGTGTTTTACGGCCATCAGGGTCGCAGTCGCCTTTTCAATTAAAGGCAGTTCCAGAGAGGTACTGTTAAGGTGGCTCTGTTCACGCTGATACAGCTGTAGCGCGGCGTTGCCGTTGCTCTTGACGTACTGCAAATAGCCGCCGGCAAAGAAGGTGGCTTCCGTGAGGGCATTGCGTCGTTGGAGCTCGTCATTACCTGGCATGGCATCAATGGCTTTAAAGACTTCATCAGCATTCCCCCTACCGGCATACAGATCCACAATCGCCTGTTGGTAAGGGAGCGCCATCTGGAACCCCCTAGCCATTTCGCCAAGCTGTTGCCGTAGAAGGGTTGCTTTGCCGCTATTTTCACGCGCAGTGAGCCAAAGTAGCCACAATTGGGCATAGCTCGCTTCGTGCGAGTCTTTGCTCAGGGCGATGCCTGAAAACGCCAATTTAGCCTCATCCAAACGCCCCAACACCACTAGGTTAATGGCCGAAGGGACCGCAATTTGAGCCACCATTTCGGTCTGTTTCAGCGCGTCATAACCGCTCCGCGCTTCTGATGGACGCCCAGAGAGATCATCAGCGATAGCCTGTTGAAACTTCGCTAAATCCACCGACTTATTCAGCAGGTCAGGCGCCACTCCTGCAGATTGAACCGGCGGTTTCTGCAAAGCCAACTGAGCAACCTTGCCCTGAGTTTGTAGAGAAGCCGCATAGGCGGCCCCCACTCCCACAGAACCGATTAGCAATATATTCAATGCTGTTAACAGCATCGCACGGCTGCATGCCCCCATTAATTGCACTAAAATGACGATATTATTCATACCTATACACTCGAATTAAATAAACGAATTTAACCGCCGCAAGCCTGAGCACCATATTTATGGTAACGCCCTCATAACACATTCTTTGTTAAAACATTTAATTGAAAATTAGTTTCACTGCCCACAGGGGTGCAGAAAAGCCTACAGACTCATCGGTAATTTATATTTTTTAAACTTCCTGGTGAAAAAATGTAAAGTATCTCTCGTTAAACGCCTCCAAATTATTCATATTTTACTTTAAGTTATTTAAAAAAATATGAGCATAACCATATACTCCCCTTCGATTTTCAGAGAAAGCAGCTAGGATTAACACGTTAACATAGGACGTACCACCCATAGAGTTCACTCCTATAGTTTATCTTTACTCTGGCGAAAAACAACATCACGAACATTAAAATAAAGCGGTAATATTCTGTCATGATTAATAACATATCCCGTCCCCTTGGTATTCTTGATAAAATCACTTGGTAAACCCAACAGCATCAACTGCTTATTAAGTTTACTAGTAACTTGCCATAAACGTTGAGAGGATGGAGTCAGGTTGTTTTTTTCCCAGATATTTCTAAAAAGCTCATCTTTAGTGACATTATTATCTCTGCCATGATTTAGCAGGTAAAGAAAAAGTTGCATCATTGTGTCATTAAGAGAGATCGCACTAAATCCAAAATTTTTCTCATCCCAATTAGGGGCAAAGCGGAATAGCCGCCTACTTTCAATATCTAGTTGAATATCATTGCCAATTAAAAATCCGTACAACTGGTAATCCATATCATTCACCCACAAGACGATAATCAGCGTCTAATGTTGTTTTCCCTGTGGGCCCTCAATTAAAAGCCACACTGTCTCTGCACTGAGATTATATGTTCGTAGAAAATACTTTCAATGCAACGAGATGCCTCTAAATTCTCTTGAGATAATTCCTTTAATTTCATATTTACCCCCCCCCGCCCGCAGCATCCAGGCTTTAACGCCAAAATACATTCAATTGTCAGAGTAAAACCCTGACAATGAATAGTCATTTTAACTCAACACAAAATTACAAATTTGATTGCAACGACAGAGTATTAAACCACTCTATTGACATTAGCCATTTAGATTGAATCAACACTCTAACTTCATTATTGAAAAATCAACCATTTGATCTTTTTCGCCCCTCTCCCTAGATAAAAATTCAGTATGTATTCGACGAGGGAAAGATTAGAGCAGAATTTAATAATCAAGTAGCAAATTGGTATGAGTCACACTTAATAAAACCTAATCTACTGATTATTATAATTATTATTTTATTTTGATTAACCCACTTTTCCACAAAAATAAAAAAACCAATAACCAATTGATTTTAAACAAATAATACATCTTAATCAGGAATTTTTTCACACCTGAAGGGGTTTTTATGCCATCTTTAATACTGAAGTAACGGGCAATAAAACTTAACCACCAACGCATAGGCCATTGAATAATGACGATAAAATATCTAATCGAAGGCATAGTCATCTTTGACGTTGAAAAACAAAGTTTGACGGTGCAAGGAAATGATAAAACGGAGATAGTGCTACATACTCCAGCCAGTAATTGCTTACTGTTGTTATTGCGACATAATGATGAAATTATAAGCCAGAAATTTCTATTCGAAAACGCATGGGAAAACAAAGGTATTACTGTCACACCCAATGCACTTTACCAGAACATTACACAAATTCGTAAAGGATTAAGGGCTGTCGGTCTGTCGGAAGATATCATCAGGACAATCCCTCGAGTTGGGTTTAAATGTTCTGCTGATGTCAGCATTATCACTGATGAGCACAACCACACCGAAACAACTCTGCATAATAACACCACATCACCAACAGGGAAAAATACCACGGAATCAGCCGAAGTCGTAGATGCCGTTGACATGGCAGATACTTCGGACCAAGCCGAAACGCTAGCCCCCCCCCCTGAGAACCAGCAGAATAATGCAGTAATTCAATCAAAAGGAAGTGATTACATCAATAAAAACTCGGTAACACTTAATAAGAAAAGGGGCTATCTGATGCTGAGGTATTACTGGTGGAAGATACTGTTAATCGGCTACTTTGTTTATGCCATACCTACCTTAATCTACACCAACGTATTCAATTTATTCAATGTAGGTTTGTTTTTTCATGATTATAAAAAGATCGATAATATCAATAATTGTGAACTATACTCATCTTATCACGACAAACAAGCAAGCATCAACAGTTTTACCATGCTGAGAAAAACTAATGACTTGACTTGCTCTAGTGGTAAATATGCATACATCACCATAAATAGAGAAAAAAAGCTGAGTTCCATTTTAATCTGCAACAAACCTATCGAAAAAAATAATACCTATTGTGATTTACATATCAATTTTGGAGAACCGAATGAACAGTAAAAAATCGCTATTTTTATGGGGTGGGGTTATTTTTACAACAACGATTTCATTGCTACTGTGGAGAAGCATTATCCTGGCAAAGGATAATTTCTCTTGCGAAGGGAGTATATATTTAACTCAAGGAAATAAAAAGATAAGCGCTATTTTGCACTTCACCTTTAATAATGGAATCGGTAAATACACTAACAATGGGGAAGTTACGCTTAATGGCAAAGCAGTTAACAGAGTGAATAAACAGTTATATTTCCATTACTGGCGCGAGGGGGACAATATTATCATAACATCAGACAATCCCAATATATCTCCAGCGTATGACAGCCAGCTTTCAACTCTTATCCCTGATTTTTTTGTTTATCAGGGAAGAAGTATCATTATGCAAATGCAACGACAAAACGCATCAAGCTATTTGGTCACACAAAATAATATGCCATTTCTTTATTGCACTATCACTGAGCGGCATTTTTTACCTTGGTAAACCGCTCGCCAGAGTGTGTTAAACCCAAGATAACTTGGGTTTAACAAAAGACACTAGCCCTATAGATCAATTATAGGGTTATTCACTACGGCTGACTCCCTGCAGGAAGCACATCCAGAACACGGATGTTATACACCATAGTCGATCCTGGCAAAATCGAAGGAGGTAAACCCTTATCGCCGTAAGCCAGCTCAGGCGGTACCACCACGGTGATAGAACCATGATTTTGCATTTGCATTAATGCCGTTTTAAACAGTGGCGGATAGGCATCTAAACGTTGTGACATCGCCATGCCTGATGCGTCCATATCTTTGATAACCAGTCCATTAACTAGGCTTTCTTTTACCACAATAGTAACGGTATCCGACGCCTTGATCTCACCTTTCCCCAAAGAATCGATTCGGTAATAGAACCCCTGAGGAGCTTGCTTCACCTTCGGTAGCGCCTTGAATTGTTCAATGTAACGCGCACCTGAGCGTTCATTTTCTGATTTCACCGCTTCTTTACGCACGCGAATGGCCACTTCTGTATCCTGTAACGCCTTGGCGATTCTATCAGGAGACAGCTTCAGCTTATCTTGTACCGCATCTTCAACACCTGCTATCACCAGTTTTTGATCCGCCTTAATCCCCTGATTTTCTCGCTCAGCAAGCAATGACGCCATGCTGGTACCAAAAGATACCCCGATAGCATAGTCACGGTATGCGATATCATTTTCTGGTAAGGCAATATCATGATTTTGTTTCTTTAATTCCTGCTCTGCTACAGAAGATAACGTCGTCACTTCTGCTTGTAGCGCATCAATCTTGTTTTTACTGGCTTGTAGTGCCGTTTGTAAATTGTTTTTTTCCCCAAGTACCGTGCGTTGAGCAGCATCTAGCTCTATTATCTTGTGTTGCAATTGTTCAATGGTATCATAACTATCATCCAGCGCATGCTGCAGGTTACCCACGAGTTCATCATGTCTGACCGTCGAATTGGTGCGATTGCTCAGCGCTTGTAACGCCACATTCTGTTGCTCTATCTTGGCTTTTAGTTGATTGATCGTTGCCTGCTGTAATTTAAGCTCATGCAGTTGCCCTCGTTCAGGAGTGGAGGGTTTCCCCGATGTGTTCCTTTTTTTGTTGAGGATTGCCTTCTGAGACTCAGGCAATGCAGCATCAATTTGGGCTGGCGTTAAATAAAGAAGTGCCGGCACATCATCAACTTGATGTGTAATTGCCTCCAACGATTTCAGCGTGTTTATCTGCTCTTGCTCAGCCGACGAAGTGGTTGCGCAAGCTTCTTCATTAACAATCAACAACATTAACATAGCCATCATACTACAGCTTAGCAGTCGTCTCATTTCAGGCTTTCTCCCCTACGGATGAGCCCTTGCAGAACGTCTCTTGCTATTTCTACACAAATTTGGTTAATTTTATATTTGTATAACGCGTCAACCGTCTCCTTGGTTTGACCATTAACATCACTGCGTACTGTGGCATAAACGGTAGCATTGCTAACCAAATCATCAAAGTACGCTTTCTTTCTTAGATAAGTCTCTGGGCTGACTTTCTTCAAAGAAACCAGCTCACTTTGACACAGCGCAATCTTGTTACCCTTTTCAGCAGCAGAGCTTTCAGTTGCGACTGAGCCTGGGGTAACCACTGGCACTGAACTCTCTGGCGGATTCTTGGGGCGGGAAACGGTACGATCCGTTCCTTGACAACCCACTATCAAGAAACTCATCAGCAGAATGATACCTATAAAGCACTTTTCCTTAATATCCTTCACTTTCATTGTCCTTTCCTTGAGCTGCTTTTATCTTTAGCAGTCATTTCATTAAATAAATTAGTCAGTTACCACATGGCCATCGTTAGCCTAAAGTTTTCATCTTTAAGAATGTTTTTTATTGCGATTAACTCTGCGTAATGGCGCATACCCAGCTTACGCATTCCTTTAGTCCGTCTAACTTCGATAGTTTTAATACCCCTAGACATTAAATTAGCGACATTCTCTAATGTTACTCCTTGCGCAATATAACTTAGAACGGAAAATTCATCGTATTTTAAAGAATTAAAATCCGGCGTTCGGTGCATAGTTTCAACAACATGACTGCTATACGTCCTGACACCTTTCAGCACCAAGTTAATATGTAAAACCCACTCTTTCAGACTCGCTTTCTGGCTAATAATTGCATTGACTTTCAATGATTTCAAGTTGGCAATTAAATATGGAATACAGCGTTCTATAATTACAACGATTTTCAGCTTGGGATACGTATCACGGATTTCTCTCAATATAGAAATGCACTTCCCAATATCTAAAGAGTTACATGGCAAAGAGAAAAGCAGTAAATCCACACTTTTGCCAAGCCTTTTTTCGGCAGAAACTAGTGACTCACAATGCAATATAACACGGCATACCGGCATTCTCTCGGCAAGCAAGCTATAAAACCCCGTGTTAAACATTTTACACGGTGATGCCAAGGCAATATTGGTTATAATATGAGAACTGATTTCCATTTTTTTTCCTGTAGTTGATGCAGCAATAATTTCTTCAAAGCATCAATGGTTAAACCTGAGATTAGTTAACACCTTACTCTTAAATAAGAATAAATCTGCATCATTACTGACACCTAACTTACGCATACCACTACATTTCTGAGCGCTAACAGTTTTTATACTTCTATTTTTCATCCTAGCAATTTGTGTCAGATTCATGCCTTCCAAATAAAAAGACAGCACTTCATTTTCATTGCGCGTCAAATTTACAGTAATAAAAGAGTCTGAATGAGGTAATTCATCAATTAATTTCACGATCAGCGGGGAACTAATGTATTCGCCACTAACTGCAAGCCTGATATAGTCATATATATCGTCAATAGGTTCTTGCCGTGAGATCACACTAAACTCTAGAATGTGCCTTAAAAAGAATAGCACTTTAGAATCTCGTACACTGGTATAAACAACAACCTTGGTTAGTGGATGTGCTTTATGAAATTGATGAAGAGCTTCAACTTGCGTACTAATGGTCTCCTGATTTCCGAAAAGATCCGTTACCAATACATTAACGGGGATGCGATTGATAGAATCAACCACATCATCTAAACACTCTCCCTGTATATCAACCTTGTACTCATCTTTTAACGACATCACATAGTGCATTAAGCCACAGCGAGTTAAAGCGTACTGACTTATTACTGCGATAGTTTTTACTTCTCTGATTAATGTATTCATCGAAAACTCCTTATTAAACTATCACACGGAAAACTACCGTTGTTCCCTAATCAATGAAACGAGTCGCCTTTTAACATCCAACCACCGTGAGTAAACATATCCCAGTCGTTTTTAAAACCTAACTTGGACATAGCATTACGCTTGTGGGTGCTAACTGTTCTTACATCACGATGCATCAGCAAAGAGGTTCGAGTTACACTTTTACCAGAGAATATAAACTCCAACACGTCAATTTCTTTGGATGTTAAAGGTGTACAGATCGATTTATTTCTATCAAAGTTACTTTCCACACGGTTACTGTACCAGCGTTGTTGCTTTACCACCTGCTTAACACAGTTTATTATAGCGTCTATAGGCTCTATTTTTAAGCATATGCCTCTGACCCCCATATTTTTCAGTAAAGCCAGTAAACGAGGGTCTTCAATTGCCGTACAAACTATAATTGGAGTATCAGGCCACCCCCCACGGCACAAAGTAATTACGCGTAATGCATCCAGCGCAGACTCATCCTGTCCATATAACTCCATGATGATGGCACGGGGTTGATATTTTGATACCAAGACTGGTATTTGATATAACTTATTAGCCTCAATGATAGCATTGTCAATGCAATTGATATTCATTAACGCACATTTTATACCTTCACGGGTCATGGGGCATGAGTCCATCAATAAAACCCTCCCTTTTTTCATATCTTTTAACATATTATTCCCTCAATATTTATTATCCACACCCTATTCACTTCACGCTACACACCCAAATTCGTCATGCACTGCATTAATAGAGCAATGTATTATCGCCAATTTCTATAGTGAGAAGTTATTTATATGCCCCACTAATAAGAAGGAATACATCAATCATCGGCATAACAAAAAAAACAGACCAACACATGAATTTAAATATATTCCAAACCAAGATTGTTAACCAAAATAGAGACTAAAAAGATAATCATCCACCTTCAATATCTTATTTAATATCATCACTGATTAAAAATATTATATTAACAATCCATATCATTCACCTATAGGATAAAATCCAAGGCCACATCCCATGTGTATCTCTAATGGAGAAATACTTTATTCACATCCCAATTATATGTTCATAGAAAATACTTTCAATATATCAGGATGAATACAAATAGATTTAAGATAGATCTGCCACATTTATTAATCAGGTAACTTTACTAAAAATAACAGATTTTAACTCTATAAGTGCACTATGATACGGCATAAAACCCCAGCATACTGCAATTTATTTAACTCAACATAAAATCTCGAATTTAAAACCAACAGAAGAACATTTAACCTATCGAATTATCACCATGAATTTATTTTATTAATTTATAAGTAATTTACTTTCCTC
>RCUM01001203.1_pt1 | contig 10855 bp, 11 predicted proteins | sample 2166141 | NCBI WGS metagenome assembly RCUM01 (sample SAMN09932756, study PRJNA488358) | compost metagenome | isolation source: compost soil in crotonic acid-enriched | place: Germany: Experimental Botanical Garden
TGGTGGTGGCGATTGTGCAAGGCGCCCTCGGCGGCCTGGCATTTTACATCACCGGTATCGATGGCAGTTTGCTGTGGGGCGCGTTGATGGCCTTCCTGTCCATTATCCCCGCCGTAGGCTCCGCCATTATCTGGGTGCCGGCAGCCATCTATTTCTTCGCCACCGGCATGCTTTGGCAAGGTGCATTTTTGGTCGGGTTCTTCGTGGTGGTTATCGGGTTGGTTGACAACATTCTGCGCCCGCTGCTGGTCGGCAAAGACACCAAAATGCCGGATTACCTCATCCTGATTTCCACGCTGGGTGGCATGGAGATTTACGGCATCAATGGCTTTGTTATCGGCCCGTTGATCGCCGCACTGTTCATCGCCTGCTGGAATATCCTTTCCGGCCGCGACAGCGAGGAGACCACCGATGAGATTGATGAAGCCTTTATCGAAGAAGGCAAGAATCATCCTGATGCCGGTTAAGCGGTGATGAAGCATTGATTTTGTTAATTCCGGGGGCCTGTGCCACCACCCGCTTCCCGTTGGTGCATTTGAATCGAACGTCGTTATTGCAAAACTCTTCGTCTCTGCTGATGCACCTGACCATGGAAGTTGAGGCGAAATATTAAAACGATAATATCGGAGGCATCAGCGGCATCATGGGGAAAGCCGCTGATCGCCCCTGCCGATACAGCAAGGCGCTGCAACTTTTGAGGGTTATGGGAATAACCGAAGATAACCTCATGACCGAGTCTGGCGAAGACCGTTCCCATTCGCCGGCACCGAGTATCCCAATTCTCATCAATAATCGCCTTTACCCGGTTATCTGCCGGAAAACGCGTTTTCCGGCTGCGATGTTCAATCCTGCCGCAGTGTGAGGGCGAAAGGATTAAGCCTTCTCCGCCTGCGACTGTTTCAGCGTGGCCATATCAATGACAAAGCGATAACGCACGTCAGAACGCTCAAGGCGGTCATACGCCTCGTTAATCTGATCCATACGGATCATTTCGACTTCAGGAAGTACATTCTTGCGTGCACAGAACTCCAGCATTTCCTGCGTTTGCTCAATACCGGCGATGGCGGACCCGGCAACGCGACGGCGACCGAGGAGAAGCGGAAGGCTGCTCATTTCAGCCAATGGGCCAATCTGGCCTACAATGCACAATGTCCCGTCAATATCGAGCAGAGGAAGATATGGGTCGAGTTCGTGTTTTGCCGGAACAGTATCAATGATTAAGTCAAAGGAAGAAGCAGCCTGCTTCATTGCCGCCGCATCGCTGGACACAAGAAACGCATCAGCGCCCAGTTCTTTCGCGTCCTGCGCCTTTGCCGGTGAACGGCTCAGAACCGTAACGCGTGCTCCCATGGCTTCGGCCAGTTTGATGGCCATATGCCCTAAACCGCCCATGCCAATCACACCAACACGACTCCCCGGCCCCACGTTCCAGGTACGCAGCGGTGAATAAGTGGTGGCTCCGGCACACAACAACGGACCGGTTTTTGCCAGATCAAGACCTGCAGGCACGCTAAGAACAAATTCTTCTCGTACCACGATGTGTTTGGCGTATCCGCCCATGGTGGGTGCACCGGTTATGCGGTCAACACCTCCGAAGGTCTGCGTATTGCCTTCACGGCACAGCTGCTCTTCACCTTTATGGCATTGATCGCAGTGCTGGCAGCTGTCGACCATCGTACCCACGGCGACATGATCACCGACCCGATGTCGCGTCACATCACCACCGATGCTGATTACACGACCGACAATCTCATGACCGACAACGATTGGGTAGTTTGTCCACCCCCAGTCGTTACGCGCCGTGTGCAGGTCTGAATGGCAAACGCCGCAGTAGAGGATTTCAATCACAACATCATTTGGACGAGGTTCACGGCGTTCAAAAGAAAACGGGACCAGCGGCTTGTCAGCTGAAAGTGCGGCAAATGCATAAGTTTTCATAAGTCATTCCTCTGTAGAAAGGAGAGACCCTGCCGGCATCAACAGGCAGGGTGCATCGTGGTACCAACCCTAATTACTTCAGATTGGTTTTAAAGAATTCCGTCAGTTTGTTGAATGGAATGAGGTCGACGCGGTCATAGAGATCGACGTGGCCCGCACCTGGCACGATGAAGAGTTCTTTAGGCTCACCGGCGCGTTTGTACGCATCTTCACTGAACTCTCTGGAGTGCGCTTCGGACCCTGTGATAAACAGCATCGGACGTGGCGAGATGGTTTCAATATCTTCAAACGGATAGAAGTTGTTAAACTTCACCTCGCTCGAAATTGGGCGGTTCTGCGACTGTTCAACAGTCATGCCTTCAGGCACAACCTGGCCGCGTGGCGTACGGTAGAAGTCGTAGAATTCACGGCGAATCGGATCCGCATCTGCCGGTAATTTCACAGGCAGGTAATCCACCCACTTGGTTTCTCCACCGGTGAATTCTGCATAGCGTTGCTCTGCGGCTGCGGCAATCATCGCCTTACGCTGTTCAAGCGACAGTCCCTTACGCAGACCGTTTCGTGTGACCGAACCCATGTCGTACATACTGACGGTTGCAATGGCTTTCAGGCGCGGGTCAATCTTGGCCGCGCTGATGGCGAAACTGCCGCTGCCGCAGATACCGATCACACCAATCCGGTTCCGGTCAACAAAAGGTCGCGTTCCAAGGTAATCCACTGCCGCATTGAAAGATTCAGTGAACATTTCAGGAGAGACGGCATTGCGCGGCTGGCCTTCGCTTTCACCAAAGAAAGACAAATCGATGGCGAGGGTGACAAACCCCTGCTCAGCAAGCTTTTGTGCATAAAGACTGGCACTTTGCTCTTTCACCGCTCCCATCGGATGGCCAACAATGATGGCCGGGTTTTTAGCTTTAGGATCGACACCTTTGGGGATATAGAGATTACCGGTGACTTTCATCTTGTACTGATTGAGGAACGTGACTTTTTCTGCGGTCACTTTGTCACTTTTAAAAAAGTTATCTGCGCCGTTCGACATATCGGCACCTGGTGAGGCAAAAGAAGAAACGAGAAGCCCGCAGGCCAGCAAAATTCTTTTCATGGTTATATCCTTTAATTAATTTTCCCCGCCGGCAGCGTAATTCACACTGACATGACGGACCCGGTTGTAGTGATATTTCAAGACAACGACTTATTTATCCAAATCAGATTCAGGACATGCGCATCAGGTGCTCGCTTTTCCGTCACTTGTATTTTCCGGTGTTATCACTGTAATAGTTAGCGTGATTGGCTGGATTTCTTGCCTGATCCGATGGATTTTAATTAATGGTGTGGTTAGAGCATGAGGGGGAAGAGTAAGATGCAAGCAGGAGAAATCACTGTAGATGACCACACAACCACTTATGAGCCAGGAACATGATGCAATGCTTGCCGGCCTTGTTCGCGCTATCGACAAACACTCGCGGGGAACGGGAGATTTTGAGACCTCTATTGACGGGCTGACTTTTTTCCGACGCGGAGAACCCGCTCACCCCGTGATGTGCATGATTGAACCCAGCATTGTGCTTGTTGCCCGTGGGGCGAAGCAGGTCTGGATAGGCGGGACACCTTATCGCTATGATACATCCCACTTTTTAATCACGTCATTGGACCTGCCCGCCGATTCAGAGGTAGTGGAAGCCAGCAGTGAAGCGCCCTGTGTGGGCATGACAATGAAGCTTGATTTGCGGATCGTAGCGGAGTTGATTGCACAGGGTGTATTGCCACCCCGGCGAGACCGCGGGGTCAGCTCAAGTGTAGGAATAGGCACCGCAACCTCCTCGATATTGAGGCCTGTTAGCCGGCTGCTTGAATTACTGGATGAACCTGAAGCCATTCCTGTTCTGGCACCTTTGCTTCAGCGCGAGATACATTACAGGATGCTGCTCAGCGATCAGGCGGCAAAACTGAGACAGATTGCTTCTGTTGACAGTCAGGGCCACAGGATAGCCCGCGCGATAGACTGGCTTAAGTTGAATTATGCCGCGCCAATACGGGTGGACGAACTTGCTGGCCGCGTGCAGATGAGCACACCGACATTCAATCAACATTTCAGGCAGCTAACGTCTATGAGCCCGCTGCAATATCTGAAGTGGTTGCGTTTGAATGAAGCCAGACGCCTGATGTTAAATGAACATCTCGATGTCTCTACAGCTTCCTACAAAGTGGGCTATGAAAGCCCGTCTCAGTTTAGCCGTGAGTACAGCCGTTTCTTCGGAGCACCGCCTAAAAAGGATATAGCCTCATTGCGAGAGGCTAATGCAACAGGTCCACAACGCCCGCTTTAGCGATGACGCAGCAAACGACAAGGGTCATTCCTGCGTTTGCCGCCCACAGGCAGTCAAGGTTATTTATTTGTTTTTCCTGGTGATACTCTGCGCCCTCTCCCCGCCGGCTTCACCGGAATACTGCCCCCGTATTCGAGCCACCATGCGGTAAGTGCCTCCATAGTGGGGCCGAGTCCGCGCGCTTTTTTTGTTATTTCATATTCTACCCGCGGAGGAACCTCCGCAAATACGGTTCTGGATACCAGACCATCACTTTCAAGCTCCCGAAGCTGGGCAGTCAGCATATGCTGCGTTATTCCCGGGATCGCCTTGCGCAGCTCGCCAAAACGATAAATACGCTGGTTCAGCAACCACATGATTTCCAGCTTCCATTTGCCGGATAGCAAGTTGAACGCCCGGCGCATTTCTTCATGCATATTAACTTCAGCGCCTTCATTGGTATGGTTTTCCATACTAACCCTCTGTATTTCATCCTACTTGTTAAAATTCATCATAGGTTACATTCTTTTGCTGGTCGACTATTTCGATTAACGGAAGGAAATTTTGCATGACTGAAATTTGGATTTATTGGATGAGCACGACCCTGCTGGCTTTGCTGTATGTCACTTCAGCGGCACTGTATGTCGTAAAAGCTGGATGGGTGCGGCAGACACTGATTGATTTTGGCTACCCTGCCTACCTGCACCCCGTACTTATCGTGGTGAAGCTTCTGGCTGTGATTGCCATCTTGTCGCGTTTTAGCGTTTTTCTGAGCGATTTGGCCTATGCGGGCGTTTTCTATCATCTGATATTGTCCGCACTGGCTCATCTTGGCGTCAAAAAACCGGCCGGAGCCATACCTGCCTTAGCGGGGCTTATGTTGCTGACCGCGTCATTTGCCACGCAAAATTCAGCACGAGAACTTCCTTCACCTTATCCGCAAATTGTCGTTAATCGCTCGTAATGAGATTAAATATGAGAGGAGTTGCCATGAACCGAGTAAGTGAAAAAGTTGCCATTGTTACTGGGGCAAGTCGTGGTATAGGCCGTGCCATCGCAATGCTGCTGGCATCCGAAGGCGCCAAGGTAGCGGTAGTATCAAGGACTGCAAGTGAAATAGAAAAGGTTGTCGAGAGTATTAACTCCGCCGGCGGATCTGCGCTCGCAGTGGTGTGCGACATTAACAGTGATGAACAGATCAAAACGGCTGTCGAACAGACGGTAAAGGCTTTCGGCGGCATCGATATTCTGGTCAACAACGCCTTTGACCCGAGCGTACCACAATCCACCGTCTTGAATTTATCCGTGGAACAGCTTCAGCGTAATTTTGATATGGGGCCGGTGTCTTATTTGCGAATAATGCAGTATTGCTATCCATGGCTGAAGAAGAGCGGCGAGGGGCGCGTTATCAACTTTGGCTCAATAGCCGGTGTTTTGGGTATGGAAGGGTATGCGCCATACAATATGGCAAAAGAGGCTGTCCGGGCACTCACACGCACGGCAGCGAGGGAATGGGCTGCCGACAAAATTACGGTGAATAACGTTTTGCCGGTCGCCAAAACGTGGGGAGACGACGTTAACGTCCCTCCTCCAAGCAATGCGCTTGGTCGCTATGGTTCTGCTGAGGAAGATATCGCGCCTGTTGTGCTATTCCTGGCGAGCCGTGATGCTCAATTCCTGACGGGATACACTCTCACGCCGGATGGTGGGGCAATGATAGACAGTGCGCGCTAAGAAATTCACTACCTACGGTGTACCGATAGAAATAAATTTCTACGAAAACGAGCATTAACCGGTTTTTACTGACCACTACGGTGGGGGTAAAAATAGCTATCGGGATCTTACTGCTCTGATTATCTGTAACACTCAGGCTATAAGGCCAGGAACTGCAAAGACCCGGCCTTAAAAATCAGTCTTAGCCTGAGGCACTTCCCGTTTCCCAAAGCGGCCGCCAATAATATTGACGCGTTTTCCCCTCTCATTCAGGTGCTCAGGGGCGGAATTCCAATACGGGATTTTTAAAGGTCTCATAAACGGCTTGTGAGGGCGGTTTGGGAAAACGGGCATTTTTGGCCGCGTTTATCGCTGCACGGCAAAGATCGGGGTCACCCTCTTCGGCTCGCACAGCTAAAAGCATGCCATCCGGTGCCAGCATAATTCTTAAAGCACATCGCTTACCGGCATATGAGCCGGCATCTTGAAGATGGCTTTGAATAGCAGACCTTACCTGCACGCCATACTGGTCAGCCGCCGCCCCAGGTTCAGGCGCTGTTTTACCTTCGAAGGCGGCAAACATCTCATCGACACCCTGATCAGACGGCACAGATTTAATCGCAGAACTCGTCTTTGCACACCCCGTCAACAACATCGCGGCGATAACCAGCGATAATGCCGGCGCGCAAATCCCAAATCCCAAATGAACTCTCTTCATGATTCCCTTCTTTAATAGAATATCCGTAGAGAAGAAGAATAGATCAACGCAGACAAATTTAAGCAGGTTTAGGTCAATATCTTGCAAACCACATTAGGAAAGCGCATGCCATCAGGCGTTCGAGGCAGAAGAAAAGCCCCGAAGGATAACAGGGCTTGAATGACTGCCGGTGACTGTCACTTCATACCGGGCGCATTCAGGTTACTCAGAGTAGAATCAAAACCATTGAATCGCCCTGATGTTTGAGTTTGGAGGTAAATTAACTTCCCCACCCTTTATTCGTTGGGTCCTTCTCTTTATTCTCTTCCAGAGAAAAAGTGCCATTCTGCTGAGCAATTGCTTCACCGGTATCAACAATCGCATTCTGGATAAACACACCATTACCGTCTTTATCGTTCTTGATAAAAGTCAGCTGATGAAATGCCGTTTTACTCCCCCAGTCGGCGGACGGCAAGGAAACGAATCTTATGGTATAAGTCTGTTCTTGAAATCCACCCTGCAGCACATATAGCCCATAATGGTCTTCCCCCTGCGAAATGATTTTATAGACGCCGTTATCGTAGTAATAAATCTCAGCATCAGGGAAAGGTTTTTTCTCATACATCTTGCGATAATGTAGCACTTGCTTGTACGTTGGGTTGCCAAAGCCTGTTTCAAGCTTCCCATTCACCGTTTTGGTGGTCGCAGCATCCGTATTCGCTGCACTTACAGAAATTAAGGCAACCAGCGTCATAGCCAACATGGTTTTCATATCACTCTTCCATATTAAATTATCCGTTCGGCATTCAAAGATAGCCAAAATTAATGCCCAGCACAATGAAACAACGGGCGAAAATCATATTAAACTCAATGTCACACAATGAGTTACCTTTCATTTCATCTTGTTACTTTCAAAGTTGATATCACCTGGCGCATAAACTCACAGGAGGACAGACAAATACCAACCAAGATAAAAATAAGCACACTAATATTTAATAAGAACAAGGGTAATAAACGCAATAACAATCGTTCGTGGCAACATCGATAAAAACATTCGAAGTCATAGCTCACAGTCTTGGCGGCGATTGCGCCTTCCATGCACTTAACAATCAGGTCGGCCGCTTCGAACCAACCCATGTGGCGCAACAGTAGATGGCTATTAATAACAAATTGAATTTAATTATTTCGATTTAAACAGTAAGTTCGCATCATTTGACACTATTTATAACCACTTGATTTCAAGAAATGCTTATCGAGTTTTGATAATGCTTTTTTGCTCCTATACACAGTTATGGGGTGTAGGGATGAGGGGGGAATCCTCTCATGCTGATCAGAAACCCTTCGAGAAACATCCCCTATACTTACCCTAAATCCGCACCGAAAAGGGGTGGTTATGTGTGGACGATTTGCCCAGGTACAGACCTGCACCGACTATCTCGACTTACTCGCCTCCGACCTTGAATTTGCCAGCACGCTGGACAATGTTCCGATCGGTCGCAACAGCGTGGCGCCAGGTACCCGAGTTCTGATGCTTAACCAGAGAAACGATAAGTTGCACCTCGATCCTCTCGAGTGGGGCTACGGCCCTGAATGGTGGAAAGAAATGGAACGCCAGCCGGTTATCAATACACGCATTGGAACCGCAGCCACTACAATGCGCCGTAAATCCACGCCAGGATAACGGGGACTTACGGCGAGATATTCCGACGGGCGGTATTGTTATTTACAGCTAATCATCAGGGATGAGTCTATCGTTTATTTCTCAACCACCTGATCTTTTGGTTCATAGCTAAAGACCGCATCTGTCGATTGTTGCACGCTGACGCCTTTAGGGAGCTCAATTTTAACGATAGGTAAAAATTTACCTGTTGTATTTTTGTAGCTACGCTGATCCTGCTGCGCATACACTAGTCCCCCGCCATTCAGGTAAAACAGTGCTTCAATGGGTATGCCCTTCGGATTATTTTCATCCCAAGGTTTAACCATAATTTCGTTATAATTTAATCCATTTCCAAGATACGGCATCGCGAGCAATGTCTGATAAAACGCATCAGCCGGTTTTTTTGCCGTAGGTCTGACATCAAATGCACATACCCCCCAGGCTGACCTTCTGGCAATCGCTTTATTTAACTGATGAGCGGTAAATACGCCAAAGTCCTGACATGACTGCCCTTTCTCAGGAGAAGGAGGCGAACCACAGTAGTTTCCCTGCCTCCCCCACGTATTTGCATCGAGGGCATAAGAGCATAATACCGAAACCTGTTCGTTCTCTGCCGGCGTCATTTTACCCGGAAAAAGAATAAACCCATTGGCACTGGCAATTGTAGTGTTGAATTTAGCATCCTTACGCAAGTAAGAGAATGACACTCCATTGTTTTTTATTGATGATGGATTGAGCCTCCAGAAATCAACTCCGGGTCTCGTCCCTCTCATTAACACGCCGGAGCAAAGAAATGCTGGGGATTGCTCATCTCCACAGTCTTTGGCTATGTTATTGTATTGTGCAGTCAGTATATCAGCGATATCATCTTTTACCTCCGAACTGATTTCTGATTCTGCAGCAAATACATTTACCGAAAAAAACACCATTCCAATAAGTGAAATAACGGCAGTTCGTTTCATAAGTCCTCTCTTAAAATTAAATTCGCATTGAATTTCACCATCATATGTAATTACGATGAGTGTGATTTCGTCTGAACTTCAATATGAATTTTTTCACCGAAATTATCATGTCGCAACTGTCAAAAGAGATAGTTGTCAGTCTCTGGCTGTACACTAGTCTTGTAAACAATAAAATCCCACCGATTAAATAAATGGAATGGTAACCATGGCTTCAGTTGACTTATATGATTTTTACTCAGACTTTACCGTGGATAGTTTTGATGATATCCACAGACTTCTTCACTCGATGAAATCAGCTATAGAGGTTGAATGGTATTATCTTGTTTATTCAGATACTAAAAATGAAATAAAAAACCCGATTATTATTACAAATTATGATGAGTCTTTTTTAAAAGAACAAAGTGAAAAACAGTGCATAAGTCAGAATCCCATCGTGGAATATTGCTTGCACAACATTATCCCCCTAGTGTGGAGTGGGAACACGATGGAGACAAAATCAACTTTTTTTCATGATCTTAAAAGATATGGAATTCACCATGGTGTATCTTTCCCCCTGCATGGTATCAACAATGAATTTGGGAGCCTGATGCTGTCATTTCATTGCCATGAGAGTGACTGCATTAATAAAATAAATAAATATATCGATAGATCGGTTGCGTTACGGGATGCAATCGTACATTACTTTCACATACTAAAATGCAAACGTAATACCATTACGTTAAGCAACAGAGAAAAAGAAATTTGCTCCTGGTATCTGATGGGTAAAACAACCTGGGAAATCTCAAAAATAATCAACTGTTCAGAATCAAATGTTAATTTCCACTTTAAAAAAGTGCGTCAAAAATTCAACACAAACTCAAGAAGCGCCGCAATTATTAAAGCCATACAGACTGGTCAACTCACATTATAAATGCTGTACTTCTGATGGTTCCGGTGTAAGCATCCCTGCAAAACGAACCGTTCACTTTTAGAGATATTCCGACATACTGAATATGTCTTTTGAAGAGATCACCATGCGAAAAGCCCGATTCACTGAGCACCAGATCATTGCCGTTCTGAAGACCGTGAAGTAACTGTCTGATATGGTGACCGGTGTCGTTTTCCCCCATATGAACGTATCGAGGACAGCAGCTTTGAATTCATTGATTGACGATATATCCCCCAAGGACATTATTCCAGAATTCACGTGATAGGATTAATTCACTTGCGAGACTGCCACCCGACAAATGGTCAACCGTAGGACAGGCAGTGATTAAATGGGATTTGTCTGTTCAGGGCGCAGATTTACTGGATAGGTGTAGTTAAGTACCAAAATTGCCGAGTTTTGATAACCGTTGCAGTTTGAATAATAAAAAACGGGAGCCCCAAGGCTCCCGTTCTTATTCAAACGCTAAACACACTTACATATGTTTAACGATAGCGTCGCCAAACTCTGAACATTTCAGCAGTTTAGCGCCTTCCATCAGGCGTTCGAAGTCATAGGTCACGGTTTTGGCAGCGATTGCGCCTTCCATGCCTTTAACGATCAGGTCAGCCGCTTCGAACCAGCCCATGTGACGCAGCATCATTTCTGCGGACA
>RCUM01001208.1_pt1 | contig 10827 bp, 13 predicted proteins | sample 2166141 | NCBI WGS metagenome assembly RCUM01 (sample SAMN09932756, study PRJNA488358) | compost metagenome | isolation source: compost soil in crotonic acid-enriched | place: Germany: Experimental Botanical Garden
CCCTGAATCACTTAAAAGTGTAACTCTCAGGGTGTGAATGACTATATCTGGCACACAGCAGACAAACACTTGACGCTGAAGATCTGCTGACAACGACTAGCGGATAACAAATAGAGCGGAAAAGGAGGAGGAAATCTCGCTGTTTTTTTCAGGCCAGCCACCTGGTTCAGCTGGCCTTCATTGAAACTTTCTTACAGGGGAAGTGGTCAGGTCAGAGCGACCCTCACCTTTAGTCCAATAACGAGCGTGGCAAAAAACATTATGCAACCAGCGGTGATGAAAACACCTGTTACGCCGCTGATACCAAAGAGTAATCCTCCCAACGCAGCACCCGCCGCAATTGAGGACTGAACTGCTGCGACTACCATGCCGCCAGCGGTTTCAGCCTGATCGGGAACGGAACGCGCTACCCAATTTGACCACGCAACGGGTACGCCACCAAATGCCATCCCCCACAACGCGACGAACAACACCAATCCTTTTTCCTCTAGTGGCAGCAAAATCATGCTTAATGCCGCGAAACCGACAAGCGCTGGCATGAGTATCAGTGTGAGACGCAGGCTTCTCTCCATCAGCCACCCGGTTAGCAGCGTACCGATAAAATTAGCGATGCCAAATCCAAGCAGTATCAAAGACAAACGATCCACATCAAGTTGGGCAATATTTTCGAGAGCCGGACGAATATAGGTAAACAGCGCATACTGACCGGTATGGGCAATCACACACCCCGTCATACCCATCGCAATGCCTGGGCGACGGAGTAAATCCATGACAGAGGCTGTTATCATCATTCTACGCGGAGCCATTCCAGGAAGGGTAAACAGCTGAAAAATCAGTGTCAGCACGCCTACTGCGGTTGCAGCGATAAAAGCACTACGCCAGCCATAAAGCCCACCCAAATAGCTCCCCAGCGGGATCGAAACCACGGTACCGACAGCAATACCGCTAAAAATAATGGAGAGAGCGCGCGGGACGCTTTTAGCAGGGACCAGCCGCATAGCGACGGCAGCAGCCATACTCCAGAAGCCTCCCAGCGCGATGCCCAGCAAAATGCGCATGACTAACAGAACAGCCAGACTGGATGAAAGTGCGACCAGCAGGTTGGAGGCAATCATCAGCACGGTAAAACCAAGCAAAACATTTCGGCGATCATAATTACGCGTCAGGCGGGGAACCATCAGACCAGCAAACAGGGCCACCACAGCCGTTACCGTCACAGCCTGACCAGCTAGAGCTTCGGTCACACCGAGATCGGCAGCCATGGGGGTCAACAGGCTGGCAGGAAGATATTCTGCAGTCAGCAAGCCAAACACACCCATAGTCAGTGAAATAACGGCCATCCATGCGGATTCTTTGGGTTCCGAACTATTCAAACTCGCGGATACAGCTTCAGTTGCTTCATTTCTCATAACACACTCTACCTGGAGAAAAATTATAACGCCTAGTCTAGAGTTGAGTCGCTGGACGATCTATGATGCTACATCCTGATTTTTTACCCGAAACTCCGATTATGCATGTGAACAGACATTTTGCCCTTACATCCGAGCTCATCAGTGAATTGCTGCTGGAAATGCGCCTGCGTGGCGTGCAGTATCGCCGTTTACAGACTGGCTCTGAGTTTGGCGTGGGTTTTAGCAACAGACCGGGACATGCCTATTTTCATTACATCGCTGTAGGTACTGCTCTGCTTCGCACACACGATGGTACATTGCACGAACTGAAAGCTGGCAGCATGGTATTCATGCCGCAGGGTGAGGATCACCAGCTTGTATCGGATGTCAGCTGTTCATTTCAACATATCGACACGTTAGGCTCTGCTCCTTTAGGCGAGGCCGTCAGCGGAATCAATACTTGCCCGAGTTCGCATCCGACACCCAGCACGGTTCTGTTTTATGGCTGTATGGAGTTCGATCTCGGTGGAATGCAGGGTCTTGGTAAACTGATGCCGCAAGCCATAGTGGTTGAGGCAAATGAACAGATCTATCCGGGGCTGGTTCCCATTCTGGGCGCGATGAAATTTGAAATCTGTTCCGGACGCGCTGGCTTCGCGGGCATTCTGGCCCGCCTCGCAGAAGTGGCGGCTGCCATGATTGTGCGTGGATGGATCGAAAACGGCAGCGAGAACGCAGCTGGCCTGATCGCTGCGTTACGTGATCCACGACTCGCCCGTGCAATTCTGGCCATTCATCGCGATACGGGTCGGGAGTGGTCTGTTGCTGAACTTGCTGCACAGTCACATGTGTCACGTTCTGTTTTTGCTGAACGCTTCAAATCAATCATCGGCATACCTCCCCTGCGCTATGCAAGGGAGGTGCGAATGCGCATCGCAGGTCACTGGATTATTCACGATAAGATCTCAATTGACACCGTTGCTCTTCGCCTCGGCTATGCCTCACAGGCAGCGTTTAGCAGAGCTTTTAAGCGCATCAATGGATATCCGCCGGGCGCTATGCGTCAGCGACCAGCAAGAGGCGTTAATACAGTAAATGAGTGAATGTTCCTTTAGCATTTGCTGGATTCACTGTAGGAGGCCGCTCTCAACATTAAAAACTGAGCGGAAACGGCTTTTCACCACTCAAGGTATCGCAATTTCTTTTATGTCCGCTATTGGCACACAGCAGACAAACACGTGACGCTGAAGGTCTGCTGAGAGCGAGGAGCGGACGTTCGCAGTTGTTCTCATTACTGATGAAGGCATTACTTAAATCGCGGTGTGTAAATCAACGGGGGATTAAGTCATATGGCCTGAGATGCTTCACGGTATTGACGAGAGTGTCGTTCTAGCAAGCTCTATCGCCGTCAGCCCAGCGCTTGATATCACTTATATTTGGCGACCTGATTCCCACACTCAAGATGTTCTTGGTTGTGTATAGGCTGACCTGGGCTTTGTCCCCATCATTTCTTTCTATTTCAATTAGCGTGTTGTTAATCAACAGTCCCTGCGCAAGGAGCTTTTGATTGATCTCACCTTCATTGCGCTCACCGTCAAACTCGCTTAATACGATGACCGGATTTCCTGAATATGCCTCATATTCCAGGCACTGCCTTGCCATGTGCCTTAAGGTTCGATAGGTATCGGAGGGCTTCGTCTTGCTCGTGAAGCTGCCGTCATAAGATGATTGACCGCTTTTTAATTCGCTGATGGTTATGGCGCACCCGCTGATTGAGATAGAAAATAATAGTGTAGACAGCGTCAAATATTTCAATTTCAACTCCATTGTTCTTACAGAGGCCCTCCGCTGCGCTGGTATCAAAATCATGTTTTCTTTCAGGCGGACTTGTAGTTTGGAAAGTCAACAGTAACCATGAGCCCACCTTCTGCAGACGTACTTAGGCATACGCTGCTGTTGTGTTGCTGCGCAACCGCTTTGACTATTGCAAGTCCCAATCCACTCCCGCTTTGTATCTGATTGGGATCGCGAAAAAACCTATCGAACACGCGCTCCCTCAATTCAAATAGAATGCCGGGCCCTGCATCTGAAACACGTAGCTGAGTAGATTTATCAATAGATCGTACATCTACCTCAACCCGTCCGCCCTCAGGGCTGTACTTCACGGCATTTTCAATTAAATTATCAATCAGCGACATCAGGCGTTCCCTGACGCCTGTGATCCAGACTTCATCATCAGAGTAGAATTCGAGCTCAACCCTGCGCTCAGCCGCTAGCGGTGCCAGTGCAGCCATTCGCTCTTGTATGAGCGTTGTCAGCGGCACAGGCTCCATAACAGTGTCAATGCGCACTTCGCTGTGCATCATCAGCAGCAACTGATTGACAAGACGCGCTGCACGGCTATTGCTGCGAATAATCCCTGCAAGCAACTCCTGTTGATTATTGCTGCTTACATAGGACTGCAAAGCCTCCACATTGATTCGCATCGCAGCCAGTGGGGTACGCAGTTCGTGAGCGGCATCTGCAATGAAAACCCGTTCCCTATCAGAACTCTCTTGCACCCTGGCAAGAAATAGATTAGTAGCGTCCACCATTTGGCGAAGCTCCATGTGCTTTGGCACTTCTTTTAAGGGAGAGAGATCTTCTGAAGTTCGTAAGGAAATTTCATTTATCACCTTGTTCCAGGGTCGCATTGCAATACGGATTGACAGCCACGCGGGAAACAAAAGAAAAGGAATGCACACCAGCAGCGGCAATATGTAGTATCCACGCGAGTTCAGGTATATAAAAAAGTTCCAGCCTCCGGCAGGCGTGACAAGTGTTACCTCCGCATCGGACCTCCCGGACTTGAGAGTACGGCTAGTCCAGGTGCGACCTTCACTCTGAATGCTCTGAATTTTCCCATACAGGGTGTTTGTCACCCCTGCCGGAGCGCCATCAGATGAATAAATTATCTCTTTATTCTTCCGAACGATTAGGCTGATTGACAGTTTCGGATCTTCACCTCCGCCATAACCTTCCCGCAACGCTGTGCTGAACTTTTCCAGCACAGCGTTGCGATCCTGCGGGCGATCATCCATACGATCAACCAATGTAAGAATGGTTTCGTAGGTATTGCTGCCCGTTAGCATCGGGGGGCTACGCAAGTTCTCCCACAAAATGTAGGTCAGAAAAAGACACCAAAGCAGTGTAAGCAGTAACATCTGGGCGATCATAATTCGCCGTACGAGCGTTGGAGTTCTCAGGTGGCGCCAAAAATTTCGCATCAACCGGCCCCTTTCTGAATCGGTACGGTATCAATGACATACCCTACGCCCCTCACCGTTCGTACATAACCGTCGCCGATTTTGCGACGTAAATTACCCATATGCACATCGAGTGCATTGCTCATATTTTCTTTTGCGCCGAATATCCTTTCCTCCAGAAACCTTCGTGTAAGCACGCGATCAGTGCGCATCATTAAAGTTTCAAGCAGCGCATATTCACTTGCCGTCAACTCAACATTCCGCGCGCTCACTGTCACGCGACGAGTCGGCACGTGGAGAGATAACCCACGAATTTCTATCACCTCATTCTTAAAACCGTAACTGCGTCGCGCAAGTGCTCTTACCCTGGCCAACAACTCGGCGAGAACAAAAGGTTTGACGAGATAGTCGTCAGCACCGGCATCCAGCCCGCACAGGCGATCCTGCAGAGTGCCTCGCGCGGTCAGAATGATGACGGGGATCCCCTTGAGCTGCTGGCGCAAGTACGCCATCAGGCTCATGCCATCGCCGTCGGGCAGTCCGAGGTCGAGCAACACAAGTTCCGGCACGCAGGCATCGAGTTGATGCAGCGCATCCACTTTGCGGCGAACCCATATTACATCTAATCCTTGATCTGCAAGGGCAATACGTACGCCGTTGCCGAGATCCAGGTCGTCTTCGATGAGGAGAATTTTCACAATAGTTACGTTATCAACAGTGAATGAAGAACGTCTGAAGAAAAAAACGGTATCAGGAAATTTATCAGGTTTGTGTCACCGGTACGTGCTTAAGTATTTCTTCATTTTTAGCTCATGAGAACTTTAGGGTGCGTATTCAAACTGAGCGTTCTGGCGTTTAAAACCCGCTTGCATCGTAATCGTTTGAATCCATAAGGACTTCTTTAATGAGCAACTTCGAACTGCGTCATAAGTTCCCCTATTCACTCTCAGGACGCACCCTGAAAAAAATGCTGCCGGGCGCGCTGCTGGCGTTACTGGCCACCCCAACACTTGCGGCAGAACCACAACAGGGTAACGCCTTAACGTTGGGAGGAGGCGTGGATGTTACGCCACTTTATTCTGGTTCGGATGAAAACCGCGTCACGACAGCCCTGTTACTTGATTACTCGATGCATAATGGGTTCTTCGTGAGTACCACGCGGGGTATCGGTTACGGCAACAGCACCGGCAAGCTGGATTACAGTACTGCGCTGAGCTATCGCGCAGGCCGTAAGGATCATGACGTGGACAGCGACTCACTGAGCGATGGCAGTGACGACTTGCGGGGTATGGGCGATGTCAAAGGCTCGGCTATCGGGGCATTGGGTCTGGGGTATAAGGTCACCGACTGGCTTCATTTGCAATTGCAGGCTGAGGTGCCGTTTTCTCAACGGGACAATGGCGCGGCCGTGCATTTCGGTATTATCAGCCCGCTTTATAACTCATCGGAAAATACCGTGACGATGGCGCTGACCAGCAGTTGGGGAACAGGCAACTATATGCAAACTTACTACGGGGTAAGTTCATCACAGTCAGCCGCATCGGGGTTTAGTCAATATGATGCCGGTTCCGGGATTTATGCCTATTCAATGAATATGGACTGGACGCACAAGTTCAACCAAGACTGGAGTGTAGTGGCCGCTACAGGCTTTACGCAGTTGGCTGGTGATGCACGTAACAGCCCGATTGTGCAACGAAAAGCATCGCCCAATGGAAGCTTGAAAGTGACATATAGCTTCTGAACGTTGTTCGATTGCACTGTCAATAAATACACACTCGATCTGCCCCGATACAGATGTGTAATGGTCTAATCATTCCGGACACGTTGTTAGAGATATAATGAGCAACGCTAACGAGGTGAGAATGCGAAAAAAATCATTTACTCATGAGTTTAAACAAGAGTGCGTCAATCTGGTTCTTCAGCATAAGTACCCGGTGACTCAGGCTGCTGAAACAATGAATATTGGCCTTTCAACATTACAACGCTGGCTACGGCAGTATCGCGGAGAGATCCGCGGGAACACACCGATAGCCAGTGCTATAACACCGGAACAACGGCGAATACAAGAACTTGAAAAGCAGGTACGGCAGTTGCAGAGCGACAATGACCTGTTAAAAAAAGCTTCGGCCTTCTTCGCCATGAAAATGAACAACGACAAAAAGTCGCGGTAAAATTGAAGAAGGCCGGTGCAAATATCCAACAAGTATGCCGCTGCTTGTCGCTCACGCGCAGCGTGTTTTATGCCCGTAGTCGTCGGCCAATGCTCAAGCCCGATGTTCTGATGTTGTACGCGGCGGCTAAGCATGTTCACGCTGAAATGGATGCCACATATGGCAGCCGGCGTATGTGCATCGAGTTACGAGAACAAGGTTTTAACGTGGGCAGATACCGCGTTCGGCAGATAATGAAAACCTTATTACTGGTAGCTAAACGCCCCGGGCGCCATCGCTATCCACGCGGTGGAAAACCTGCTGTCGTTGCCGCTAATCTGTTGAATAGACAGTTTAATCCAGAGATATTGAATACCTGGTGGTCAGGTGATATTACCTATCTGCGTACCGCTCAGGGTTGGTTATATCTGGCTATCGTCATGGACTTATGTTCAAGAAAAATAGTGAGTTGGGCCTTCTCAGACAAACCGGACAGCGACTTGACCGTCCGGGCCTTAAGGTTGGCAGTAAATAAACGACGACCAACAGGGTCTGTGGTGTTCCATAGCGATCAAGGGGCGCAATATACCAGTACTCAGTTTCAGTCCTGCCAGCAAGAACTTGATGTGACGGGCAGTATGAGCCGCAAGGGCAACTGTCTGGATAATGCCGTTACGGAGAGGTTCTTCCGCAGCCTGAAAGCAGAGCGAGTTAACTACCGTCGCTATGAAACCCGAAGTCAGGGTATTGCAGACGTTATCGATTATATCGACAGTTTTTATAACCTGAAGCGGCGGCATTACCGGCTGGGAAATATCTCGCCGGATGAATACGAACGACGACTACAACAATGTGCCTAAATCGGTGTCCGGTTTTAGTTGACCATTACAGGCCCAGACCAGACTGATCATCCATTCCGGTAATTTCGGCGCCTCCGACGGTGTCCCTTGGCTCGGCGCTGTCTGGATAGTGGACAGATTTGCCTCCAGCTCGATGATACAGTATTTCGCCATCAGCTTTTGCGCCCGGGCTAACGCCAACCCAGCCTCATGCGCATTGCTGTTGCTGCGGGCCAGTTCGAGGAGTTTGCGCACCAGTTTCACTAGGCGCGTTTGTCGCTTTGAATGGCTCATCAGGCTGTCTCCTCTGTCGTAAATACGTCACGCTGCAGTTCACGCAGACAACGCAAGACTCGAATAAGACGCATCAATTTCACGGCATGAATGTCGTCAAGCAGCGGCCAGTCAGCAGCATTTTCAGACCCGATGAGGGCTTCATTGAGTGAGCTGGATGAGGCACTGTCCGGGTTATTTCCGGCAAGGGTGAGCGTTAAACCCCGATTACAAACAGGCCAGAGTAATTGTCGTCTAATAGACGGCTGTGTCGTTATGACACGTATTACGATACCCTTAAGCGCCACCTCTACCCTGCCAGACTCCGTTAAGGAAACGGGATATATCATTATCTATCATGCGGTGCACAGCCGTTCGATCGACACCCGGAGAATCCTCACATAATACAGGCGTTGCTGCCCGTAGTTCAGCTGAGCAGGGCGCGAGGAAGACAAAATGTCCGGCGCCCGGAATGACTTTCAACTGCGGTTTTGAGGACAGTGTTTTTGCCAACTCACCGGCGTTCTTGCGCCAGGAAAGCTCTTCATCTTTATCGCCGGTAAAAATTAATATCGGTTTGGTGAATGTTTTAAGGGACTCAGGGGAGAACGGTGCGCTCACTGGCGCCATCAGCACCCAGGCTTTAATTCGCGGGTCAGATTCAGGTAGTAGTGCAGGACTGTCATTCTTGATATGTCCCTTTGTCAGACACATGGCTTCTGCCTGATGGTTTTCACAATAACTGACATAGCGCGACGGATCAATTCTGCCGCCAGCGAGCAGTAATCCCGTTTCACCACCGGATGAGAAGCCGATAAAAGCAATTTTATCAGCATCAATATGCTGGCTAATATCAGAGTTATTCAGCGCAGCCGTGATCGCCGCAGAGATTTGCAGGGGGCGACCGTATACGGTACTGGTAGCGCCCGCACCTGACTGATCCCTGTAATTATCACCAGGATGACTAAGAGTGATTACGATATTACCCTCGCGGGCAAGTGAAGTTGCCAGATCATGGTGGCTCCACAGACTGCCCGCGTTGCCATGTGAAATCACAATCAGTGGGTAGCGTCCCGGCTCCATTTTTACTGCATTAAGTGCTGACACATGATAGGGGCCAAAGCTGCTCACCGTATTCCCGTTCATATTACCGGGATAAAACCAGACCGCTTCCATTGGTTTCTTCGCGACCGGGTCAATGACGGCCAGCCTCCTGAAACCGGCCTCGCCAGCGGGTTTTGCCCAGACAGGAACCATACAGCCCGAGCAGAGAGTATATAGTGCGATATGGCGAATAAACTTAAGTGCACCGCTTGGTAACTTACTCATTAAAATCATCACCTTTTGTTCAATCGAATCTGCCCTGAATCAGACTAACGCTTCTGCCGCGCTTTTCTGGCTAAGAAAACCGTTCGGACTGGCGGTCAGACCATAAGCTCCTGACTGGAATATAACAATATAATCCCCTGGTGTTGCTACAGCGACATCCCCCTGGTTCAGCAGAATATCCAGCGGTGTACACAGCGGACCAACCACGTTCGCCACTTCACGCTGTTCGCCCTGCACTCTGTTACCGATGACGGCAGGATAGTTGCGACGGATTAGCTGACCTAAATTGCCGGAAGCTGCAAGATGATGGTTCATTCCGCCATCAGCGACCAGATAGGTCACGTCATGCGACACCTTGCGGTCAATGATTTTCGTTACATAGATACCTGCGGGGGCAACGAGAAAACGCCCCAGCTCCAGAATAATTTCCGCTTCCGGCAGATGCTGTTCTGCCTTAGCGACCAAAGCATGCATAGCCTCTCCTACAGAAGCCACATCCAGCTCTTTATCACCCTGAAAATAAGGAACACCAAATCCACCGCCGAGATTAAAACGGCGCACTGGGCCGGGCGCAAATTTCGCCAGTTCAATCACCAGATCAAGCGCCTTACTCTGTGCTTCAATCAGGAAATCAGCGCGTAAGTTCTGTGAGCCAGGGAAGATCTGAAAACCTTCGAAATGCAGTTGTCCAGGGTTGTCGCGGATCACCAACATGGCATCCTGTACATAAGAAACATCCATACCGAACTGCCGCGGCCCTCCCCCCATTTTCATGCCAGATGAATTGAGGTTGTAATCAGGATTGATGCGAAGTGAGATACGTGCTGCAATACCGTATTCCGTTGCAATATCTTTAATCCGCTGCAACTCGGTGATTGATTCGACATTCAGTAATACCTGAGCGGCCACTGCACGTTGCAATTCTTCTACCGTCTTCCCCGGCCCGGCAAAACTGATGTCTTCGGGCGAAACACCGCTGTTCAACGCCAGCGCCATTTCATTCGCCGATGCAACATCAAACCCTTCAACCAATCGTGACAAATGATGAATGACAGGGACAAACGGGTTAGCTTTAATAGCATAGTGAATACTAATCTTTTCCGGAATATGGGCTCTTAATAACTGTACCTGACGATCTATAAGCTCACGAGATAGGCAAAAAAAGGCGTTTGCCCAATTTGTTGTGCCAGCCGGGGAAGAGGGATGCCGCCAATGGTCAGGCAGTCATTCTCAATAGTAAATTTTTCTGCCATTTTCCGGGAAAGACTTGAAGAGATATCGCTATGGTTCTGAGTCATAATTTAGCCTTAAATTATTTTAAATATCAGTAACGTGATTAAAAAATAAAAAACTACAGATAAAAACTGACGTCAATCGATGTGAATAATGTCAGTAACCACTGTCCCACGATCAGGCACAGCGCCAGCCCTGCAGATGCAAGCAGTGAGAACAGAGATAATACGATTAACGACCCTATCCGGCTGGAATTATCAACATTTACTCCGCCTGGCAGCGAAACACGCATCACTTTGCGCGTTCTGATGGTGACTAGTCCTGATATAGGTTGACACTTTTCAGCCTTATAACGCCCGATGAACTT
>RCUM01001212.1_pt1 | contig 10799 bp, 10 predicted proteins | sample 2166141 | NCBI WGS metagenome assembly RCUM01 (sample SAMN09932756, study PRJNA488358) | compost metagenome | isolation source: compost soil in crotonic acid-enriched | place: Germany: Experimental Botanical Garden
TGAGTGAGTCGCGCATGAGTGATAAAGCCGTTCTGAGTTGCCGCAACCTGGGCAAATCCTACGAGGAGGGCCCGGAGTCGGTGCAGGTATTGTCCGGCCTGCAGCTGGAACTGCACCCAGGTGAGCGGGTGGCCATCGTTGGCAGTTCCGGCTCTGGCAAGAGCACCTTGCTCAACCTGTTGGGCGGACTCGATACGCCGACCCAGGGCAGTGTGTGGCTGGCCGGCGAAGAGCTGTCGGCCCTGGGCGAGCGTGCTCGCGGCCTGCTGCGCAACCGTGCGCTGGGCTTCGTCTACCAGTTCCATCACCTGCTGCCCGAGTTCACCGCGCTGGAGAACGTGTGCATGCCGCTGCTGATCGGCCGCACGCCGATCCCGGAGGCTCGCGAGCGCGCCGAGGCGCTGCTGACGCGCGTCGGCCTCAGCCACCGCCTCACTCATAAACCGGCCGAGCTGTCCGGCGGCGAGCGTCAGCGCGTGGCGATCGCCCGTGCACTGGTCAACCGCCCGGGCCTGGTGATGCTCGACGAGCCGACCGGCAACCTCGACCACCATACCGCTCAAGGTATTCAGGAATTGATGCAGGAATTGTCCAGCGCGTCGCGCACGGCGTTCCTGGTGGTGACCCACGACCTCAGCCTGGCGCGTCAGATGGACCGTGTGCTGCGTCTGGAAGACGGCCGCCTGGTCGCGATCTGAGTGGCTTGTACAGGGCGGCTGCGGCTGCCCCGTTTCTCTTTTTCATAGGGTGTTCCCGTACATGTTCAGACCCTTGCCCTTGTTCATCGGTGCTCGCTACACCCGTGCCAAGCGCCGCAACCACTTCATCTCGTTCATTTCGATGACCTCGATGATCGGCCTGTCGCTGGGCGTGTTGGCGATGATCGTGGTGCTGTCGGTAATGAACGGCTTCCAGCGCGAAATGAGCTCGCGCATCCTCGGTCTGGTGCCGCATGCCAGCATCCTCGGGGTGCAGCCGCTGGATGACTGGCGTGCGGTCGCCGACACCGCGCTGAAAAACCCGGCCGTGATGGCCGCGGCGCCGATCACCGAGATGGAGGGCATGCTGTCCTTCAAGGGCGCGATGCAGCCGATTCAGGTCAGCGGTATCGACCCGGCGGAGGAAGGCAAGGTGTCCATCGTTGGCCAGCATATCGTTCAAGGTCGCCTGCAGGACTTGCAGCCGGGCGAGTTCGGTGTAGTCATCGGTGAGCTGTCCGCGCGCCGTTTCCGTCTTAATACCGGCGACAAGCTGACCCTGATCGTCCCCGAAATCAGCAAGGCACCGGGCGGCATCACGCCGCGCATGCAGCGCCTGACCGTGGTGGGCATCTTCAAGGTCGGCGCCGAGCTGGACGGTTCGCAGGCCTACATCCATGTGGCCGATGCCGGCGAGATGCAGCGCTGGGCGCCGGGCCAGGTCCAGGGTGTGCGCCTCAAGTTGCATGACCTGTACGCCGCGCCACAAGTGTCCAAGGCCATCGCGGCCGGGCTGGGCGATGCCTATCGCGCCGATGACTGGTCGCACACCCAGGGCAGCCTGTTCAGTGCCATGAAAATGGAAAAGACCATGATCGGCCTGCTGCTGATGATGATCATCGCGGTGGCAGCGTTCAACATCATCGCGACGCTGGTCATGGTGGTGAACGACAAGGGGCCGGACATCGCTATCCTGCGTACCTTGGGCGCCACGCCGGCGCAGATCATGGGCACGTTCATGGTCCAGGGCAGCCTGATCGGTATCGTCGGCACGTTGATCGGCGGGGTCCTGGGGGTGATCGCGGCGTTCAATGTCAGCCAGATCGTCGGCTGGCTGGAGCGGGTCAGCGGCCAGCACATCTTCACCTCGGATGTGTATTTCATCAGCAGCCTGCCGTCTGAACTGCAATGGGGCGATGTGGCGATCATCTGTCTGGCGGGGTTGCTGATGAGCTTCCTCGCGACCATTTATCCCGCCTACCGAGCGTCGCAGGTGCAGCCGGCGATCGGCCTTGCGGTGTAGGCGCAGCCTTGTGCTGAAGGGGTCGCAGCACGGCCCCTGTCACTGACTGTCGCTGAACTCGATCAAGAACCGCGTCCATCCCTGCGCACACTCCGCCCGAATACTTGCACCGTGTGCCTGAACGATCGATCGGGTGATCGCCAGCCCCAAACCGGCATGCTCGCTGCTGCCTTCGCGCCGCGCCGGATCCACCCGATAGAACCGATCGAACAGCCTTGGCAGTGAGGCGGGCTCGATGGCCACGCCGGTATTGGCCACGCAAATCCTCGAGCCGGGCCCAAGCATGACCTCGATTGCTCCCCCAGGCGGGGTGAAGCGCAGGGCGTTGTCGAGCAGGTTGGACAGTGCCCGGCGCAGCATGTGGCGGTCGCCTTGCAGCAGTAGCTGGCCCCGCCGCGACAGGCGCACCTCGCGGTCTTCGGCCAGCGGCCCGTAGTACTCCAACAGCGCATCCACCTCTTCATGCAGGGCCAGCGGCGATTGCCCTGGCACCAGCAGGCCATGATCGGCCTTGGCCAGGTACAGCATGTCGTTGATCATCTGCGCCATCCATTGCAGCTCCTCCAGGTTGCCGTGCAGTGCCTCGCGGTATTCGTCGAGGCTGCGCGGGCGGGTGAGGGTGACTTGGGTGTGGGTCAGCAGGTTGGACAATGGCGTGCGCAGCTCGTGGGCGATGTCGGACGAGAATGCCGAAAGGCGCTGAAAGGCATCGTCCAGACGCTGCAGCATGGCATTCACGGTGCTGGCGAGTTCAGCCAGCTCTTCAGGCATCTGCGCCACTGGCAAGCGCGTGGTCAGCGAGCGCGCCGAGACACTGGCGGCGACCTGGCCTATCTGGCGCAACGGCCGCAGCCCGCTGCGCGCGGCCCAGGCGCCGAGCAGCGCGGTTGCCAGGGCGGAAAGGCCGACGGTCAGCCAGATCAGGCGCTGCATGCCTTGCAGGAAGTGCTGGTGGTGGGTGATGTCGAGGAACAGGGTCAGTTGCGCAGAACTTGGGGCGGCATCGTCCAGGGGGACGGCCAGGCTACGGTAGTCGACGCCGTCGGCCTGCTGGGTGGCCAGTCCGGAGGGTTGGGGTGCGTCAGGCAGCGCCAAGCGGCTGTCGAACCAGGATGTACCGTCGCTGCCGCTGATGCGCAGGGCCAGGTCGGCCTGGTGGCTGAGTTCGGCGAGTAGTTCGGGCAGCCGGGGTTTGAGCGCTTCAGGGCTGTTGACGCCGGCGAGTTGGACACGAAACAGCGACAAGCGCGACTCCAGCAGTTGTTGGTCCAGCTCGATGAAATGCTGCTCGCTGGCCTGGCTGAAAAGCAATCCGGCGCCCAGTGAAACGCTGGCGGTACAGGCCGCGAACAGCAATGCCAGGCGGGTGCCGAGGGAGATCCGGCGCATCAGTCCTGGCGCTCCTCAAGCACGTAGCCCATGCCGCGCACGGTGTGGATCAGCTTGTTGCGGTGAGGGTCGTCGATCTTCAGGCGCAGGCGACGTATCGCCACTTCGATGACGTTGGTGTCGCTGTCGAAATTCATGTCCCACACTTGCGAGGCGATCAGCGACTTGGGCAGCACCTCGCCCTGGCGGCGCAGCAACAGTTCGAGCAAAGCGAACTCCTTGGCGGTCAGGTCGATGCGCTGGCCGTTTCGTTCGGCGCGGCGACGGATGAGGTCCAGGCGCAGGTCGGCCAGGCCCAAGGTAGTGTCCTGGCTTGGGCTGGTGCCCCGGCGCAGCAGGCTGCGCACCCGGGCCAGCAGTTCGGAGAACGCGAACGGCTTGACCAGGTAATCGTCGGCGCCCAGTTCCAGCCCATGCACCCGGTCTTCAACAGCGTCGCGAGCGGTGAGGAACAGCACCGGGGTGTCCAGGCCGGCGTGACGCACCGCCTGGAGAATCTGCCAGCCATCGCGGCCCGGCAGCATGACGTCGAGGATCAGCAGGTCGTGATCGCCGGTCAGCGCCAGGAACTGACCGGTTTCGCCATCGGCGGCAAGCTCGGTGGCGAACCCGGCTTCGCTGAGGCCTTGGCACAGGTACTGGCCGGTGCGGACCTGGTCTTCGACGATGAGTAGTTTCATGGGACCTGTCTTTCAAGGAGGGGCCAGGAAATGATACGTGACTCTGTCGAACATCACGCAAGCTGACAAAGTTGTAATCTTCCCGTCAGCCAGCTGCCAGTCACCTGGCAATAAAGTGGTCTCATCCCGTTGTGACTTTCGGAGTCGTCATGAAACACCTGTTTATCGCCGCCGCACTTGCTTTGGTAAGCCTGCCCGCCCTTGCACAGCAGACGCACGGTTTTGCATTTGGCCAGCCCGCTCCGGCAGCCAAGGCTTCGCGCACGGTCGAGGTGGTGCTGAAGGACATTTCGTTCGAGCCGAAAAGCCTGCAGGTCAAGGCCGGCGAGACTGTGCGTTTCGTCCTGATCAACGAGGGCAAGCTGCCGCATGAATTCAACCTGGGCGACAAGGCCATGCATGTCGAGCACCAGAAGCAAATGGTCGCCATGCAGGGCAAGATGTTCACGGCGGGCATGGACCATGAAAGCATGGACCACGGGCAGATGAACCATGACCCGATGAAGCAGGGCAGTGGCCACGGAGCTGGCAACACCGTGCTGGTGTTGCCGGGCCAACGGGCCGAACTGACCTGGACCTTCCGCCAGTCGGCGCCGATCGAATTCGCCTGCAACGTCCCCGGGCACTACCAGGCGGGCATGGTCGGGCCGTTGACCATCGAGTGACATCACGCCCAAGGCGGGGCGCAAAAACGGTAGACTAGGGGCAATTACGAACCTTCAGGTCAGTTTCCATGCATCCCGCCGCCGAACACTCCCCGCTGGGTAAATCCAGCGAATACATCGCTACCTACTCCCCGCAGCAGCTGTTCCCGATCCCGCGTGCCGCCAAATGGGCCGAGTTGGGCGTAACTGCCCAGACCCTGCCGTGGCAGGGCGTGGACTACTGGAACTGCTTCGAGCTGTCCTGGCTGCTGCCGTCGGGCAAGCCGGTGGTGGCGATCGGTGAGTTCGCCATTCCTGCCGACTCGCCCAACATCATCGAATCCAAGTCGTTCAAGTTGTACCTCAACTCGCTGAACCAGACGGTGTTCGACTCCATCGCCGAGTTGCAGGCGTGCCTGCACAAAGACCTGTCTGCGGCCGCCGGAAAACCCGTGGGTGTGGCTGTTCGCACGTTGGATGAGGTCGAGGCACAAGGTGTCGTGGCGTTGCCAGGGCAATGCATCGATGGCCTGGATGTGGCCATCAGCAACTATGAGCATCCGCAACCCGAGCTGCTGCGTTGCGACGCCGAACGTGTGCTGGAAGAGACCCTGCACAGCCACCTGCTGAAGTCCAACTGCCCGGTCACCGGCCAGCCGGACTGGGGAAGTGTGGTGGTCGAGTACAAGGGCAAGGCGCTGGATCACGCCAGCCTGCTGACTTACCTGATCAGCTTCCGCCAGCACGCCGACTTCCATGAGCAGTGCGTTGAACGGATCTACCTGGACTTGAAAAACCTGCTCGAACCCGAGCACCTGACGGTCTATGCGCGCTATGTGCGCCGGGGTGGGTTGGATATCAACCCGTACCGCAGCACGGCGGCGATCAACCCGACGAACCAGCGGCTGGTTCGTCAGTAGATGCAAGTTGGCTGGGGCCGCCTGACGGCCCCAGCGCTGTCATATACCCATGCTGTGCAGTGAGTTGGCGATACTGCGCAGCGTAGCGGTCAAGTCTGGATGATCGGCCTCGAAGCGCTCGATAGCCAGATTCACACCGTCCACCAGGTTGTTGTCCGGCGTGGCCTCTTCAAGCTTCAGTTGCGCCTCGATCTGTCTGGCCTCCTCATGCAGACTGGCCAGTTCCTCTTCCGAAAGCGGAATATTTCGATCCAGTTGCTCGCGCAGGCTGTTCAGTCGCTCTTGCAATTCGCGGGCAGGCATTGGCTATTCTCCATCGATGACTTGGCAAGGCATGGACCTCAGCGAAGCGGCAAAGGTTCGGGCCTGTCTTCAAGCGTAATCCACTCGCGCAGGCTTTGCATGATCCGCATCAATGGCGATGTGTCAGGGTTTTTCACCTTTGCGTCGGCGCAAGGCGATGTCCTGCAGGCAGGTGTCCAGCGCCTCCAGATGATCGATCACCGAGTGCACGCCAAGGCGAAACAGCGCGAGCGTGGCCTTGCCGCGCGCCAGGTCCTGCTCCTGACGGGTCATGTGCTGCCATTGGCTGGAGCTCAGGTCGCAGGACGGGCTGCAGGCTGCCAGGCCGACGGTCCACAAGCCGGCATTGAGGCCTGACTGCAGCAAGCGTGGCTCGCCGCTGACCAGTACACAGCCCTCCAGCCGTTCGCTGTCCAACGACATCAGGGCCTGCCAGCAGGCATTCGGCGCGGGCCAGTCGCTAGCGTTGGCCGAATGCCCGGGCAGCCAGTCGGGTAGCACACGGGCCAGGCGCTTGCTCTGGGCGGCGCTCAGGTCGTCCAGCCAGATACAGGGCACTTGCCGCTGGCGCAGGCCCGCCAGGGTATCCAGCGCGCCGGGGGCGGGCAGAGGAGCGCCGTTCGCGGCCTGGACCAGACAACCGCGCAGGCCGAACAGCACAGCGGTGAAGGCGGGTGCGTCATGCATGGCATCTTCCCTGAAATATTTCGCAGGCTAGGCCGTTTTTGTTACCGGTCCATGAATGAGCAACATACGTTCACAAATTCTTTAGCAAAAATGTGTAAAGCTGGTTATCAGTCCGTGAGCCTTTATACTTGCGGCTTACCAGCAGCCGTCCAGAGCGGTTGCCGCCGAGAATTTCGAGGGAGAGACATCTATGCGTAGGATCGGTGCCGGTGTGATCGAGCGAGTCACCCAGGCCTGTGTCTGCGCCAGCTTGCTGCTGGCGCCCGTGGCAGCCACCCAGGCGGCTACCGAGGAGGATCCCTGGGAAGCGGTCAACCGACCGATCTTCCGCTTCAACGATACCGTTGACACCTATGCCCTCAAGCCATTGGCCAAGGGCTACCAGGCCATCACACCGCAGTTTCTCGAAGACGGTATCCACAACGTCTTCCGCAACCTCGGCGATGTCACCAACCTGGTCAACGATGTACTGCAACTCAAGCCTCATGCAGCGGGTGTCGATACCGCGCGGTTGATCGTCAACACCACCTTCGGCCTGGGTGGCTTCTTCGATGTCGGTACCCGCATGGGCCTGCAGCGCAACGATGAAGACTTCGGCCAGACCCTGGGTTACTGGGGTGTGAGCAGTGGCCCCTACGTGGTCATCCCGTTGTTGGGCCCAAGCACTGTGCGCGATGGTCTGGCCAAATACCCGGATAGCTACACCGAACCCTACCGCTACATCGACCACGTGCCGACCCGCAACTCGATCTTCGCCCTCGACGTGATCGACACCCGCGCCAGCCTGCTGTCGGCAGAGAAACTGATGCAGGGCGACAAGTACATCTTCATTCGCAATGCCTACCTGCAGAACCGTGAATTCCGGGTGAAAGACGGCGAAGTCGAAGACGATTTCTGATTTCTTTCCTGGCTACAGCGGGCGCCGAAGGGTGACGCTGTAGCTCCCTTCGGTTTGCATGGCTCGGCTTTCTTATAACTCCCGGTAATTTGCCCGGCCAAGTGCGCGGAGGTCGACCCTTGTACGCTTGAAACGCCCGGCGGATGGGAGTACCGTCAGCGCCTTACAACTACCTCTAGCAGTTGCCGGGCGCGTTATCTTGTCCTACAACTCAAATAGAGCGTAACCACAGTATTCCCGTAGCGGGCCGTCAGCCTTGTCGACACCCCTGCACCAACCCAAATCGGCGCCGTTCGCCCACATGCAGAAAACCAGTGCAACGTTGCTGATCATCGATGACGACGACGTGGTCCGTGCCAGCCTCGCCGCCTATCTTGAAGACAGTGGCTTCAGCGTCCTCCAGGCCGGCAATGGCCAGCAGGGGCTTCAGGTCTTCGAAGAACACCAGCCCGACCTCGTGATCTGCGATCTGCGCATGCCGCAGATGGGCGGCCTTGAACTGATTCGTCAGGTCAGTGAGCGCGCGCCGCAATTGCCGGTGATCGTGGTGTCCGGTGCCGGGGTCATGAGTGATGCGGTCGAGGCTTTGCGCCTGGGCGCCGCCGACTACCTGATCAAGCCGCTTGAAGACCTCGCCGTGCTCGAACATTCGGTGCGCCGCGCCCTCGACCGTTCGCGCCTGGTGCTGGAAAACCAGCGCTATCGCGACAAGCTCGAAGCCGCCAACCGTGAGCTGGAGGCCAGCCTGCACCTGCTGCAGGAAGACCAGACTGCGGGTCGCCAGGTGCAGATGAACATGCTGCCGGAAAGCCCTTGGGTGGCGGGCGATTTCTCGTTCGAGCACCAGATCATTCCGTCGCTGTACCTGTCGGGCGATTTCGCCGACTATTTCCGTGTCGACGATCGGCGCATTGCGTTCTACCTGGCGGATGTCTCCGGGCACGGTGCGTCGTCGGCGTTCGTCACGGTACTGCTGAAGTTCATGACCACGCGGCTGTTGTTCGAATTCAAGCGTGGTAGCAAAATGCGTGAGTTCAAACCCTCGCAGGTGCTCAGTCACATCAACCGTGGGCTGATCAACTGCAAGCTGGGCAAGCATGTGACCATGGTGGGCGGGGTGATCGACGAAGACACCGGCCTGCTGACCTACGCCGTAGGCGGCCACCTGCCGCTGCCCGTGTTGTACAGCCCGGGCCACGTGCGTTATCTGGAAGGCCGCGGGTTACCGGTGGGGCTGTTCGACGAAGCCACCTATCAAGACCTGGTGGTCGAGCTTCCGTCGCAGTTCAGCCTGAGCCTGATGTCCGATGGCATTCTGGATCTTTTGCCGGGTGACACGCTCAAAGATAAGGAAGCCGCCTTGCCGGAAATCGTCAAGGCAGCGGGTGGCAGTCTGGATGGGCTGCGCCAACGATTCGGATTGGCTACGCTTGGGGAGATGCCGGATGATATCGCCCTATTGGTGTTGAGCAGGAACCTTCAATGAGTACCGGTAGAATCCAGTTCGCCGAGCAGAGCGGTACCTTCGTCCTGAAATTCGTCGGTGAAGTGCGCCTGACCCTGTGTTCGGCGCTGGATGCGACGATCGAGAAGATTTTCACTGCGCTGAACTTCTCGGCGATTGTCATCGACCTGACCGAAACCGAGAGCATCGACAGCACCACCCTGGGCCTGCTGGCCAAGCTGTCGATCCTGTCGCGCCAGAAGGTGGGCCTGTTGCCGACCGTGGTCACCACCAACCCGGACATTTCCCGGTTGTTGCAGTCGATGGGCTTCGATCAGGTGTTCAACATCGTCGATCGGCCGATCCCGTGCCCGGAATGCCTGACCGACCTGCCGTCCCAGGACCAGAACGAAGACGTGGTGCGCTCCAAGGTGCTGGAGGCGCACAAGATCCTCATGGGCCTGAACGACTCCAACCGCGAAGCCTTCCATGACCTGGTCAATGCGCTGGAGCGGACCTGATCTTCAGCCTGTACCGGCCTCTTCGCGGGTAAACCCGCTCCCACAGGTTATGCACCAGTCTTGAGTCATGCACTCTACCTGTAGGAGCGGGTTTACCCGCGAAGAGGCCGGCAAGGCCAACACAAGCATTACCTGCCTGATCACCCCCGCCGCGCAAACTCGGTAGCCTCACCCCCACCCGCATCCAGCTGATACACCCGCGCCGGCCGCCCCTGTTCATCGAAGAACACCTGCCCCAACCCCGCGCCATTCCACAACCGCTCGCCAGCCTTGCTATGGCTGGGCGTACGCGGCACCACCTCCATTTCCCGCCGCTTGGTAAACCAGTTGAGCGGCGAGCGTGGCGCATACAGCCAGCGGTTGAGCCGGTCGAGCACATCCAGCAGGCGCCGCGGGAATTCGTTCTTGATTCCGCTGCTGGTCACCTGCCACAAGTGCGGGCTGCGCTGGCGGTGGCGGATCAGCACTTCATAGACGAACGAGTAATGCACATCGCCGGACAGCACCACGTAGTGCCCCGGCGTGCGCGAGTGGCGGAAGATGTTGAGGATGACCTGCGCTGCACCGCGGTGGGCCATCCAGTTCTCGGCATCCACCAGCAGCGGGTAGCCCAGCCAGCTGAACACTTTCTGCACCGTCTCGATCAGCTTCACGCCAAAAATCGGCGCAGGCGACACGATGATCGCCGACGGGTGGTCCAGCAATGCTTGCTGCAACTCGCTCAGCGCCTCCCAGTCGAGCAGGCCGGACGGCTTGGCCAGGCTGCTTTCGCTGCGCCAGCGGCGGGTGCGGGTGTCCAGCACCAGCAAGGGTGGGTTGGTAGGCAGGTTGAACTGCCAGCCCTGGAAGCGCAGCAATACGCCGATCAGCTCATCCTGGGTCTGGCTGTTCAACGCCTGGCATTGCCCGACCAGTGGCTTGCAACCCTGCGGGTCGTTACCCCAGGCCTGGCACAGCAGGTAGCCGAGCAGGGCATTGCCGATGATCCGCCGCGAGAAGGGGTGGCCGTAGGCGGTTTCTTCCCACTGCGCCGAGAGGTTCCAGTCGTCGGTGATGTCGTGGTCGTCGAAGATCATCAGGCAGGGCAGGTGAGCCATCACCCGCGCCACCTGACCGAGATTGTCGGCAAACCCCTGGATCAGCGGCAGCTCTTGCCGGTATCGGGCTTGATGCTCGTCGCTGAGCCCGCTGGGGATGCCCAGGTCCACCAGCTGCCAGGGCACCGGCGACCACACCAACAGGTACATGGCCATGACTTCGGCGAAGGTCACCAGGTGGTTGTCGGCGTTGCTGGACGAGAAGATCGGCTTGC
>RCUM01001214.1_pt1 | contig 10793 bp, 5 predicted proteins | sample 2166141 | NCBI WGS metagenome assembly RCUM01 (sample SAMN09932756, study PRJNA488358) | compost metagenome | isolation source: compost soil in crotonic acid-enriched | place: Germany: Experimental Botanical Garden
GGCGCTGAGTTACCGGTGATCATTCGCCATCTGCTGACCCGGTTTGCCGACCCTGACCTGGCCAAGCGTCTGCTGGAGGAGCAACGGGATGGTGCTGATGCACTGGCGGTGAAACGCGAGGCTGACCACGTACTCGACTTTTGCGCCACCTTGGCGTTTCTGGCTGAGCCGCAAGGGTTCTGTATGGGGGGAAATGTCGCCGTGATGAAGGAGCCGAGAAAATTCCTGTATCACCTCTACCTGGCTTATCTGGAGTACCACGGCTTGAACCGCCCACTCTCGCTTAATTCATTCAGCAAAGCCGTTAAACAGGCTGCAAAGGAGCTGGGCGCGGAGTACAAGACGCGCAAGACCAATGGCCAAACTCAAACCAATGTTGCACTCACCGAACTGGCAGAGGAGTACCTTCCGCGGGCCCTGTAGGCCGACATTACTTAATGAGGCCGAACGGTGGTGACAAGAAGGCTCCTTGCGGGGCCTTTTTTTCTAACTTGAGGGGAGGGGGCATACCCCATTTCATAGTCACTGAGTCACTTTACTGTGTGAATGTCTTGTCCTGCACGGGTTGGGATGCAGTGACCAACATTGATTCATGGTCACTGTTTGTCACTGGGTCACTGCCCTGATGCTTCTTGATGGATGGCAGATGGGAGATGACGCAATGAGTGGATCAGTGAAAGCAGTGCCCAAAAGAGTGATGTGAGTGACTCCCAGAGACCATGAAAAATCATGGTCACTAGCTGCTAGCCCAATGATGGCGGGATGTTTATCAAAACAGTGACCAAGTGACTATCACAGACAACTTCTTGCCACACACAGCTGCGTTTGCACTGACGGGGCTCCCCCTGTAGGGCTGGATACCTACTTGCCTCCTCGGAAATACTGGTCGCCTATGATCTATTCCCCTATGCATTCAACAGATTCCCCAGACTGGCACGCTATCGAACTCGCGTACTGTGCTGGCCGCCAGAGTGCGCGCCAGATAGCGCTAGATCACGGAATTTCACATACCGCCATTAACAAGCGGGCCAAGACGCACAAATGGTCTAGAGTCACAACGCCCGTTAACGTTACCTCATCTTCAGGTATACCTCAGGCCCCTATCAGTGGCGCTGAACATGTAAATGCCACAACTCAAGTTATGATCCCAGTTGTCACTCCTCAGGTTTCCACAGTGGAAACCAATACGTCGAATCCCAAGACGGTAACAAGAGGCCGTCGGAGCGCATACACAAAAGAGTTGGGGGAGGTCATATGTAGCGCCATTGCTGATGGGGTGAGTCTACGCGCAGTGTTGGCTCGTCCGGGTATGCCGTCCAAATCCATGGTGATGCGCTGGTTGGCTGATGAACGCTACGTAGAATTTAGGGACCAGTACGTGTGTGCGCGCGAGGATCTGGCCGACAAACTGGCCGACGAGATCCTCCAAATCGCCGATGACGGCAGCAATGACACCTTCCTCGACGCCAACGGGAACGTAAAAGTTAACCATGATGTGATTGCTCGTGCCCGCCTGCAGATCGATGCTCGTAAATGGCTGGCCGCAAAGCTGGCTCCCAAGAAGTATGGCGATGGGGGGCGGCGAGAAAATTCGGGCGTTAACCACGGGAGCATGCAGGTTAAATCGACAGTCACGTTTGTGAATCCACCCAACAGGGATGAAGACTGCGATGTGATTAAGGATGACTGAATGTGCAAGAGTGAATTAAAGTTCAAGAGCCAGCATTGCAATCTCGTTCGGGACGAAGGGGCAGGATTTGTGAAGAACATCACGTAAAATGCTGCTTGGTCTGTACGTTATAGAATTACTACTTGAATGCTTCGCAAGTTGCAACTCGCCCTACGATGATCAGTAGAGACTTCGCCCGGCTCATCCCCACGTACAACAACTCTTGTCGTTGTGACAAATCGATGGTGTCCAAACCCCACAAGATAACAATTGGCGATTCGAGTCCCTTGAATCGTTGAATGGTGTCGGTCAGAACTGTGGTCTTGCCTCTGACCCCCTCCTCCAGCCAAATAGCGGGCTTCGGCAACGGAAGCCTTCTCAGGGCAGCATAGTACTCGGCTTTGTGCAAGGCGTCGGCCACCAGCACCGTGATGTCACCGGGCGCTACGCCCTGCCTCGCTATCAAGTCGACGATGTGGGCATTGATCTTCGCAGCTTGAGCGTCTCGGTTTGGCGACGCATCAAGCTGAACATTGTCACCTTGGATATCAGGTGGACTCACTGGAATGCCCTTGTAGTGCTTGTAGGCAGCCTCGTGAATAGGTGCCGTATTGCGGCAATTCGTGGTCAGTGAGAATGCTTCTTCACGGATTGGAAAAGTCCCTGCACGGGCATACAAATTCTGGTTGTCGTCGTAGAACACATACAGCGGACTAGTTTCGTAGTCAGTTAGAAGCAGCTCAAGCGGCACCCAGAATTCCTCACGGAAATCCTGACCCTCATCGCAAACGACGGCATCGTAACGATCTGGAAGGATATCGAGGGAGTATCCGAGCGCATTAGGTAGTTGTACCTCGTAGAGATCCTTGCCTGGATAGGTGACCTTTGCCTCAGCAACAAGGTCTCGCCCAGAGGTTCTGTTGGCTCTCTCTACTTGACGGTGGCACAGTTGATGGAAACTCATCACATCGAGGTTTCGGGTGCCTGAGCAAAGGCTTGAAAGGTGATCCGCGAGCTGCCGGTTATAACAAGTCAGTAGCGTTCTGAAACCCTCGGAAGCAAGGCGACGCGCCTTTTCAAGCGCCAAGACGGTCTTGCCTGTACCCGCGCCACCGCTGATTGCGGCTCTTCGATGTGAACGAAGGAAGTCAAGAACTCGCATCTGGTCTTTTGTGAGCATCAGTCTGCGTGCCTCCTGATCGGCAAGCCGCGACGCGACTAGCGGAGTGACGACAAAGGATCTCGCAAATACATCGCGGACTACGTCGATTCCACGGCGACCTATTGGCGTAAAACTTTCGACATCGTTGCCCCAATAGGCAAAGATTCCATCGATCCACGATTTCGGGTCTTGGAGTGTCTTTGCAGAACCAATCAAAGCTTCAGGCATGTCCGGTCGACTCAGTACATGGGGGCCACCCACGTCGGGAAAGAACACCGCGTGGCCACGAAGCACATTCCCAAGGGATAGATCTTGCCATCGTGGGTGCTCATTCAGTTTCGAACGGATCGAATATTTGGCCTTAAGGGCCTGGCCGATAGGGCTATTGATAGTATGCTTCTGATGGTGGCGGTCCACTGAAAACCACTCGCCGCTGACCGCGTCAAAACCTACGCCACCGCCTTTGACCTCAATGCACAGATATCCATGGTCGGGATGGCAAACCAGGAAGTCGGTTTCCCCATCCTTCGCTTGTTCTTCCTGTCGTCGCAGTATCCACCCAACTTGAAAAAAAACCACGTAATCGTTCGGAAGTTTGTCCCTAAGAGCCCGATACACCTTCGCCTCGGCCTGTGATGGCAGCTCATTGAGTTGCACTTCAGAAAGTTCAGGAATCATTTTCGTCATCTTAGTCTCCCAATATGCGCATGCGATGCAAATTCAAAGTCACATATGGGGTCGCCTGCGACTTGCCATCAAACAGGATCGTAAGCAGCTTGGTGTTGCCGCGAGTGACTACATCTTGAATTTCTCCACACCCCATGTCCTGATGCTGTATCCGTGCGCCAGGAATAAACAGTGCTGATGGATCTGCTCGCTCCGCGGTTACCGCGTCCCGCCAATTGCCATCGAACATGAAGGCCGTTATTTGGGTTGCGGGGCTGTGAATTGGGTGCACACGCATGTGCTCGGGGTCAGAAACAAATTCGACCACATACAGCCAGTAACGGTCCCCATAATCTAGTGCATTGCTGAACTGGAGACGTGATAGCCCGACACCTGTTTGGTTCCACTCTCCATTGACGCCCTTCACTTCGATAAACCGGTCTTCGCCAGTAACGGGGTTGATGCTGATAATGTCGTATCCAGGATGCGTTTGTGCCATTTGCTCTGGCATGCGACCGCGCTCCTTTTCATAGGCACATACGGCCTCGCGAGCCACGACCTCGATCGCCAAATTGTGCTCGGAGGGACCGTCCAGAACACCAGTGTTTGCAGATTCCTCTTGCCGTTGCCGAACATAGGAAAGTAGACGTCTATCCCATTGTTCTTTGTGTTTCGGGCGGTGTTTCTTCGCGATCCGCTCACTGTCACCAGAACGATGTTTGCCGCCAACGTCAGTTGCGGAAGAATTGCTTTCAGGGGCGCTACGGCCTGGGCTGCTAGATCCTGATTCACGCCAAGGTTGTTCTCTGGAACTTCCTCCATTTGAAGACGCTGACTCGCTCTGTTGATGATTTCTGTCGTTGCACCCATGAGCCTCGTCGGCTTGTTCGACAGAATTGTCAACCGAGGTAGGTGCTGGCTGAGTTTCCTCATAGTTATCTGGGTCCGTTGCGGCACCCATTTCATCGAGTTCCGGTGACGTCAGATCTTCAGTGTTTCCCTTCCCAATCTCTGCATCTAGAAATGGAATACCTGCATCACTCAATTCGCGATGTGCTTCTTCTATCGTCATTTCCATAAGGGGACGAACGCTTAGCGTTAGCTTTGAGATTTCGCCGCCTGATTCTTCTGGCATCAGTTGGTGGAACAACGTATTAAAGACGTGCGCCCAACTCCGATTGTTCACTGGGCGGGCGAGAATCAAGCGCCCATTCTCGATGTCGTAGAACGCCTGTGTTGGCGTTGGCGGCGCGACTACCTGATCCCCTGCAATATGGACCGATGCTTGGATGCGGACAATGTCGTGGCTAACCGCCGTCAACGTCGAAAGATCGCTTTGAATTTTCTTTCTAACAGTTGTTGGTTTGTCATGAAGCAAACGGGTGAGGATGTCTAGCCTGTCCATCAATTTTTCGGCAAGTTGGGTTTCGTCGGCTTGCGGGCCATCAACCAATTCAAGGGCAACCTGCGCGCTCTCACTCAACCGTTTGACACCGACTTCTTCTACGAATGGCCAAAGCTCAGGAGTTGATTTGCACAAGGCTTGATCGAGTTCCCCGCAAAAGAATCCTGCATGCCACTCGCTATCCTGAAGCAGGACTTCGTCCGGATGAGTAAGCTGGCCCCATACGTTCAAAATGGTTGGAGCCTCCCGCAGTCGCTGCAAGTCTGATTGTCTCAGCTCCTCATGTTCATGGGCGGCTGCAACGCTATTCAGGCAGACGTCATAGACCGCTCGGTCTAAGCCAGTCAGTGCTTTGGATTGTTCGAAGTATTCACCAACAATATCTAGCAGGATGTCGACGTAGTCTCGTCCTTCAGGGACGTTCTTCACGCCAATTGCATTAAACAAGGGCTTGAACGCTTCGAGGTTGCCTGGAATGGTGAACGCATAGCTCCCAAGCTGCTGGGGCATCCAGAACAGCTGGTTGGAGCGCACATAGCCCCTCTGGCTTTCAATGTAGATGAACGGTTCCCCAGACAGCGCTGAAATGGAAGAGCCTTCGTCTTTCGATCTCTCGTTTAGTATCTGATACGTGGTGAACGGTGCTGGTGATTTTTTCGATACGCAATGCCGAAGGTGATTGATGACCAGCGAAGTTTCTGGCTCCAGCGCAACGTTTAACTTTTTCAGCAAGTCACGGTTGAGCCTTGCCATGTTCCGAAAATCGAGCACTGATGCTTGCGACGAGAAGGCTTCGGCGCGGTAAGGCGCATACAGAAAGTTCGCGGAATACCATTCCTCTTCGTCATCAATCGCAGGGAAGCATCGCGATCTCTTGAGGTTGTTAATGGCGTCCAGAAAGAACGGCTGTTCCTTGCATTCATCGAAGCGGTCGCACAGGACATAAAAGGCATCGGCACTAGCTCTTTTTGCATCTTCGGTCGGAAGGTATTTTTCTGCGATAAAAAGCATCCGCTGAACCAGATGCTCTGCCATGGGGGATCGACGAAGTCCAATGCTGTCAATGAAAGAGTGAACCGAACGCGTGTTTGGCACACGACTGGTATCGAGCCAAAGGCTCGTAGCATCGCCAAGAACCCTCACCAAATCATCGGTGCGTCTGTAGGTTTTCGTGGGGAGCGACCAATTCCCGTCCTGCGTGGGGATGATCGGCAGTGCCCCCAATATCCTACGAATGTTTTCATCATTCACGAGCGCCGGATAGTTGGCTATTTCGCCAATAAGGCGGACATATTTGGATGCATCCAGAGGTCCTTCTTCATTGAAGAATCTCGGTAAGACGTTTTGCACGAATGCTTCAATGGTCTGCGTTTGAACGTCGAGTTTGCTCGACACGAACTCTCTGGCGGACGCAGAGAGAACAGAGATTTCTAAAAGATCGGCCTGGCCAGTAGGGTCGGTGAAATTTCCCGGTAATAGCGCTTGTGACGCTTTGATCAGACCTCGGCCTGAGAGCCAAATTGGCAGATTTCGAAGCGATTGATACACCGCTGCGTCGCCATTGCCGTTGTAGTCCAGATCAGCAAACATCACATACAGGTCACGCAACTCTTCTTGCTCAACGCCGATGACATCTTCGATGGCATCGGTAGCGCACATCGAACTGAGGTGCCTGACGACTGCGCCAAGCTCTAGTTGGCGAATTTGTCGTGCGATCTTGGGGAATCCAAGGACGTGGCGCGATGCAATGGCCAGCTTTGGCAATAGTGACGCCACCCGCCCAGCTTCCAACGCTGCGGGCGCGACAAAAGACTGGCTGATCGTAACGGCGTACAGGTTTTCAGTGACAACAAAAGGAATCGCCAGCAACCGCTGAATGGCAGCCTTCGTGGCGGGAGGGGGCGTTATTGCCTCGGGGAACAGCTCGTTGATCATTCCCCATAGCGGACGATAGAACCCTTCAAGCCGATCTTCTTCCACCTGCAGTGTGCCAGCCGTCTGCGGTGGCATAGCTTGCTCCAGCAGCCCAACAAGGCGTTCAAACGTCAGAAATGGTGCGCCCAATTGATTGACTGCTGTTCTGAATGGCCGCAAATCCTCGGTGATGACTTGTCCGCCAACCTCCTTCAATGCACTGACTTGACTAGAGTTCAGTGCTTTATCAGGGAAGAATACGTCACTGGGAATATGAACACTCCCATCTTGTGCAGGAGCAATGCGCGCTTGAGAGGCTGTGGTCAGCATTCGCTCCCAAAATCGCTTGAAGCAGGCCGGGTGATTTGATGGTCTCGACAAATCAAACGCTCGCGCCATGATCTGCCAAAACTGAACGTCGCCGAGCATCTTGAGAAGACCCTCAGGGTCTCTGGCCAGCGCTGTTGCTGCGACATCAATGAGCATCTCATTCCAGGCCTGTTCATGCTGGTGTCCAGCAAAAATCAAAGCCTTTCGATCGGATTCAGGGAAGAAGTCTGCATTGATATGCAGAGGCAGGCCAGTCGATTGCTCAGTTGGCAGGAAGGCGTAGAGCAGTCCCTCTGCAAGTGGCTCAGGATTGATCCTCAAGCCAATGCTGATCTTGGTACCTCGACCAAGGTACTTAAGTTGAGGGTGTGTGGCATACAGCCGCGCTGCAGAATCAGCCGCATCAGTCCGCAAGATATGCCAATGCTCTACTTCACCACTCGGGCGAAAACTAGCGGTCAGAGCCGACCCATCCGTGCGATCTAAATCGCAAGCTAGCAACAGCTTGCCATTTCTGCGCAACTCTGCAGTGCGGACATGCCTCAAGAACAACAAGCTCTTACGCAGGACCTTTTGAAAATCTGCGACAAGCTGATCAATGTGTGCCGTGCTGACATGCGACACTCCGAGCGCCAAGCGTGCCTGAGTATTTGGATCGTCTGCCCAAGGCAAGAAGAATGTGGTGCCCTCAGGTTGCTCGAATGACTCGACGAACCATTGTCCTTTTTCGGGATGCAGTTGCAATTTGATTCCAGCGGATCGGATCTCTGGGTGATCTGTAACCTGATAGGTCGAGACGAAGCCTATACCAAAGCGACCGATGTTCTCACTGCGATTGAGTTTTCCACCGCTGCCGACATCCGTGATTCGGTGGTAGTCACACTTGTAATTACCTTCGGCAAGAAACGCGCACTCCTTGTCCAGATCGCCGCAGTAAGTGAACTTCCCGCTATTAAAGACCACAAGACCCTGATCTGTGACGTTAAAAACCACAGACTCCGCTTTTGCGTCGTCCGCGTTCTGAATTAGTTCAAGGGCCATGACGTCATAGCCCTGAAGTCCCGCCAGGTGGCTTCTGATGTTTCCAAGCAGGTTCGCGGTGTACGAGCCACGCTTGCGCTCTAGGGTCGGTAGGTCCATCTAGTATCCTGTAAATCTTCAAGTGCTGGTGATGCACAAACCATATTGATAATGATTACATATCAGTCACTTGAGGCAAGACATCAATCAGATACACAATTAAATAGTGATCATAATGCAACACATATTGGTACCATTGAGATGCGTTGGACTCATTCTATGGCTGTCGATATACTGCACCCAATAGATAGGGTAAGTAAATTCAAATGAGCCTTTATTAATGCTGAAAGATCAACTGGCAGCACTGACTCAGCCACAACGCGACCGACTCGCGTTTGTAGAGCTGCGCATACGCTTCCTTGGGGAAATGCGTCGCCAAGATCTGGTATCGCGATTTGGTATTCAGTCAGCGGCAGCATCCCGTGACCTGGCCCTTTATAAAGAGCTGGCGCCTGGCAATATCGACTACGACATCAAGGGAAAGTCTTATGTGCTAGGTCCTGCATTCAGCCCGGTTTTTGATTTTCCGGTGGCGCGGGTGTTGTCGTGGTTGACCCAGGGATTTGGCGATGGGGAACCCAGTATCCTTAAGGCATGGGTTGTCAGTGATAACCCATCACGATTGACTCACCCTGACTTGGATGTCCTTGCCTGTGTGACGCGGGCAATTCATCAAGCGGTACCACTTCGCATTGACTATCACTCGATTTCCAATGGAAAAACAGTGCGGGAAATCGTGCCTTTTGCCTTGAACGACAATGGCTTGCGTTGGCATGTCCGGGCTTTTGACCGTAAGACTCAAGAATTTCGTGATTTCGTCATCACCCGCATCCGGCATCCGAGTGTGCTTGAAGGGCAGGCGGTGGTTGCTCATGAACGTAGCGAGCAAGATATTCAATGGAATCGTGTTGTTGAGCTGGAGCTGGTGCCTCATCCAGATCAGCCTAGACCCGAGATCACTGCAATGGACTATGCCATGCAAGGGGGCATCCTAAAGGTCAAACTACGTGCTGCGACTGCCGGCTATATATTGCGTAAATGGGGTGTGGATTGCTCGCCAGATCACTCCCTGCGAGGCGATGAATATCGCTTGTGGCTTCGAGATCCCCTTGCCTTGTACGGTGTAGTCAATGCCACCCTTGCGCCCGGCTACCGCGCTCCTGCTCCCTCTCCATTCCATGACATGGGCGAGGGTGGCGCATGAACACGACAGATGTATTCCAGCTTATTTTGCCCAGCTTGAAGGGGGGGGCTGTCACGTCAGAACAACTCTGGATGGAGTATGGTCCTCAATGGCATCAGCTGGGGTGGAGTATCGACCAGCTGAGGCTCTGGCTCTCTTGTGTTTCGCCACTGCAGCACTGTGAGTTGCCCGGTGGAGAGAGGGCTTGGACGTTACGTGAACATCAAAGCCTTTCCACACCAACCCTGGCTGATGAATTGGTCGCATTGTTGCAAAAAGCGGGGCGTCCCATGCCATTGGTGCTACTTATCAGTAAATTGCCAACAGGTATGTTGGCGACAGAGCCCATGCTGCGAAGTGCCGCGCAACAAGATAACCGACTCGAATTAAAAGGCCCGCTGCTGAAGCTGGCTTGAACAGACTAACTAGGAATTGAAGACCCATGGCAACACCGACACTGGATCAGCTATATCAAACCATCCGTACCCAATATCGAGACTATACAGAACATACCCCGCTCAAGAGTGGCCATGATTTCCTGCAAGCAGGCCTGGTCTGGGGCATTGATCAGGGTAACCAAACGCCACCGGTATTATTGATCGCTCTGGAGTCAGGTCATTGGGACTACTCTCGCGAGGATAAACTAGATCTGCTGGCCTATGAGCTGTTGGGCAGTGTGCAAGGTGATTGGCCAGTCTTTGCCCATCTACAAGATGACAAAAACAAGCGCTGCTTCAGCCTGTTTGGTGTCGATGGCAGTGACGGTACTCACTCGGTGGATGAAGTGCCGTCAATTGAGCTGATCCGCAACTATGAAAAGTTGGAGAAAGACCCGACCTTCCGCTGGTCAATGCGTATCTACACCCGTTTGATGCACCGCTTTGATGCCTTCCACGAGCAGGTGTTCCAAACGGTTAAAGACCGTGTCAATGACAAGAACGACATCATCGAAGAAGTGGCCAAGCTGCTGTTCCTTGAAACCTTCCGTGTCCATCATGGCGATGAACTCAGCTTTACCGACCATGACGGCCAAACTCTGCGTTTTCGCGAAGTGTTTGACCACCGCTATGTAGCCAAGCACGGGGATAAGGCTGTCGAGCAAATCAGGGCCGCATTCGAAGCGTTCAAGGCCCACGAAGATTATGTGGTGGTCAGCGATGACGGTAGCCGTAATGCTATCTTCCCGGAAGATGCTCATTTGCGCTTGGCGAAACCAGAAAACTACCGCACCTTGCTGGAGGCAATGCAAGATCTGGGGCCGGTAACCGATAACCAGGGCCGCGTCATCGCAGGCAAAGAGGTTGGCACTCTGGCCGATGTGGCGGGCGATTTGCTGGGGCGGGTGTTTGATGTGTTTTTGCGCGCCAACTTTGAATCCAAAGGT
>RCUM01001215.1_pt1 | contig 10770 bp, 11 predicted proteins | sample 2166141 | NCBI WGS metagenome assembly RCUM01 (sample SAMN09932756, study PRJNA488358) | compost metagenome | isolation source: compost soil in crotonic acid-enriched | place: Germany: Experimental Botanical Garden
TTTGGCGCAGGTCTTCATGCCCGAATAACTTCAGCAGCAGCGCCACGTTAGCGGCCACCGCAGCGGCGTGCGCCGGGTCACCTTTACCTTGTAACAACCTTGCCAGAATGTCACGATTTTCTTCCGGTGAGCCGCCCAGCAGGGCTTCCAGCGGATAGCTTTGCAATCCGAAGGACTGCGGCGTCAACTGATAGCTTTCAATTTCACCGTTGTTCAGCTCGGCCACGTGGGTCGTTGCATGGATCGCCACTTCGTCCATACCGCCGCCGTGCACCACGGCCGCCCGTTGATAACCCAGTACGCGCAGGGTTTCGGCAATCGGCAACACCAGTTCCGGGCTGTAAACGCCGATCAGCGCCAGCGGTGGGCGTGCCGGGTTGATCAACGGGCCGAGCACGTTGAACACCGTGCGGGTTTTCAACTGCTGGCGTACCGGCATCGCATGGCGGAAACCGGTGTGGTACTGCGGGGCAAACAGGAAGCATACGCCCAGTTCGTCCAGTGCCTTACGTGCTTCTTCTGCCGGCAAATCCAGGCGAATGCCAAATGCTGCCAGCAGATCCGATGAACCCGACCGGCTGGAAACGCTACGGTTGCCGTGTTTGGCCACTTTGGCGCCGCACGCCGCCGCCACAAAGGCGCTGGCGGTGGAGATATTAATACTGTTGGTGCCGTCGCCGCCGGTGCCGACGATATCGGCAAAAGGGTAATCCGGGCGCGGGAACGGCAGGGCATCGGCCAGCAGCGCTTTGGCTGCACCGGCGATCTCTTCCGGGTGTTCGCCGCGGATCTTCATGCTGATCAGTGCGGCGGCCAGTTGGCTTGGCTCCAGTTCACCGCGCACGATGGCGCTGAATAACTGCTGGCTTTCCTGCTGGTTCATCGACTCTGAACGGTACAGTTTTTCAAGAATAGTTTGCATCGTCGTTTCCCCTCGTTATTTCGCCAGCGCCCAGGCCAGAGTCTGCTCAAGCAAACGCGCGCCATGGGTGGTCAGGATCGATTCCGGATGGAACTGGAAACCGCATACGCGATGCTGGTCATTACGGACTGCCATCACCATCTCGTTAAAATGGGCGTTAACGGTGAGTTCGGTCGGGATATTGCTGCCAACCAGTGAGTGGTAGCGTGCTACCGGCAGCGGGTTCGCCATACCGGCAAACATGCCTTCGCCGTCATGACTGATTGCCGAGGCCTTGCCGTGCAAGATCTCACCGGCCTGGCCGACGTGGCCACCGTAGGCTTCGACAATCGCCTGATGTCCCAGGCAAATGCCGATAATGGGTAACTGGCCGCGCAGGCGCTGCAACAGCTCCGGCATGCAGCCGGCCTCGGACGGCGTACCCGGACCCGGAGACAGCATCAGCACCGGTTGTTCCATCTGCTGCAGGCGTTCGATAATCACGTCGGCAGAAATCTGGTTACGGTAAATCACTACCTGATGGCCGCTGGCGCGCAGCTGATCGACCAGGTTGTAGGTAAAGGAATCGACGTTATCGAGCAGCAAGATATCGGCCATCAGAACACCTCCTTGGCATGGTGCGCGCTGGCAATGGCACGCAGCACGGCACGTGCCTTATTACGGGTCTCATCGGCTTCCGCCTGAGGAACAGAATCCAGCACCACACCGGCACCGGCTTGCACGGTAGCAATGCCGTCTTCAACATACGCGGAGCGGATGACAATACAGGTATCCAAATCGCCGGTGGCGGTGAAATAACCGACCGCACCGCCGTAGCTGCCGCGGCGGGTGCCTTCAGAGGCGGCGATTAACTGCATGGCGCGCACTTTGGGGGCGCCGCTCAGGGTGCCCATGTTCATACAGGCCTGATAAGCGTGCAGCACGTCGAGGTCGGCGCGCAGGGTGCCGATCACCCGGGAAACCAGGTGCATCACGAAAGAGTAGCGGTCCACTTTGGTCAGGTCGGCCACATAGCGGCTACCGGCCTGACAGATGCGCGCCAGATCGTTACGTGCCAGATCGACCAGCATCAGATGCTCGGCCAGTTCTTTATGATCGGTCCGCATTTCCAGCTCGATACGGCTGTCGAGATCCAGATCCAGCGAACCGTCGGCGCGACGACCACGCGGGCGGGTACCGGCAATCGGGTAGATCTCTATCTGGCGGTTGCCGGCGTCGTATTTCAGCGCGCTTTCCGGCGAAGCACCGAACAGGGTGAACTCGTCATCCTGCATATAGAACATGTATGGGCTTGGGTTGTTGTCCTTCAGCGTCTGGTAAGCGGCCAACGGGGCCGGGCACGGCAGCGAGAAACGGCGCGACGGCACCACCTGGAAGATTTCGCCCTGACGGATGGCCTGTTGCAATTCGCTGACAACCGCACCGTATTCTTCATCGGTCTGGTTACAGCTCAGTTGCATGTTTTCCAGCTTCTGGTGCGGGATCGGCTGTGGGGTCTGTTTCAATTGCAGCTGCAACTGCTCCAGGCGCTGTTGCAAGCGCTGTTCTTCCGCCGTATCGGCCGTGAAAACGCTGGCCTGAAGACGGGCAACGCCGCGTTGATGATCCAGCACCAACAAGGTTTCCGCCAGATAGAAGCAGAAGTCCGGGCAGCGGTTTTCCTGACGCAGCGGCGGCAGGTCTTCGAACCCGGCGACCAGATCGTAGGCAAACAGTCCACCGAGCATCACCGCTTCACGTTCGTCAGCCGGGGAGTCAACCAGTGTCAGCAGGGTGCGCAGTGCATCAAACACCGACAGCGAACGCAGGCGGGCATCTTCATCCTGAATCGCATCAATCACCGGGAAAGTCAGTTCACGTCCATTAGGACGCACCTGGTTCTGGACTTCTGCCGGCAGGGCCTCATCCAGCAGCGGCAGCATCGCCGCGCCGTTGGCGGTCAGCGCATGCAGCGTCACGGTGCGGCCCAGTGCGGTGATGCGCAGAGCGCTGTCAATTACCAACAGGCTTTGCAGGTTTTGCTTGCTGTTGATTTCAGCTGATTCCAACAGCAGGGTGGCCGGACGAGCGCCGCACAGCTGGTGGAAAATGGTGGTCGGATCGCCCCGGTAACTGGCCTCCGCCTTCAGTAATTTAAGTTGTGGTTTGATGTTCATCATTGGTGGTTCCAGTTAAAATTTGTCCATAAAAAAGCCCGCGTTACCAGCGGGCTTAGGGAATCTGCAGTGTCAGATGACAGGTATGCGTGATTACACCGCCCGCGAAAGGGAGGTACGCCACCAACGAAGAAGAGAAGTTTGCTTATTCATTTCTGTGCTCTCTTGTTTATCATCCAACCAGGGAACTGCCCTGAACTTGTGTACTAGTTAACTGGTTCGCAGGAATAAAGTCAACCCTCTTTTCGCACAATGTTTTAGCGCCAGGCGTGAATTATTTTCATCAAGGGGAAGGGGACGTGACCCAGAATAGATTTCCGTCCGGCGGGCGATCGCGGGTATGATAGAAGGCCAAGCCATTGCCGGATATTCCTTTTGACAGACAGCAGCCCCCAGCCCTCCGCCTTTACTCTCTACGACTTACACAGCCACACCACCGCCTCTGACGGTTATTTGACGCCGGCGCAGTTGGTGCAGCGAGCGGTTGAAATGCGGGTAGGCGTTTTGGCTATTACCGATCATGACACCACTTCCGGCCTGGCCGCAGCGGCCGCCAGCATTGCTGAATTGTCGCTGCCGTTGCAGTTGGTTAATGGCGTAGAGATCTCCACGCTGTGGGAAAATCACGAGATTCATATCGTGGGTCTCGGGATAGAGACCGAGCACCCAGCGATGGTGCAACTGTTGGCCGAACAGACCGAACGCCGTAACCTGCGCGCGCAGGAAATAGGCGTTCGGCTGGCTAAAGCGCGTATCGACGGTGCTTTTGAAGGTGCGCAAAAGCTGGCGGACGGTGGTGCGGTGACCCGTGGCCACTTTGCCCGTTATCTGGTGCAGATCGGCATGGCCGATAATATGGCTCAGGTGTTCAAGAAATACCTGGCCAAAGGCAAAACCGGTTACGTTCCGCCCCAGTGGTGTACAATAGAACAAGCCATTGATGTGATTCATCAATCTGGTGGCCAGGCGGTGATAGCTCACCCAGGTCGTTATGACCTGACGGCCAAATGGCTGAAGCGGTTGTTGGCGCACTTTGCGGAACATGGCGGTGATGCCATGGAAGTTGCGCAGTGTCAGCAGGCGCCGCATGAGCGTTCGCAACTGGCAAAGTATGCGCAGGAATATCAATTACTGGCGTCGCAGGGTTCTGATTTCCATCAACCCTGTTCGTGGATCGAACTGGGTCGCAAACTGTGGTTACCCGGCGGTGTTGAACCCGTGTGGCGTGACTGGCCGCAGCCGCAACTGGCCAAGGTCGATTGATTTAACGTGGGCGACGCCGCCCGCGTGCATCATTTTTAGGAGCAAGTCATGAGTCAGCTTTTTTATATTCATCCAGACAATCCGCAACCGCGACTGATCAACCAGGCGGTGGATGTGCTGCGTAAGGGCGGGGTGATCGTCTATCCCACCGATTCCGGTTACGCGCTGGGTTGCAAGCTGGAAGAGAAGTCGGCAATGGAACGTATCTGCCGCATCCGTCAATTGGACGGCAATCATAACTTTACGCTGATGTGTCGCGACCTGTCCGAGCTGTCGACTTACGCTTATGTCGACAATACCGCGTTCCGACTGATCAAGAACAACACACCCGGCAACTACACTTTCATTCTGAAAGCGACCAAAGAAGTGCCGCGTCGTTTGATGAACGACAAACGTAAAACCATAGGTTTGCGCGTGCCGTCGAACCCGATTGCGTTGGCGTTGCTGGAAGTCTTAAACGAGCCGATGATGTCGACCACGTTGATGCTGCCGGGCAATGATTTTGCCGAATCCGATCCGGAAGAGATCAGTGATCATCTGGGCAAGCAGGTGGATCTGGTGATCCACGGCGGTTTCCTGGGCCAGCAGCCAACCACAGTTATCGATCTGACCGAATCCGCGCCGGAAGTGGTGCGCGAGGGCGCGGGCGACCCAGCGCCTTTCCGCTAAGTTATTGCCGGAATTTTTGCTCATTTTCTGAAAAGTGGCTGAAACGACGTCATTTATCGTTAAAGCCGCTATTCTACAATCATCAAAAATTGATAATCAGGCAGGATGCGTAGCGATGATTAAGTGTGTTTCTCTTTTAGCGGCCATATTGTTTTCCTCTGCGGCCAGCGCGGGTTTTTATTCTGGCAGCGCCTTGCTGTCTGAGACCAGCGGTTATGTGAAAAATAAAGACGGGGCGGCCACCGTTGCCGAAGCGCTCGATGGCGGGTTGTTTATGGGCTATGTGGCTGGGGTATTCGATACCTTTTCGATGCAAGGCAACCGCAATATTTGCCCGGATGCCGGTATGAGCGTTGGCATGGCATCAGATGCAGTCATGCAGTATTTAAATGAACACCCGGAACAACTGCACTACTCAGCACCTTCGGTGATTATGCTGGCATTAACCGCCGCTTACCCTTGCGAACGGCATTAAAACTGTTCGTTTAGTGCGTATTTTTTCATTAGGTGCGAAGCCGATTATTTAGCACCATTTCCAATCGATGAAATCGATAAACGCTGTCATTTTACCGCTAACGCACAACACCCCTAACCGATGGGGGAATATGACGTTCAGGAGATAAAATGACAGCGTTTCGCCATGGTACTCTTTCCCTCGATTATCAAGATTCCGGCTCAGGTCCGCTTACGCTGGTATTACTGCCCGGTTGGTGTGAGCCGAAAACCGTTTTTGCCCCTTTCACCGCTTTGGCGGAACAACAATACCGGGTGATTAGCCTCGACTGGCGCGGCCACGGCCTGTCAGCCCGCGATGCCGGGCTGTCGCTGAGCGCCGACGATTTGCTGGCGGATCTGCGCCAACTGTTACTGGCACTGCAGGTGGAGCGATTTGTGACCCTGTCTGTCGCGCACGCCAGTTGGATTGCGGTGGCGCTGGCCGAAAGCCTGCCACAGCAGACACAAGGGATGGTGTTCCTCGATTGGATAATGACACCGCCCGAAGCGGAATTTTTCGATTCGGTACAACAAATGCAATGGCCAGAAAAATGGTTGGCGGCGCGCGATGCTTTGTTTAACTTCTGGCAAGGTGGCATTGAGCAACCGCAGGTTAAACATCATTTGACCGTTGAAATGGCACGGGAAGATTTTCGTGTCTGGCAGGCGGCCGGCGTGGCGATTGAACAAGCCTATCGGCAATACCGTTCGCCGCTTAACCGACTGCGTGAATTAAGCTCACCCCCGGCTTGTCGGCATATTTACTCTCTTGATCGTGACGCCGATTACCTGCGGCAACAACAGACATTTGCCGCTGAGCATCCGTTTTTCTCGGTTGTACGACTGGAACAGGCCCGTACTCATCTCGGTATTCTGGAACGGCCGGATGCGGTGTATCGGGAGGTCGTCAATTTCCTCGGTAATTAATCGACCGGGCAATAAAGTGGGTTTCAACCCCATTGAAAGCCTGTATAATGCGCGGTTCGATCTATGTAAACGTATTGTTACTGCTGCGGCGCCTGACGCCGCGGCAGTCATCCCCCCGACGCCTGTGAAGGCGACACTAGAGGTTGCTCAATGAGCGAGAAGTTACAGAAAGTTTTAGCGCGCGCCGGCCATGGCTCGCGTCGTGAAATCGAAACCATTATTGAAGCCGGCCGCGTCAGCGTCGACGGTAAAATCGCCAAATTGGGTGATCGCGTTGAAGTCACCGCTTCAATGAAAATCCGTTTGGATGGCCACGTTGTCTCAATTAAAGAATCCGAGGAAGAAGTTTGCCGTGTGCTGGCGTATTACAAGCCGGAAGGTGAACTCTGCACCCGTAGCGATCCTGAAGGCCGCCCGACGGTGTTTGATCGCCTGCCTAAGCTGCGTGGCTCACGCTGGGTGGCGGTAGGGCGTCTGGACGTCAATACCTCAGGCTTGCTGCTGTTCACCACCGACGGTGAATTGGCGAACCGCCTGATGCACCCGAGCCGTGAAGTTGAACGTGAATATGCGGTGCGTGTATTTGGTCAGATTGATGACGAAAAAATCAAGCAACTGAGCAAGGGCGTTCAGCTGGAAGACGGCCCGGCCGCTTTCCGCACCATCAGCTTCCAGGGTGGCGAAGGCATCAACCAGTGGTACAACGTAACCCTGACCGAAGGGCGTAACCGTGAGGTTCGTCGTCTTTGGGAAGCGGTTGGCGTTCAGGTTAGTCGCCTGATCCGCGTACGCTACGGCGATATCGATCTGCCTAAGGGCCTGCCGCGTGGCGGTTGGACTGAACTGGATTTACCGGCGATTAACTATCTGCGTGAACTGGTTGAATTGAAGCCGGAAACCGTTAGCAAGATGCCGATTGAGCGCGAACGTCGCCGCGTGAAAGCCAATCAGATCCGCCGTGCCGTCAAGCGCCATACCCAGGTTGCCGGCAGTGGTCGCCGCAGCACTGCGGGCAGCAAGCCTGGCAGTAAGCCTGGCAACAAACCCAGCAAGCGCAGCTAATCATCACGCCGCAACCCTCTTAGGGCTGCGGCGTTTTCTTTCTGTTACCAGTCAATTCCCTGTTGCGCCTTGATGCCCGCGTCGAACGCGTGTTTCACCGGCCGCATCTCCGTGACCGTATCCGCCAGTTCCAACAGATCGCGATGGCATCCCCGCCCGGTGATAATCACCGTTTGGTGCGCAGGGCGCTGTCGTAACGCCTCCAGCAGTTCCTCCAGCTCAAGATAGCCGTAGCTGACCATATAGGTCAGTTCGTCCAGCAGCACCAGATCCAGGCTGCTGTCGGCCAGCATGCGCTTGCCGTGTTGCCATACGGCCTGACAGGCTGCGGTATCGCTGGCTTTATCCTGGGTTTCCCAGGTAAAACCGGTAGCCATCACCTGAAATTCAACGCCATGTTGCTGCAACAGATTTTTTTCCCCGTTCGGCCATTCACCCTTAATGAACTGTATAACGGCGGCTTTCATGCCGTGGCCGACGGCGCGGGTAACGGTGCCAAACGCCGCGGTGGTCTTGCCCTTGCCGTTACCGGTGAATACCAGCAGCAAACCCCGTGCGTCCTGAGCCGCAGCGATACGGGCATCGACCTGTTCTTTCAGGCGTTGCTGACGTTGTTGGTGGCGATCTTCAGCCATGGTAAAGCCCCTTTTATTCGGCGGCGCCGGGTTTACGGTTTGGCTGGGCGTCGAAGCTCATGCCGGTTTTACGGCGGCTGTCGTCACCCATCAGATAGAGGTAAAGCGGCATAATATCAGCCGGAGTTTTCAGCTTGCTTTTGTCTTCATGCGGGAAAGCCGTTGCGCGCATTTGAGTGCGCGTTCCACCAGGATTGATGCAATTTACCCGAAGATTGCGACTTTTATATTCATCGGCCAACACCTGCATCATGCCTTCGGTGGCAAACTTGGACACCGCATAGGCACCCCAGTTAGCCCGCCCGCTACGGCCGACGCTGGAGCTGGTAAAGACCAGCGATCCGGCATTGGATTTCAATAGCAGCGGCAATAGCGCCTGGGTGAGCATAAAGGTCGCGTTGACATTCACCTGCATCACCTCGTTCCACATCTCCATCGACAGCTCGGCCATCGGGGCGATATCGCCGAGTAGCCCGGCATTATGCAGCACGCCGTCGAGGCGCGGGACATGAGTAGCCAATTCTTCGGCCACCTGTTGGCATTGTTCCTGAGTGGTATGCAGCAGATCCAGGGTGATGATGTAGGTTGGCGCACTGCTGAGCCTGGCGATTTCGGCTTGCACCGCCTGCAGTTTGCTTTCGGTACGGCCTAACAGCACCAGTTGCGCACCAAATTTTGCGTAAGTGAGTGCCGCTTCGCGACCGATACCATCACCGGCGCCGGTGACCAAAATAATACGTTTTTCCAGCAAATCTTGTTTAGGTTGGTAATGCACAATAATTCCTCGCGCCTTGGCGGCTGGTCTCCCGCTTGCATCGGGGAGAGGGGTGGGTTGAGAGGCCATGACAGGAGCTAAGGCTCGACCGCATGCAAGGCCCCGCAGCGAATTTGAGTCATCATGTTGATGAATAATCCGTGTTATATGCCTTAAATGGATCGTATTTTCAATGATTAGGCAGCAGAATCGGCATTCTTTTGTAACAAAAACGGAATGGCAGCGGCTTGGTTAAGCCAAAATGCGCCCACATAGTAAAGAGGTAGCACAAGGAATTTTTATTTAGCCGCGACAGCCACTGCGTCGGTTGGCTAGAATGAATGAGATAGTACTAACAACCTGTTAATAAAGGCGGAATCTGTGGAGTTTATATCTGTTTACGGCCTGTTTCTGGCCAAAGTCGCGACGGTAGTGATTGCCATCGCCGCGCTGGCGTTGCTGGCGGTCAGCCTGGGGCAACGTAAGAACCGCCAGAAAGGGGAACTGCAGCTGACTGACCTCGGTGAACAATATCGCGACATGCAGCGTGATATGCGCCTGGCGCGCATGGGTGATGCGGAACAAAAGGCCTGGAACAAGCAGTTTAAAAAACAGACCAAGGCCGATGACAAACTGAAGAAACAACGCGCTAAAGCCGGTGCGGTTGAAGCCACCAAGCCTTGTCTGTACGTGCTGGATTTCAAAGGCAGCATGGATGCCCATGAGGTGACCTCACTGCGTGAAGAAATCTCGGCGGTGCTGGCGGTGGCGACGCCGCAAGACGAAGTGTTGCTGCGGTTGGAAAGCCCGGGTGGGGTGGTACACGGTTACGGCCTGGCGTCATCGCAACTGACACGTTTGCGCACCGGCGGTATTCGCCTGACGGTAGCGGTAGACAAGGTGGCGGCCAGTGGGGGCTATATGATGGCCTGCGTGGCGGATCGCATTGTTGCGGCTCCCTTTGCCATCATCGGTTCAATTGGTGTTGTGGCGCAAATCCCCAACTTCCACCGCCTGCTGAAAAAGAATGATATTGATGTAGAGCTGCACACCGCCGGCGAGTTCAAACGCACGCTGACGCTGTTTGGTGAAAATACCGAGCAGGGGCGTGAGAAATTCCGTGAAGATCTGAACGACACCCATGAGCTGTTTAAACAGTTTGTGCATCAGCAACGTCCATCGCTGGATATCGACAGCGTGGCGACCGGTGAACACTGGTTCGGCACTCAGGCGAAAGAGAAAGGGCTGATTGACGCTATTGGCACCAGTGACGATTTACTGATCGCTGAAATGGAGAATCACGAGGTGGTCGGGGTGCGCTATGCACGTCGCAAACGCATGATGGACCGTTTTACCGGCAGTGCGGCTGAAAGTGTCGATCGTCTGCTGTTACGCTGGTGGCAGCGTGGTGAAAAGCCACTGCTTTAAACCGCAGAATTAAACATCAAAGGGGCCAAGGCCCCTTTTTAATGCTTAGTCGACTAAATGATATTTATCAGAAAACACGTGGGCCAAGTGTTTAAACATATTAAATACTGCGGTAGTTTTTATTGTTGGCAGTCCGTCCGGATCCAAAAAGAATTCGCCGCGGAAAACTAAAACGCTGCCTTTTTGTTCAACATCGGTGGCAACCATACCTTGCAGATAATCATCATGCTGACGAATTAGATTATTTGCTTCCTCCAGCAGGGCTTCACGGGCAATAGGTGAGGTTTCAGCGCGCATTTATTACACTCCAATGAAAAATTCTGCACATATTCTAACGCCAGTTCGCATTTATCCGCAAACAGACTAAGGTTTATTTGCCGTCTGGATGGCCAGCACTATCTGCCGATTGGCGAAATCTGCCTTTCCGTGCTAATTAGGTTGCGTGACGCTTTTTATCAG
>RCUM01001225.1_pt1 | contig 10710 bp, 7 predicted proteins | sample 2166141 | NCBI WGS metagenome assembly RCUM01 (sample SAMN09932756, study PRJNA488358) | compost metagenome | isolation source: compost soil in crotonic acid-enriched | place: Germany: Experimental Botanical Garden
ATCCCTGATAACACTCAGCATTCTTGGCGGGATGACGTGGGGCGAGGATCGGAGATCGGAAGATGAGGTGACCGACATGGCATTGGTGGGTAGACGCGATGGCCGCAATTTCGGTTACGGCAGGCAGTTGAGTTACGCAGGGCCGCAAGCGCTGAAAGACATGTTCGGCGGCGGTCATTACGGCACGGTCAAGGCGCACAGTGATCGTTGGTGGGCGTTCGTGAAATGGTGCCGCTCCGAACAAGGGCCCGGTATCAATGATGCGCGGCAGATTGATCGGAAGGTGTTGGCCGACTATGCGGCGTATCTGCGCGACATGGTTAGGCGCGGTGACCTCGCCGTCAGCACCGCACAAAATCGGCTATCCAGCGTTAACAGGACCATGGCGGCGCTTCGCGGTGATCAGTGCGTGAAATTGCCTAGTCCGAGCAAGGCGTTGAGTATGCAGCGCAGCGGAGTTCGTCACGCGATCCCGCAGGGCCAGGATCACAAACAGGTTAAGCAGATCGTAGATGCGCTTTGCAGCCGTGACCAGAGACGGGCCGCCGCGATCGTATTGTTGGCGCGAGCCACCGGCATGCGCCTGCGTGAGACCATCTTGGCGGACCTGCCACGGCTAAGCCGTGAGGCTAACGACCTAGGCAGAATCAACATCCAGGATGGCACCAAAGGCGGTCGCTCCGGCGCTTCGGCACCGCGTTGGATTGCGGTGGACGACCATATTCGAGGTGCGCTTGGGTTTGCACGGCAGGTGTCGCCTGCGGGCAGCCGTAACCTGATTGCGCTACACGAAAGCTACTTTGACGTTCTGCAGGACATCGTCCACCCGGCACGGGACATCCTGCACGCACAGAACCTCAAAGGCTTCCATGAGCTACGAGCGGCGTACGCATGAGAACGCTATGAGCAAATCACCCAACATCGCGCGCCTATCAACGGTGGCCAATGCTCCTTGGCAGATAGAAACCTTGATCGTAAAGCCAGACGGCAAATCAGCTATGAGCTGGGGCACGGTCGGATCGACGTTATCGCTGCCTACGTAGGAGGTCGCAGATGAATAAGGCATTCGATATGGAGCTGTTCTTGGCTGCGGTGCTGACCGGATCGCACTCCACACAACAACGCCATTTGCGGCAGGCTAGATTCATCCAAGCAGAAATCTCAGAGCGCTGGCAGCGACAGACGCCTTGGGCTTGGCAGAAAAAGCATGTGGATTGGTTTCTTGAGCATCGCATAAACCGACGCAGCGAGGTGACGCGGTATTACTATCTGCTGACCGTGCGGCTGCTCGCCCGTCGTTTACAAAAAGCTTGGGTGTTCAATCTCTGAGCGAGGTCCTGCTCTTGATAGGCACGACTGACAGCAATCGACCCATAGCTGTCATTCTCGGGGGCTGCGTGCTGCCAGAAGCTGCCCTTGGTGAAGGACGGAGATCGACCAAAGCTGACGGTGCGACAGGCAAAAATCGGGGTAAGCGGAAGTGCACATCAAATTCGCTTCTGGATTGAAAACGGTCACTTGATATGGCAACGAAAGCGGGGAGGACATGAAAAATGAATTTGATCTATAAACGGACCCAGCCATCCCCCGGTTGCCCGGGGGATAGGTCCTCCGACCTCACCCCCCGTCGAAATTTATTGGTGGAGGGCCTGGGAGTTGCTCATTGAGGCGCATTGCCAGTACTGTCTACGATACACCATACAATTGAGCAGTGGAAGCCATGACAACGCTGATTTCCTGGATTGCTGTCGACGAAAGGCAACCATCCGCAATTTATTTGGCTAGTGATAGCAGATTCAGTTGGCCTAATAAAAAGCATTGGAACGTAGGAAAAAAACTCTACGCATCAACTAGACACCCAGAAATTTTTGGTTTTTGTGGTGATGTCCTGTTCTCCGCCCTGGTCCTAGACAAGCTGTGCAACAAGATAGATTTCGAGCATATGCTATCAAGCGAAGTAGTCTTTGAGAACAAGCTCGAAATCGTTAGAGCATTCATCTCAGAGAGCTTCGCGTCCTACCCTCGAGATGCTAGGGAGCACTTTGAGATTCAATACATATCCAGGTCGGGAAACGGAATGAAATCTCAGTTTCACGCAGGCATAATTTATTGGTCTGGGCAAAAAGATGTTGAAGCAAAAGTACTTGAGATACCCGATGTTTCAGGCTTAGTTCACAGCTCAGGCACCGGAAAAAAACCACTCTCAAATTGGTACTATCGATGGAAAAAATCAGATATTAAAGACACTAGCAGAAGTGTTTTTGGCGCATTTTGCGATTCGCTTTCAAGCGGCGAGGACCCACAGAGCGGCGGATCTCCGCAACTAATGGGATTATACCGATTAGGCTCTCCGAGGATAATTGGTGTGGTTTGGAAAGGTGAAAAATATATTTCTGGCTCCCCCCTCCATGTCAGCGAATGTCCCGTAGGTATTGAGTGGCATAATGAGCTGTTTGAACGATGTGATCCAGAAACACTTCAACTTAAAAAGGACGCACAGCGCCAGCCGCGTCCGATCATCAACAAATGACGATGAATAACTTAGTCGAGAGTGCGCTGGATATAAGAACTCGGATAGGAGTAGACTTGACAGCCAGTGCAGCGCCGATATTCCGCAGTGATATTTTCACCTTGAGGCATCTCACACACGCCGAGAACAGACGGACGTTTTCTAACCAGCCTTCAAGAAGAACTGGGTAATTCAACAAATAACGGATTTAGCGTAGGCGTACGAATGAATTTTTACAAAAGCGCAGCTCATAGAAAATACGTCCTCCCAGAAGTCGCCAAACTTCCTTGCATAGTTTTCCTAGCTGATAGCTGGGATGACTATAATTTCAACACGCTTTACCATTTTTGTCTATTCAAGAAAAACGGTGAAAAACTGGTATTGGGCGACGTTAAAATATTGCAGAGAGGAGAGCGAAGCACAAAACTCCCTGAAAATTTTTCGGATTTAGGTGAAGACTATTTTAGTCTCGGTCAAGCCGAGGAATACTACACAAATATGCGCGACCATCTCCCCAAAACTCATTGGGGAATACTAGAGGCGCTAAACGATGTTGTGGTAAAGCCTCAGCTTCTTGACGAAATCGAGACGACCAGCGGATTTCGAAACTCGCTAATTCGGTTCAATGAGGCAAAAATTTGCTTACGCGATGGACTAGCTATCCTTAATCGTCAGCCTCGTGAAAAGGGATACGATTTCACTTACACAGGTGAAATTCCCGGGGCCACTTCCGGTATTAAGATAGATGTAAACCTTCAGCCCAATGATTTGGTACCAGGCCGAATCCTTGCCATCATCGGACGTAATGGTGTAGGTAAAACACAATTTTTGGCAAAGCTGGCTCGGGACTTGGCGATCCCACAGCGGGTATCAAAGGAAACCAATGACCAAGTTGAATTGGCGTTTGAGCCCAGTCGTCCGCTTTTTTCACGAGTTATTGCGCTGTCATTCAGCGCTTTCGATAGATTCCAGAGACCAGAGCCGAAGGAATTTTTTAGCTACATTTACTGCGGAGTCCGCGATGACAGCGGAGGTCTTTCGCGGAAGGCTTTAGAGGCAAGACACCTTCAATACTTAAAGCGGATTCTGGAGCAAGGTCGTGAGGAAGATTGGGAGCAGCATGTCGCTGACGTCTTGGATACTCCTAGAAAGACGGTCTCTATCGAACGAGCCATTGAAGAATTGGAAAACGGCCAGACGGCATCTATGAGCTCGGGTCAATCCATTCTTGCATATTTCATTTCGGCAGCACTTGCATATCTGAAAGCAGGATCGTTGGTGCTCTTCGATGAGCCTGAAATTCATCTGCATCCAAACGCTGTTGCACTACTAATGCAGACCCTCCAGGCGCTATTAAAACAATATGAATCCTATGCGATTATCGCGACCCACTCACCTGTGGTTATACAAGAAGTCCCTCGAAAGCGGGTCATCCGTTTTGAAAGAGAAGGTAATATTACAAACTCTCATGCTTTAGGGCGAGAGTCTTTTGGCGAGAACATCGCTGAGCTCACGCGCTTGGTGTTTGAGACCATTGAGATACCGAATTTCTACAAGCAGACGCTAAAGGGGTTGGCAAAACAATATACGTTTGATCAGGTCTCCGAAATGTTTGATGAACAGCTTAGCCTTCATGCTACGGCGTACTTGGCCTCCCTGTACGAGGACGGCGATAATGCATAATCTACGTCGAATAGATGGCGTTCCGAGCGAATATCTCGCGAATATCATCGGTGGCAAGAATGGTGATAGAGGAATGCGTCTCACTAGAATGGCCCCGGAGTTGTCAGCACGATACGCGGTCCTAGAAGCACGCTACACACCTGGAGGAATCAGCGGCGTACTGGCCCAGAAATGGACACAGGTTCAAAAAGATGACCTGCTGCATTGCTATGAGAGTACGGCGAAGGCGCTTGAAGATCTTAAAATTTTAATTACTCAGCGACAGCTTGAAGGGGTTAGGGACTTCTGTGCATATTGCGGTATCGGTGCACCTAAGCAATTTGACCACTACCTGCCTAAGGCTAAATTTCCTGAGTTCAGCGTCCATTTCTACAACCTTGTTCCATGCTGTGGTTCGTGCAACGGATTAAAGGGAGAGGCGTGGCTAAAAGCTAACGGCACACGTATTTTCATAAATTTCTATATCGACTCGCTACCAACTGCACCGATACTTGAGCCAGATATTCAGTGGCTTTTGAAGGGTGGTAAACATGTGCCGGTTGTTTCTTTTGACCTAGTGCAGCCAATCGGCTTCGGCGCTGTGGAATTCGCAATTATCAAGTCGCATTTCGAGAAACTGGAACTCCTTGCACGCTACAAAGACCAAGCGCATACGGAATTCTTGGCATTGCGCGATGCGGCCCTTGCAAGGGAGGCCAAGACGGTGATCACGCTCCGTAAATTTCTCACCAAATATCTCCAGCGACGCAAGGAGACGCTGGGTCCGCTCAATTGGAGAATTGCACTCTACAGCAAACTTGTGGAGTCCACTCCTTTCCTTCGAGGCTGCTTGAGGCCATAGATAGCTTCTGCCGTCACCTTTTTGAATCGATAGCCGCCCTTTGCGGAGGACAGCTATCGGCTAGAAGCAAACCGTTTAAATAGGATAGGCTCGCGTAACTCGATAGACTCAGGTCTCACAGTTCGGTGGTAATTATATTGCTGTGTTTTCAGAGTCGCCGAATCAGTCGCCAAGCAATAACAACTCTGCTGGTAACGAAGGACGCAAAAAAGGGGCAATGCACTGCTTTAGCACTTGCCAGTTCGGTGTGTTGCGGCATTTTGCGACAGCGCATCTGCTTTCGGTCGAGTACGAACGCCCCTATGGGTCGATAGCGGAAACTCACCACTAACGCTGAGGACACATGGCACATCCGATTTTGGCCTCATTATGAGGTTTGAAGGTGCCTACGAAACCAGGAGCGATTCACATCTCAAGCCTCACCGAAAAAGAGAATCTCTCGGCCTTTGAGGTAAGCAGATCACAATTGACAATGCTGGCCTTTTATCCTAAAAGAGAGATCTGGCTGCACGCTTTAATCTAGAAGTTAGCTTTTGGCTGGAGAGTTATTTTATGCAGAGTACTCAATGCTTTTTACTGATGCAGAGCCGATGAGTTTTTGAGCCTACTCCGTAACCACATGCAATTACTACTGTAAGTAAATTTTACTCGTGCGATTGTTTCCGAGGCCGTATCTTGTTATTGGGCGCGCCCGCAAAAAACAGCTGGTCAGTTTTCTCGACAACAACGAGGGCTTAGCAAGCTAGTGATTGGCCAACCCAAGAAATATGCATGCGCAATAATACTAATCTAAATTTTCGGAGTAATTGTGGAAGATATCAACAGCTCGCTCAAAGCCGCCGGGGTGAGAATTGCCTCTGACTTGGTAGGCAATGGACAGATTTTGAAAGTGTATCATAATGATGTTCTGTGCAAAATAGCAAAAATTGATTCCAAACCTGCGGCAATGACGGCAGGCTATCAAGCAATGCTCAACGACGTCTACAAAATTCAAGCTTACACAGAACTTGGGAGCAAGATAGTCAGGGAGAAGCTGCAAAACGATTTGCCGGTTAGAGAGTTTAAATTTGATGATCAAGATCAGTTGATTTGCAGCAGCCTGTACCTGTCAGCAATAACTCTGTACGGAAAGTGCTTCACCTCTGCCGAAGGAAGAGTTGCCAGACTCCAAGAAACGCAAGTATTTAAGAGAATGTCGGAAGGTCAGCAAAAGAATCACGCGAAATTTATCGATCTTCGACACAATTGGGCTGGCCACGGCGGAAGCAGTAGTCATGAATTGATCTGCGGAATAGTGGCTTTTTTACCTGACAACAAAGCTTTAACCCTTTACCCAGCTCTAAGTACTGGCTTTTCTGTGGTAGGAAGCTTCGAAGATCTTTCGGAGTTGTCCTCTATTTTGGTTGAAGAAATCGAGTATCAAAAGCAGCAGCATTCCACGGCCGTATTTAAGGATAGGGATCAGCAAGAGTACCTGTATAAACTATTGGATGAATCAGCTTTATTTCTTCATATCGAAAATCCGCAACCAGAAAAAAAATCGAAAGGGAAACGAAATAAAGGTCAGCGCACTTGAGGTTTAGGTAAGTTGCTTTGGAGGAAGCTGTAAGCCTAAAAACTCCCCTTATTTTCTGGACGCCATCAACCCGTCTTTTTGTAGGCATTCCAGCGCTTCGGCTGTACATCGGCCAAGGGCAGCTTTGGGTCGAAAGCAGCCGCTCCCGTATGGCCGCTATCGATCCATAGCGGCCCCCCGTGGGGGGCAGAAACCGGCCAGAAGAAGCCAGTTCAATGTGTCTAAGAAACTCTAAGCGATTCAGTGATCTTCTTATGCGCGCTCCGTTTTTTTTCAAATCTTGCTTCCAGTGCTATAGTGTTTTAAACATTGCTAAATAGTTGGCGGCGAACGTAATGAGTAAAACTAGGGATAATCATTTTGTTGCGCAGTGGTATCAAAAAGGCTTCATGGATGAGCGAGACAGCCAGCTCTGCTATGTTACGCGTCGAAATATAGATTTGAAGAATGGTGAACTCAAGATCGTCATTTCAAAAAAATGGCATACACCCGCTCAGCAATTTTATAAGGTAGACCTTTACTCGACATTCTTCGGCGTCGAAATTAACGACGATATTGAGCAAAAGCTTTTTGGTCCAGTTGACGACAATGGCTCCAGAGCTATTCGCGCGTTTCTGAATGACGACCCGTCTGAATGGCATCATAATTTTCAAAATTTATTTGTCTATCTTGATGCGCAAAAGTTGCGCACCCCTAAAGGTCTGGAATGGATTAAAAGCAAATACCATGAATTAAGCCAATTGCAGTTGATGATGGAAATGCAATCTTTACGCACAATACATTGTACTTTGTGGGCTGAAAGCGTACGAGAGTTGGTGTCTGCTGAAAATTCTGACGTGAAGTTTATTATTTCGGATCATCCTGTTACGATTTATAATTATGCATGCCCTCCCGGCTCAGAATTATGTGAATATCCGAACGATCCAGATATTTCGTTAAAAGGCTCGCAGACAATATTTCCGCTGGATAAGAATCGCTGTTTGATTCTAACGAACCTTGAGTATGCCCAAGACCCTGATAATGTAAATCCGCTTGAGCAGCGGACCAATGCCACCCGTATTCGTCAAAGCATGGTCAATACCATAGAATTTATTAACACTCGCAAGCTTACAGCTGGCGATGTTGTCAAAATCAATCACGTTATCAAAAGTAGAGCTCAATCTTCCGTAGCTGCCGGTAAGGAAGATTGGCTGCTTCCGGAAAACCTAGTTACTTGCGATTGGGCTAGTATTAGGAGCGTCCTATTGCCACCTGCTGGCGAACTTAACAGATACGGTGGCGAAATGTATGTAAAGTTCAAGGACGGCTCGGTTCAGTATCAGGATGCATTTGGCCGAACAAATAAGGCGAACAAATTTCTAAATAAGAACATTGATGAGGCTAAGGTCGGCCGCAACGATTTCTGCGGCTGTGGAAGTGGTCGAAAATATAAGAATTGTTGTCGAAATGTTCCGATTGACCTTCGGGTTACTTGGGCAGTAGCAAGCATACGAGAGCGGAATCTGGCATTTTGCAATTGTATTCGGAGTGTTCTTGGTTTCGAGCAGGGTAAAACGTGGCTGGACGTCAGACGCGAGTTATCTAATGAACAGATAGCGGAAATTTATGACTTCTACTCAGTTTTGTGGCCCCGTGAAACTGATATTTACTCGCTGCTACCTAAGTCAGACGGAAAATTTCGAGGGCTTTATGCTGGACTATTAGACGTTCGAGTGATTAGCTTGCATGCGTTGCCTATGGCCTCTGTATTTGATGAGCTCTTGATAGCGTCACCTATCATCAATCCCAATAACGTTAAGCCGGAATTCAGTCCAACCAAATCGCCAGAAAAATTTAAGTGCCAGGCATTAAAAGATTTTCTATTTATGCTTGAGGTGGAACCATTTATTGAGCTTGGCCTTGTGAACCTTATCCCTAGCCCAACTGATTTCGACCATGACTTAATGATGGCGATAATGGATATGGCTGAGGCTCGATATGCAGTTCGTGGTCAAGTCAAATTTCGCGAGCAGGATCTAGCATTAAACCTCCGTCTGCAGATTGAAGACTTATTAAATTCGATAGCAATGCTACCTAAAGATTTACAAGTGCGAGCACTAGTTACTCAGCTTGGACTGACTGAAGAAATGTCTATAGAGGCCATTTCCGAGCTAGAACAACATTCAGAAGCTTCGCCGTTGATGTTGTTGCAAAAAAATGATTTTGGCGAAAGCGGTCAGTTTATTAAGTCCAGTATGCTACCAAATTATGAAATGGCAATGTTTATAGCTCAGGTAACTGGTTCTGTTTTAGTCACAGATAGTGGTTCAAGATGGGATGAGTTTGTTTCAGCACAGCATCGAACCCAAGGTATTGTCAACTATCCATGGGGCGGCATCCTGGAGAGATTGAACTTAACTCAAATTGATACACAATTTTTGAGTTCCTTTCAGAGAGCTAAGGGTCTATTTGCCACAGTCAGAAATATTCTAAAGTCAGTAGATCGCATGGTTTTAGATAATGACAGAGATAATGCTAAATTGGTTCGGCTAGCTGAGCAAGCTGCGAGTTTTATTTGTCAAGTTGGGCAGGCTTTAGACTCGGTACCTACCAGCACCTTGACAATATTGAGCCCTGAAGGCGGGCTCAACGATCCGAATGTACAACGATTATTAGTTCGATCTAGCTGCACGAGATATGATCATAAGGTCAGATCCATCTATGGTATTGCCATTCAAAATTAAGTTTGTCAATTGTATTGGTATTGTAGCTAAGATAGGTCGTAACAGACACAGGAAGTGGGAAAAACGCCCTATTCATCATCATCGGTATCTTTGCCGGAAATTACAAGGATGGTTTATGAGCAAATGAATATGCTGTCGCGGCTTCAGCGTTTCCAAGGTCTGCTACTGGCCGATTGCTGCCCCTCGCAAGAGGGGCAGCTATGAGTCGTTTTATGCCCTTAGTCACTTAGGAAAAGCGGGGAAGCGTAGCTCACATTGAAGCTTAAAAATTCCTGATTCGATTCCACGGGAAGCCATAACTAGCTGATTTTTTTATAGATACCCTTTGAGGTACAGCTAGAAATCCACAAAATTCCAGCCCCGCGAAAACCGGGCCCTCACGGCCAAAAACCGTCCGTCTGTCTCCGCACCACATCCAGCTCCACTGCATTCCGCTGAATGCTTTGGAAGCCCTCTAAACCGGCCTTATGGCCGGTTTTTCGTTTCCACGACCCTCCGTCGGGAACCAACAAAATCCCCAATAACCGGGGGTATTTTTGGGGTACAGCGTCTTTCCTGAATGGAGAACGTACCCCTATGCCACGCCTAGCCACTCCGCTCAGCGACCTCAAATGCCGTACGGCCAAACCGTGTGATCGCGCCTACAAACTGTTCGACGGCGGGGGTATGCATCGCAGGCGCTGAAAGTTGCCACTGGGGTATTGGTGGAGGGGAGTCTTGTTATTAGGCTTGTGTGGTCCCGTGATGCCAGATAGGGCGCGTTGGGCATGGCTTTTGTAGACACCCATGTCCACTTCTGGCCATTTTCTGCCGTTCCTCACCTAGCATTTGAAGAAGGTGAGCTCAGCTCTCACTGGATCGTCACAAGTCCCGATTCGATTCCACTGAAAGCCATAACTAGCTGATTTGTTTATAGACACCCTATGAGGCACATCAAAAAATCCACCATATTCCAGCCCCACGAAAACCGGGCCCTCACGACCAACAACCGTCCGTCTGTCTCCGCACCAGTAAAATCAATAGGTTAGGTGATTTTCAGTTTTACCTGCTGTTGGTCATGCCAGCAGGGTGACAGCAACTGAAGTGGTTTCTCTACGGCCTCGCCTACCGTCCTCACCCTCCTAAGGGGAAGGTTGCAGGTTCAATTCCTGCCTTGGACGCCATATATTTCAATAGGTTGCGCTTCTAACCCTGGCTCTCCCGATTCGCCTTGGGTGCGTTATGGGTGCAGTAAGCATCAAGGATGATCGTTCATGAGCGAAATGCTGAAGCCGTTAACCGCCGAGCTTGATGCGATTATTGCCTCAATCGAGCAAGTCATCTTGTAGTGGTCAACTCATCCCGGACACGGTTTTGAGTTTTTCTTCAGCTTTCGCCG
>RCUM01001227.1_pt1 | contig 10699 bp, 11 predicted proteins | sample 2166141 | NCBI WGS metagenome assembly RCUM01 (sample SAMN09932756, study PRJNA488358) | compost metagenome | isolation source: compost soil in crotonic acid-enriched | place: Germany: Experimental Botanical Garden
GCCAGTTCTACTTCATCTGGCACAAACAGAAGTACCAGACCTCGGCCATGCGCGAGTTTCTTGAGCTGTGCCGCAACTTCACCGCGGGCTTTACCCGCAGTGACGAGATCGTGTTGCCGCAGATCGCCTAGAGCAGAATCACGCCCCAGACCAGCGCGACCATGGTCAACGCCACCAGTTGCGCGGCACTGCCCATGTCCTTGGCGTTCTTCGACAAGGGGTGGCGCTCCAGCGAGATGCGGTCGATGGCCGCTTCTACTGCCGAGTTGAACAGCTCGACGATCAGCCCCAGCAGGCAGACCGCGATCATGATCGCCCGCTCTGCGCGGCTGACCGGCAGCCAGAAGGCAGTCGGTATCAGCAGCACGTTGAGCAGCACCAGTTGGCGGAAAGCGGCTTCGCCCTTGAAGGCGGCGCGCAGGCCGTCCAGCGAATAGCCGGCGGCATTGAAAATACGTTTCAGGCCAGTCTGGCCCTTGAATGGCGACATGTGCGTCACTTCACCGATGAAAGGCCAGCAGATTAGCCCAGCGTGGATCAAAAAAGCGTGAACGAGCAGGCAGTTAGCTACTCGCAACCGATTCAAGTTGTTGCAGCAGCAACGCCGCCTGGGTACGCGTGCGCACGCCCAGCTTGCGGAAGATCGCCGTGACGTGGGCCTTGATGGTGGCCTCGGACACACTCAGCTCATAGGCGATCTGTTTGTTCAGCAGCCCTTCGCAGACCATGGTCAGTACCCGGAACTGCTGCGGTGTGAGACTGGCCAGGCCTTCGCTGGCAGCCTTGGCCTCGGCCGAGACGTCGACCTTCTCGAAGGCTTGCGGGGGCCACCAGACGTCACCGTCGAGCACTTTGCGTACCGCGTCCTGAATCACTTCCAAAGGGCTGGACTTGGGGATGAAACCACTGGCACCGAACTCGCGTGACTTGACCACCACCGCTGCTTCTTCCTGTGCCGACACCATCACCACGGGGATCTGTGGGTATTGCCCGCGCAGCAGGACCAGCCCGGAAAAACCGTAGGCACCTGGCATGTTCAGGTCGAGCAGGACCAGGTCCCAGTCGGCTTTTTCGCTCAAACGGGTTTCCAGTTCGGCAATGCTCGCCACTTCAACCAGGCGTACGTCCGGCCCCAGGCCGAGGGTAACGGCCTGGCGCAGCGCGCCGCGAAACAGCGGGTGGTCATCGGCTATCAGGATTTCGTAAGTGGCCATCGATCTATGGATCCTGTTCTGTGCCAGGCGCGTGCGGGGTAGTAAGGGCGCTTGGCAGGCAACTCAAGGCGCAAACGGCAGGGCCGCCGGCCGGGAAGGCACGGCGAAGTCCGGGATAACAGCATCTTCGTCGTGCCCGAAACGGCGCCAAGGATGCCGAGCACGGCCGGGGTGGTCAAGCCAGATGCCCTGCCGTTCTCGCCCACCCTGGCTGCCAGCTCGGTCATTATGAACCAATCCGGCGATCCTGCCCCTTGGACTATAGGAAGGTATGCAAACGCTGGTGCGCGTCGTCCTGATCATCCAGCGGCAAATGCCGCTTGGCACTCAGGTAGTGCAGGCTGAACACGTCCAGGTAGGCATCCAGCGCCTGCGAGGCACGCTGGTCGCCGGCAAGCTCCAGGCACATGGCCGCCACTTCCGCCGTGCAGAAGTGATCGTCCCGCTTGGAGCGACGCAGGCGATAACGCGACATCTGCTCGGCTTCCAGGCTCAGCACCGGAAAGCGGTCCAGGTACGGGCTCTTGCGGAACATCTTGCGGGCTTCGGTCCAGGTTGCGTCGAGCAGGATGAACAGCGGCCGCTTGCCTGGCTCGCGCACCACCTGGGTGACCACGCGTTCCTGGGCGACGAATTCCCCAGGGAACACGATGTATGGCTGCCATTGCGGCTGTTCGAGCAAGGCCAGCAAGTTGTCATCGACCGCCGTGCGCTGCCAGCCGTATGCCGAGGTGTCTTCGACCAGGTCGGCGATCAGCCAACCGGTGTTGGTGGGCTTGAGTGGCTCGGTATCGTGCATCAGCAGGCACACACCCGACTCGGTCGGCACCCGTGGCCTCCAGGCACACAGACAATGGCTGGCGATGACACGACACTGCGAACAACGCACCGCCCGCGAACCCCGGGCAATGAACGGCTTGATGCTGCGCGCCAGGCGTTCGGCGCGCAGGCGCGCTACCGCATGGCTCATGCTGGCAAGCCTCTGGACAGTTGGGAAATGAACACTGCGACGACTCGGTGAAAAACAAACGGCGAGTTTATCAGAGCGGGCGTCATTTGCCGTGCAGGCGTGTCGGCCGGTCCCTTATAATCTGCGTTTTGGGCTGCTGCGCTAGCGCCACGGAACGCCATCAGCCGGCGCAGGTCAAAGCGCCAGTCATCGAACCAGGAGAGATCCATGCTGCGTCTTATCGTCCCGACCCTGAGCCTGCTGCTCACCCTGCCGCTGGCGGCCCAGGCGGCTTCCAAGCAAGAGTACGAGCTGAGCACCATGCTGCAGAAGGTCGCCAAGGAAAGCAGCGTCGGCACCCCCCGTGCCATCAACGAAGACATCCTCGACCAAGGGTACACCGTCGAAGGCAAGGCGCTGGTCAACCACTTGAGCGTGCGTGAGAGCCATGCTGCGCGCATGCAGGAAAACCCCGAGCAGGTTCGCAGCCAATTGGGTGACAGCGTGTGCCGCAACAATGGCTACCGCAAGTTGATGTCCAAAGGGGCCGTGCTGGTCTACCGCTTCACGGTCTACAAGACCAACCAGCCAGTGATGGACCAGGCCTTCGACAACGCCAGCTGTGTCGCAGGCAACAAGAAGAAGTAACTACTCGACCCGATCGTCATCCCGTGCGCGCCAACGTTCTTCATCGGCATCGGCGCGCATCTCGGCCAGCAGCGCCTGCAGGTAGCGAGACTGGCACTCCAGCCCGGAAAGCCTGCGGCGACACTCCGCCTCCAGGCTCAGGTGGTGCACCTGAGCCGCTTGTTCCAGCTGCCGATAGAGCTGCCGGTCCACCTCGATGGTCAAGCGATGCATACGGCCACCTCCCGCATCGACCCGCTTCGCTTTCCCAGTTAATCAAACCCTCACCGCCATGGGCAGTGCGCCGACGAGCGGGTGGTGCGAACACGGCTGCATGAACGGGCGCTACGGTCTAGATTGATAACGAACACCTCATGAATCAAAACGACGACAAGATGGAATGACTACCACTGCACCAAGGCCTTGAAGGCCTACTGCAATGCTCGGGCTGCACACTCGAGCCTCAGCAGCCAGCGACATACGCAGTGTCGCGGCCGAGCCCTGCCATCGGCCCGGTCAGGGGTTTTGCTGCAGAAGGAGACGTTGAATGCCTTACCAATCGAATGAGCTTTTGTTCAACTACTTCAGGGACAACAACATCGACCTGAGCACGATCGACCAACAACTGCAATCGGTCGCGCCAGACAGCCCTAACCTGCCGCTGTATCGCGACATGATGCTGACCATCCTGCGCATGGCCCACGACGGCTGCGATCGCTGGAGTGCCAAGATCACCCTGCAGGCGCTGCGCGAACTGGACCACGCCTTCCGTACCCTTGAGCGCTACAAGGGCCGGCGCAAGGTGACCGTGTTCGGCTCGGCCCGCACCCCGCAGGAACACCCGATGTATGCCCTGGCCCGTGAACTGGGCGCGACCCTGGCGCGCTCCGACCTGATGGTCATCACGGGTGCGGGCGGCGGCATCATGGCAGCAGCCCACGAAGGCGCCGGCAGCGACCACAGCCTGGGGTTCAATATCAGCCTGCCGTTCGAACAGCACGCCAACGCCACGGTGGATGGCACCGACAAACTGCTGCCCTTCCACTTTTTCTTCATCCGCAAGCTGTTCTTCGTCAAGGAAGCCGACGGGCTGGTGCTGTGCCCTGGAGGTTTCGGCACGCTGGATGAGGCACTGGAAGTGCTGACGCTGATTCAGACCGGCAAGAGCCCGCTGGTGCCGGTGGTGCTGCTGGACTCACCCGGCGGCAGCTTCTGGCGCGATGCGCTGGACTTCATCAGCCGGCAACTGGAAGAAAACCGCTACATTCTGCCCAGCGACCTGAAACTGCTGCGCCTGGTGCACAGTGCCGACGAAGCCGTGGAAGAAATCAACCAGTTCTACAGCAACTATCACTCCAGCCGCTGGCTGAAGAACCAGTTCGTGATCCGCATGCTGCACCCGCTTAGCGAGGCGGCGTTGTACGACATCCAGGAAGGATTCGCCGATCTACGCCTGAGCGGTAAATACCATCAGAGTGCAGACAGCGGGGCTGAGCACGAGGTGGGTAATTTCAGCCACCTGACCCGGCTGTCATTCGCCTTCAACGGGCGTGACCAAGGCCGCCTGCGTGAGCTGGTGGACTTCATCAACCTGCCGGAAAACTGGGCCAAACCCCAGCCGATGCACACGACTCAGCGGGCTCGGGAAGCGCTCAAAGTGAGTTGACCTCACTGCAGGAGCAGCCATGTGCTGCTTCTGCGGGGTTTCGGCTACGGTCAGTAATCGTCGAGATCGCGCCCACTCAGCAGGCGGCCGATCATCTCCATGGAATAACCACGGTAGGCGAGAAAACGTGTCTGCTGAGCACGACTGCGGGGATCATGGGGGCGCTCCCCGGCAAATTTCTTGTGCCAGACATCCCGTATCCGTTCCACCCAGTCTACGCCGCTCTCACGCAGCGCCTGGTCGACATCGCCACGGTCAAGACCGCGCTGACCCAGCTCTTCGCGTATACGCACAGGGCCATAGCCGGCATTGGAACGGTATCGGATGAAGCTTTCGAGGTAGCGTGCTTCACTGAGCAGCCCTTCTTCGGCGAGCCGATCGAGCTCAGGCTCGATCAGTTCATCCGAAGCGCCACGCTGACGCAACTTGCGCGTCAGCTCGACGCGACCATGCTCGCGTCGCGCGAGCAGGTCCATGGCTGTCCGCCGGATGGCGACGGGGGTGTCGAGTACGGCGGACATGATCGGCTATCGACCGCGCAATCAATAACCGGCTTCGGCGTCAGCCACATCGTCGGCTTTGGCGTCGGCTGCAGCAGCCTTGCCCGCTTCAGCAACTGCACCTGACTTGAGCAGCTTCTCGCGGATCTGCTTCTCGATCTCGGCGCCAATGGCCGGGTTCTCTTGCAGGTACTTGGCAGCGTTGGCCTTGCCCTGGCCGATCTTGTTGCCTTGGTAGGCATACCAGGCGCCGGACTTTTCAACCAGGCCCTGGGATACACCCAGGTCGATGATCTCACCGTTACGGTAGATGCCCTTGCCGTAGAGGATCTGGAACTCGGCCTGACGGAACGGCGGCGAAACCTTGTTCTTGACGATCTTGACGCGGGTTTCGCTACCCACCACTTCGTCACCTTCCTTGACCGCGCCGGTACGACGGATGTCGAGGCGGACCGAGGCGTAGAACTTCAGGGCGTTACCACCGGTGGTGGTTTCCGGGCTACCGAACATCACGCCGATCTTCATGCGGATCTGGTTGATGAAGATGACCAGGCAGTTGGCGTTCTTGATGTTGCCGGTGATCTTGCGCAGCGCCTGGGACATCAGGCGAGCCTGCAGACCCACGTGCATGTCACCCATCTCGCCTTCGATTTCGGCCTTGGGCACCAGGGCGGCCACGGAGTCGACGATGATCACGTCAACCGCGTTGGAGCGCACCAGCATGTCGGTGATTTCCAGCGCCTGCTCGCCGGTGTCCGGCTGCGAGACCAGCAGGTCGTCGACATTGACGCCCAGCTTGCCAGCGTACTCGGGATCGAGAGCATGCTCGGCGTCGACGAAGGCGCAAGTAGCGCCGTTCTTCTGGGCTTCGGCAATGACCGACAGGGTCAGCGTGGTTTTACCCGAAGACTCCGGACCGTAGATCTCGACGATACGGCCTTTTGGCAGACCACCAATACCAAGGGCGATGTCCAGCCCCAGGGAGCCGGTGGAAATGGCCGGCATGCCTTGGCGCTCATGGTCGCCCATGCGCATGACTGCGCCCTTGCCGAATTGGCGTTCGATCTGACCCAGGGCCGCAGCCAAGGCGCGTTTCTTGTTGTCGTCCATTGAAATCCTCACGTGTTCGACTTGGCCCTGATGGCCGGAATACCTGTATAAGTAGCCAGTATTATTCCACAGGGAAGCGTTTGAGCAAACCCCTGTCGTCGAATTACTCGGCGCCAAGCTGTAACAAGCCGTCTAGCGCGGCGATCACCGTCTGTCGGCGCACCGCTTCGCGGTCGCCGTCGAACTGCCTACGCTCGCTGGATACACGGGCGCCATCGGCCCAGGCCAGCCATACGGTGCCCACCGGCTTGGCCGGCGACCCGCCGTCTGGCCCGGCCACGCCGCTCACGGCCACGGCGAAGCGCGCACCGCTGGCAGCCTGGGCGCCTCGGACCATGGCTTCGACCACTTCCTGGCTGACCGCGCCAACCGCTTCGAACAGCGCCTGTGGCACAGCCAACTGGCGGGCTTTCTGAGCGTTGGAATAGGTCACGTAGCCCGCCTCGAACCACGCCGAGCTGCCGGGCACGCGGGTGACGGCCTCGGCAATGCCGCCGCCGGTGCAGGACTCGGCGGTGGTCACGCAGGCGTTCATGCGGCGCAAGTGTTCACCCAGCCGGGTGGAAAGAACAGTGATAGGGTCCATGTCAGGCTCCTTGAAGACTGCCCATTACCCTACCATCCCGCGCCAGCCTCGGGCTCAGGAAACCTTCAGGCACTCCCGGGCAATGGCGCTGAACTCGCGCTCATCCTTGCGGCCCATGCGCGGCAGCCCTTCAGGCCAACCCTGCGACCAGTCCAGGTCACCGAGCTGGCGCATGTCCTCGATCGCCGAACGCCACCAGATCGCCTTGCAGGCGCGCTGGTAATCGTTCTTGCCAATGGCGCTGCCGTACAGGATCTTGCGGCCGACGCCGCGCAACTCACGCGGCACACGCTTGAGGCTCCATTTTACCGAAAGGCGCCCAAGCCACGAAGGCACCGGCCGCTGTGCCGGCACCTCAAGCGCGTGTGCCGGCATCGACGGATTGAAGCGGTCGCCGTAACGCGCGAAGAAAATCTCCAGGATGGCGTGGATAAACCGCTTCATTGCAAAGTAGTGGCTGATTACGCCGCGCGCCTGATTGATCGGGGCGCCGTGCAGCTCGAACGAAAAGGCGATCTGCTCGATGGTATGCAGAGCCTCGGCATAAGGCGTCCACCGATCGATGCGCGCAATGGCCCGCTCGGCGATACCCGCGTTTTCGATGGTAAAGCCCAAGACACCGCTGTTGCACAGGCGCAGGTCTTCGGCCGGCGCCTCGCCGGAGCGCGCCAGCCCTGAAGTGAAGCCTTGGTAGTACTCGCTTTGCGACGCCTCGGCCCAGCTCATCTCGATTTCATCTACCAGGAAGTGCCCGGCATCGACTTGACTGAACAACTTCTGCGGCGATTGCAGAAACACGGTATCGGTATCGATGAACACGGTCTTGTCGGCCCAGCGTGCAGCATGGGCGATGGCACAAGCCTTGCGACGATGGGTATAGCCACCATTGCCGGTCCAGGTCTCGAGGGTTTGCGCATCCAGGGAGATGACTTCGACGGGCCAGCCGGCGAACGCCTGCGGCTGGTCGGTCAGTATGCGGATGGTCGGCCGCTCGGCCGGCTTGCTGCGGGCCAACGCGGTGAGGATGCTGAACTTGGCCTCCAGCTGATAGATGCGGCGCTCGCCATACAGGAGGTAGATAAGTTGCTGCTTTACGTAAGGGACATTACTGGAAACATTCATCGCGCATTACTCTGGAGCGGGCTCTCCAAGGGCTGTTAATTGTAGTGAAGTGGGCCGCGCATCTCCACCGCCGACCGCTGAATTGCGCGGACATGCCCCAGCGGACTCACCTGCACCGCAGTGAAAAAGCCTGTACCATTGCCGGTTTGATAATCGCCAACCAGATCCCCGCTGTAAGGCCCCGAATGTCTGATCTTTCCGCACACACCCCGATGATGCAACAGTACTGGCGGCTGAAAAATCAGCACCCAGACCAGTTGATGTTCTACCGCATGGGCGATTTCTACGAGATCTTCTACGAAGACGCGAAGAAAGCCGCGAAACTGCTGGATATCACCCTGACCGCGCGCGGTCAGTCGGCTGGCCAGTCGATCCCCATGTGCGGCATTCCTTTCCATTCGGCAGAGGGCTACCTGGCCAAGCTGGTCAAGCTCGGCGAGTCGGTGGTGATCTGCGAACAGATCGGTGACCCGGCAACCAGCAAGGGCCCGGTGGAACGTCAGGTGGTGCGAATCATCACGCCCGGCACGGTCAGTGACGAGGCGCTGCTCGATGAACGCCGCGACAACCTGATTGCCGCGCTGCTGGGCGATGAGCGCCTGTTCGGCCTTGCCGTGCTGGACATCACCAGTGGCAACTTCGGCGTGCAGGAGATCAAGGGCTGGGAGAACCTGCTGGCCGAACTCGACCGCCTCAACCCCGTGGAACTGCTGATCCCCGATGACTGGCCTCAGGGCCTGCCGGCAGAAAAGCGCCCCGGCGCGCGGCGTCGGGCACCGTGGGATTTCGATCGCGACTCGGCACGCAAGAGCCTGTGCCAGCAGTTCGCGACCCAGGACCTCAAAGGCTTCGGTTGCGACAAGCTGACCCTGGCCATCGGCGCGGCCGGCTGCCTGCTGACCTACGCCAAGGAAACCCAGCGCACCGCCCTGCCTCACCTGCGCAGCCTGCGTCATGAGCGCATGGATGACACGGTGATCCTCGACGGTGCCAGCCGGCGCAACCTGGAACTGGACATCAACCTGGCCGGCGGGCGCGACAACACCCTGCAGTCGGTGATCGACCGTTGCCAGACCGCCATGGCCAGCCGCCTACTGACTCGCTGGCTGAACCGCCCATTGCGCGACCTCAAGGTGCTGCAGGCGCGTCAGGATTCGATCCGCTGCCTGCTGGACGGCTACCGCTTCGAGAAGCTGCAGCCGCAGCTCAAGGAAATCGGCGACCTCGAGCGGATCCTCGCCCGTATCGGTCTGCGCAACGCACGCCCCCGTGACCTGGCGCGCCTGCGGGATGCGCTGGGCGCCCTGCCGGAACTGCAGAACGCCATGGCCGAACTCGAGGCGCCGCACCTGGCGCGCCTGGCAGCCATCACCGGGACCTACCCGGAGCTGGCCAGCCTGCTCGAGCGGGCGATCATCGATAACCCGCCAGCGGTCATTCGCGACGGCGGCGTGCTCAAGACCGGCTACGACAACGAGCTGGACGAGCTGCTGGCCATGAGCGAGAACGCCGGCCAGTTCCTGATCGACCTGGAAGCCCGCGAGAAAGCCCGCACCGGCCTTGCCAACCTCAAGGTCGGCTACAACCGCGTGCACGGCTACTTCATCGAGCTGCCGACCAAGCAGGCCGAGCAGGCCCCGGGCGACTACATCCGCCGCCAGACCCTGAAAGGCGCCGAGCGCTTCATCACCCCGGAGCTGAAGGCGTTCGAGGACAAGGCGCTGTCGGCCAAGAGCCGCGCCCTGGCCCGCGAGAAGATGCTCTACGACGCCCTGCTGGAAACCCTGATCAGCCACCTGGCACCGCTGCAGGACAGCGCCGCCGCCCTGGCCGAACTGGACGTGCTCAGCAACCTGGCCGAACGTGCACTGAACCTGGACCTGAACTGCCCGCGCTTCGTCGACGAGCCGTGCCTGCGCATCGAGCAGGGCCGCCACCCGGTGGTGGAACAGGTACTGACCACGCCGTTCGTGGCCAACGACCTGGGCCTGGACAACAGCACGCGCATGCTGATCATCACCGGCCCGAACATGGGCGGTAAGTCCACCTACATGCGCCAGACCGCCCTGATCGTGCTGCTGGCGCATATCGGCAGCTTCGTGCCGGCAGCCAGCTGCGAGCTGTCGCTGGTCGACCGCATCTTCACCCGCATCGGCTCCAGCGACGACCTGGCCGGCGGCCGCTCGACCTTCATGGTCGAGATGAGCGAAACCGCCAACATCCTGCACAACGCCACCGACCGCAGCCTGGTGCTGATGGACGAAGTGGGCCGCGGCACCAGTACCTTCGACGGCCTGTCGCTGGCCTGGGCCGCCGCCGAGCGCCTGGCCCAGCTGCGTGCCTACACGCTGTTCGCCACGCACTACTTCGAGCTGACCGTGCTCCCGGAAAGTGAGCCACTGGTGGCCAACGTGCACCTGAACGCCACCGAGCACAACGAACGCATCGTCTTCCTCCACCATGTACTGCCCGGCCCCGCCAGCCAGAGCTACGGCCTGGCGGTGGCCCAGTTGGCGGGCGTGCCGTCACCGGTGATCCAGCGTGCTCGCGAGCACCTTGGCCGTCTGGAGACCGCCAGCCTGCCTCACGAGCTCGCGGGACAGAAAGCCAAGGGTGAACCACAGGTGCCGCACCAGAGCGATCTGTTCGCCAGCCTGCCACACCCGGCCATCGAGAAGCTGGGCAAACTGGAGCTGGACGACATGACCCCGCGTCAAGCTATCGAAATGCTATATCAACTAAAGAACCTGTTATAACGGCGCCCACTACAAGCTGGTAGAATCCGCCGCGGTTTGCTGGTGCTGCAGGTTATTAGCCTGGCCTGCAGCCACATACCCGTAAACCGCGCGGCCCTGAGAGGAAGGGCCGCCGCCGTCGCCTGAGGAGAGAATTAGAAATGACCTTCGTCGTCACCGACAACTGCAT